>Ga0114968_10002605_pt1 | contig 13731 bp, 11 predicted proteins | sample M_130807_EF_Meta_FD_87020 | JGI IMG/M metagenome (GOLD analysis project Ga0114968, IMG submission 87020) | Freshwater microbial communities from Lake Montjoie, Canada to study carbon cycling - M_130807_EF_MetaG | ecosystem: Environmental > Aquatic > Freshwater > Lake | place: Lake Montjoie... | reverse complement strand
TGTGCCATCCGGGTTCTCGAAAACCATATCTATGGATCCCGATATTTTGACATCCTCGTCAAACACGATCCATTCAGTGCGGTAAGGAGTTAGTGGAAAATCTCGGCGAAAATTCTCGAAATATTGATATTCTTTGCTGTCATTTGCTACTTGCATGTCGTTGTAGAAACATTCAATATCATAATGCATTTTTGTACCGGATCCAGAGGCCTCCTTGCCGTTTTGTGCCCACAGTGCCTTTATTTCTTCGCGTGTCATTCCATAATATTTGTATTTAGGATCATTCCAATTCCTGCCTCGCATCATTCCGTCAATCACCGCGTCTGGATCGAAATGCGAGAAGTGTTGATGAATCCATGTTGTTACTGATGTATAGTCCTGTACTCCATCAACAGTATACGTATGCGGTCCTTCATCGAATGTGATGCGCGGATCCCTTGGATGAGCATTGATATGTAGCAATTTGTCTGGTGCATGTTGATTGTATTCCATAGTGTGATTTGAGTATATTACTTACAATAACTTTATTTATTTTATTCAATTTTTCGCGCCAAAATTATTCGACAATAACCAGAGTGGTTTGAATCTTTTTAATCACGAATTCTTTTATTTTTTTTATTTTGGATTCGACATTTTTTTCAATATCGTCGATTTTCTTCAAATATTCAAACAACGAATCATTTTCTTCGATTTCCGCCTTGTTTTCTTTTTGCCATTGAAAATACATGTTTTTTATTTTTTTACAGAGAACCTTGTACAATAGTTTCCAATCATTCGGTTCCATAGTTCTCCATTCAAATATATTTACATTGTTTGGAATATCGTCGTAAATATATACTTGACCCGGCTTTTGAATATAATTTTGCATCGGTATATTTGCAGCATCGATCGAATCCGCAATTGCCTTCTTCAATGAATCTACAATGTTATCATCAAAGAATATTTTCAAATGCTCTTTGTCTATTGCGATTTTGTGTATCCATTTACTGAAACGCGTGTTTATTGCAGGTTGATTATTCAAATATTCCAAAATACTTTTGCGCGTCTGATTCGATTGATTTGTCTGAATTTTGTCCATTTTTTTTTTCAATTGGTCAAATTTCACACTCAAATCTAGCAACATTTGAAACATGACTTGTTGTGATGGCAGTGTGGTTATTTGCATATCTCGCTCTTTTTGTGTAGAGTTCAAGTACCTACAGGAAATCATATGTCGGTCATATGCCTCTCTGCTATGTTTTATCGAATTGCAATAACTGCATATATATTTCGGAACAATAATTGGCATATAGAATACAATACTTTATAATCTTATACTATAATTTGTTCAATTTTATGAAACTCGTATTTAGAACAACTCCACAAAAATCAGTTCAAATTCCTGCTCCTCAACCTCCTGTTTTTTTTTCACCAAATTCGATGAAAACATCGAGTGACATACTAACACGTTTAAGCTTCAGTGGAAATATGATTGACCGTATAAAATCTAGCGGAGAACCATGCGGTAGTTGTGGAGGCAGATAATTATCTTTTTATTCTATAAAATGAGTCAGAATAACTATTTTGATAATAAAGATCTATTTTTGGGTCCTAAAGTGACACAATATGGAAGTCACATGGTCATGACTCAAGTGCAGAAAGAAACCAAAAAAAAATACTGGAATATAGACACGCAATTTAGAGACGATTATGATCCGTCTATGAATTATCTTATGCAATATACATTCAGTTTACCACAACCTATCAATGATGTGAAATCCATTTATGTTACGAATTTTGAGCTCCCCATAACATTTTACAACATATCGGAAGCTATTGGAAACAATGTGTTTAAAATCAAACATGGAACTGGTAGTAATCCGGTGATAAATTATCATTATATTGTTATTCCGGACGGTCAGTATGATTCTACCAATATAGCGAGTAAAATTAATGGACAAATGGCTGGAGAAGGACTCACATCCATTTCATTTTCAATTAATGCAAATGGAAAAGGCGTTTTTACATACACCGGTACATATATCATTGATTTTGCAGTCAAACCAAATTATCCAACTCCTAATCCAGCTACTTTTTCAACCAATACAGTAATAAATGATTTTGATAAATATGCTGTCAAATCGAATTTGGGTTGGTTGCTAGGTTTCCGCAATATAACATATTCAGTTGTTGGAACTGCGAGTTCTCTTATATCCGAAAATTTGGCCGATTTCAATCGCACACATTATTTGTATTTAGTGGCAGACGAATTTTCGTCGAATTCGCCCAGTTCTTTCATTTCGCCTTTTTCCACTTCCATTTTGAACAAAAATATTCTTGCCAAAATATCATTAGATCCAAAATTATATCCATTTGGTTCTCTTTTACCGGCAAATTATTCAAACGGTCATTTGCAAAGTGATAGGAGAACATATAGTGGAAAAACAAATTTACAAAGACTCAAGATACAACTTGTAAATGAATACGGTAGTCCAATCGATTTAAATGGCAGCGACTTTTCTTTTTGTATTGAAATCGAATACGAATAATTTCATCGGGATTCCATTATATGTTGCAGCAATATATAATGGTCGCAGCAAGTATTTTACCAGTAGCTATTCATAAAGGACAACTCTTTTTTCTTTTTGGAAAAGAGAACCAAATGGAAGATAGTGCAAAAGGGTTCTCGGATTTTGGTGGCGGTGTTGAAAAAGGCGAATCTATCTTGGAAACTGCTTACCGTGAAGGTAGTGAAGAACTTTGCGGTTTTTTAGGGGACGCTTCGTCTATTCGCAAATTGATGAATGGCTGTTTTTTGAAACATTCGCATAATGATTATCATATTCACATTTTTCCAATGAAATACGATGAGAACCTCCCCTTTTATTATACCAACAATCATAATTTTGTATGGAATCGTATTGATAAAAACATTTTGAATGAGAGTAAAATATTTGAAAAACAAGAAATTAAATGGTTCTCCGTTGCAGAGCTTGCAAGTAAGCGGAATGAATTTCGCGGATTTTATAAAGAAATTGTCGATGAAATCCGCGCTCGTGTGCCTGAAATTCGTAAATTCATTTCACGAAATACAAGAACACATAAAAAGTACAGTAAAAAAAACAAAACAAGACGTACAGGCATTTTTAGTTTATCTGTTGTAAAAGGAGGATGAGGTGGAAACGGAAATTTGCCGAAAGTAATACACTAATTTATGTTCATTTCATATATAATTTACGGGTACATTACACTGGAATGCCAACAGGAATTATTTAATTGAATATTTATCTTGTTTAATACGTGTAGTCCGTGTTATAAGAATATATCGATAATATATATTCTTATGTCTTGGAAAACTTTTGGAGGAATAAATCAAATAAAAACGGCAAATGTAAATACAAAATCAATTGCGACTGACGACATTATATTGAGAAAAGCTTATGCCGGAGATTTCGTAATAAATGGTTCGATTATTGTTTATAAAGATGCCGAAATTAGCGGGAATATGGTTGTCAGGGAACATTCGTCTTTGAACGATGTTTGTATGAATTCAATAGTTGTTAATAATACAGCGGTATTCAATGGTAATGTGAATTTGACCGGTTCTATTTCTGGAAATAATATTATTACATCGAACTTTCAGAGTACAGGAAATGCCATATTTAATTCAAATGTTTATTATAATAATCATTATTTATTTGGAAATGCAAATGGTATTGGAATAGATAATTCGAATCCACTCGCTACTCTCGACATTTGTTCGAATCTTGTCGCAGGATTGAATATTCATACATCCAATAGTACCAACAAAAATATTTTGGCTTCCAATCTCTATAACAGAGGTGTCGTTATTGGCGCGTCTGGTTCTCAAAATACGAGCATTGATTTTTTCACAAACATGGATATCAGTAACGCAAGTAAAGGCGATTCTTATATTCATTGTTCTGCAAGTGGTTCCGGTACAACAGCAACAGGTACAATGACATTGAAAACGCCAACGGATACCAAAATATTGTCAAATATTGTTGTTTCAGGGAATCAAAAAAATCAGCAGACAGAACATTTGACAAATGAAACTTTGGCTCTTTATGATAATCTGGATATGGATCCTTCTGGTCAATATTATTTTTCCAATGTCTACAATAGAACTTCTCGAACAATAGATTATACTGTATTGGGAAAAAGCGCGGCCTTTATTTCGTCCGATTCATCAATGAATTCTACGACTCAAATATCGTTGACAAATCAAAATAATCGTGGCGGATTTATTGTCGGTGGCGTATATCCATTAACAGAGAATCCTTTGATAAAACATTCCATGATTTCTTATGGAATAAGCGATCAGTCTGGAAATCATATACCTACAGAAACAATTGTTGAAGGTTCTCCTACCAATACCAAATATTTGGCGACGACTGGAATAAATACATATATGCCTAGAACCAACAATTATGTACTCGATATAAATGGGCCGGTAATGATAGATAATGGCGATATTGTCAATGTGAAAAATACGAATTACGAAATTCTGGAAATAAAACATGCAATTGACCCTAATTATTCGAATTGTCTTATGGCTATTGGTGCATCCATCGACCTTTCCGGTAATTACAAAGATCGAACAGGCAAAACTGAATTTCGGTATGCTGTTTTATCTTCAACTGATAGTGGAGCTACATGGAATTCTACCATTTTACATCCATTCACCGATTTTCCTGATAAACCAAATTCAGTTTTACAAGGCAATATTATAAATCATGTTGAAATTTATGACGCTAGTTATGCATTCATTACTGGTAATGATAATATGATTATTTATACTTGGAATGGTGGAAAAACATGGCAAAATATCGGAACTTCTGGTTCAAAAAATGGAGACGATTACAACACAATATGTCTGCAGAAAAAAGTAAATTCTTTCGGTATATTTTTTTCGATGGATTCAATTGAAAGTAAAATTTCGAAATTTGCAACATTCGATGTGAGTTTTGTCGAAATAACTAATGGTGATTATATTACCAAAAGAATTAGTATTTATAATAGTCCCATATATATAAATTCAATTGGATTGGGTAGTCAAAAACTCTATATAGCAGGCGATCAAATTATTATGTACAACTTGAATAATTTATCTGTTGTATACAAATCTTTTGGCACTATATCTGCGGGTGATACCAATTATTTTTGGTCCAAAATTCAAGTATATAATGACAATTATGCTGTTGGTATTGCGTCTGGCATTTTTAATGGTTCTGATGGTATTTTGAATAATTTGAAACTTCAAATCAGCATGGTTTCTGTAATTAAAAATGAATACATGTATAATTGGAATTCTTATGATTCTGGTTTATTTGTTACTACTATTCAATATGGCGAAGATGATACTAATAGTCCGATTATTTTTAAGTATCCAATGGAATGCATAATAAAAGATATTTACATAAATGATTTATCAAATGCTTTGGTTATTGGGAATGCTCGCATGATTGATGAACAAGGTGGTGCCTTGAGTAATCATGCAATTGGCAGTTTTATTTTACTTTCTTCAAATGCCTACAGTAGTAATATTAATAACGATATGTCTTGGAATGATATGCCCGTAAATTTACTCAATGCTTCAGGTAAAATGAATTTACTTGTTAGTCCAAACGTAACTCTAAATAATATTACTATTCCAAATCCAAATACCATATTTTTTTCTTGCACAACTGCGCCTTCGGTTATAGATACTCAAGATTTGAGTAATTCGTATTATTCAGCCATTGGCTCAAGTACATTGTACAGCTGTTTTACTCCAAATTATTTGAATTATGCCAACAATCGTGTTATGGATATATGTGGAAACGTCTCGATTTATGGTGCACTTTATGCAAATTCGATCAAATGTAACGGGGCAGTTGATACCACCTCTGATTATCGTATTAAAACGGATGTTTTACCTTTGCCTACATATAATGAATTTGCATTAGACAAATTACGACCTGTTCAATATACCAACACGTTGAATGGAAAATGTGAATGGGGTTTCATTGCCCATGAATTGCAAGAACATTTGCCCGAATTGGTTCAAGGTAAAAAAGATGGCGAAAATTATCAATCTATCAATTATAATGGACTCATTGCTCTGTTAGTGAAAGAAATTCAGGTTCTCAAAGAAGAAATTCGAGATTTGAAAAATTAAAAGATAAATATTCAAGAATTATAATTTATTTCCTCTCGCTTTTCTAAACATATTCGTGTCTCTTATTACGACATTTGAAATCGGTTTTTCAGAATGCATATTTTCGCATATAGTTGTCGCACATTTACATATTGTTTTAGTACATTGGCACACACGAGTTGTATGTTGAGTAGGATGAAATGTGCAAACTGTTGGATCATTTACTTTGTTTAATACGACCGTAGGTGCAGGTTTGGAAAAAGTATTGAGAACCCGGTTTGGTCTTGTAGAAGTATTTTTGCATAAAATAAAAGTAGGACAATTGGCGATTTTCCTATCCATATTCAACACTGAAATTGTAGATGGTGGAATCAATCGGCTATATCTCAATTTGCTATTTGGCACGGTGGTTTCAATTGCATACTTTTCAAACCTTGTGTAATCATTTTCATCTAGAACTTTTGATAGGTTCTCGCTTTGGTTTGAGAGAACATGCTGGGTTTTTTTATATTGTATATAATCACTTTGTGACATATTATATACAATATTGCGTGAAAATATTTTGTTTCATTTTGGCAAGTGCTTTTTGTGCATATTACCAACATAATATGTTTATTTGTTTGCACCTGAACTGCCACTCCTATACAATTGTTCACATATGAACGAGAATGACCAATTACTACCATTCAAATCCAGGAAATCGCCGCGATCATTCATCAATTGAATCGACATTTTGCGAATATTCACCGGGCCGAAATAAAGACGTTCTTGCATTTGCAAACCGCCACCATATTCAATGAAATAGGTACCATTTGTTCCCGGTTTTATAGGTACATATGCAAACAGATCTTTTATATATGGTCCTGCAGAGTATATCGGTGTAGTTGCGTTTCTAGATGCATTTGCTTGATTGATTGCATATATTTGATTTGCGGTTAAATTGGATTGTGCGTCCGATTGATTAACTAGTGTGTTTGTTACTGGATCGCAAATTTTATTGGACGAAGCTGCGTATCCCGGTGGTCTCAATGATGTTTGCGATCTTGTAATGGTGACAAGTCCATCGTTGATATGATTCTGGTTGTAATCATCTAGTGAAATTACGAAATAATTGTACAAACTTGTGGTAAGTGTTGTATCTGCGCTTAATTTAATAGTGGTATTTGTCAATAATGCATTATTTGAATCACTGTATATTCGCGTGCATTGATATATGCTATTGAAAGAATTCAAGTAATATTTATTATAAGGAGGATCTGCTTGAGTTCTCTGATTTTCAACTGTTAATTCGTAGCTTGTATAATCGCGATATCCAAGAATCCACCCGATAGTTGTATCCCATGTCACTCCTTGTATACCACCTTGTATATGTGAATTGCAAGATACGAAACTGAATGGGTCGAAAAACACAATATTGTAATCGGCTGATGTATAAATACGATTCATATTTAATAAAAGTTGCGTATATTGCGTATTTGTAATTGTATTCAACACTACACTAATGTTGGAACCATATGTATATGGATTTGCATTTAGTTTCGAATTTATAGTGATACATAAATCATCTATTGTGTAATTACCAACAGGTATTGTTATTTGCACATTGTTTGATCCTGAAGCTGTGTATGCGCCTCCTAACGAATCATAATTTGCGTTGATTGATATTATATTATTCGCATTTGTTATGTTGATTTGATTTTGATTCACTGTTTTTGAACCAGTAATCAAAGAATAAGGTAATTTTACACCGCTCGAATTGAATGTATAATCATATAAATTATATGATGCGTTTATTCCCAGAATATACCAAGGATTTCTAGGTACTTGGGTTTGAGGAAAAAAAGAGATGATGTAATTTGATTCGTCTAATTTGTAATTTATTTTTATCGTCAATGATCCTGTCACTGTATTTGTGTTTATATCTGCATCATATGTTATAAATGATTGGGAATACGGGGATTGTATATCATCTATTTCCGTGTTTTGTATTATTTTACTTGTAATTGCGTTTTGAATTGCTGCCAATAATTGCGTATAATTTGGATAAATGGTTTGTGTAAGATATATTTGTTGCGGTGGTTCATTTTCATTTGTAGAACCACGATTTGGCAAAATTGTCATTATGTAAGATGAATCTAGAATGTATCCGGCATAAGATATGGGAAATGAGAAATTGAATGTGTTTGTATTTTCAAGTGGAAAATTTCCACTAAAGTCTGAACCTTGTAAACTATGCGTTGGTATAATATTCAATGTACTGCACAAAATGGATGTTTGGTCATAATTGACCATGTAATTTTTTTCAGTAAACGTTTTGAAAAAATCCATTGTGCAGTTTATAATTGAATTTGTAATTGAAAATCCGCTATCTGAATTTATAGTGACTGATTTGGATATTTGCTGTAATGAATTATTCAATTGTTGGATATATTGATTGAGTGTATAATTACCGAGAGGTATATTGAAACTGAAATCGTTTCCTGGATTTACCATATAACTCGGTGTATAACAATGGTAGGTTACATATGCGTTTTCAGTATTGAAATTCGATTGAACAATCGGCAATTCACTTGTAATTACCGAAAAATCGTTTGTTGTATTATTGAAATAAAAACAAGAATCAGATATTGCTGTCCACACAGTATAGTTTTCGTATTTTGTAGGATCTTCTGTTGGAAAAATAACTGATATTTTTGAATTTGGTTGGTACATTACTTTGTCTCTGTCAAACACCAAGTTCAATTTGAAACATGTATAATTTGCATTTATGACCAATCCTGAAATGTCATATTGGGATATTTGCGAATCGGATGTAAATATTTTCGCATTTTGTATGGCTTGATTTACCATCGTAATAATATCGGTTCTCGAATATGAATAATTTGTTGTGCTACTAGTTGCTGAAACCACTGGATTTCCTGTATTATATATTGTATCATATAATGTGATGGTATATGTGTTTACAATCGTAGATTTCGAATTGTTTGACGGACCTATATATTGGACAACTGTAAAATAATTATTGGATGCATCGAATTTATATGTTTTTTTACTTGAATTTGCATTGACAATAGCTGTCCTATATTTAGTTTGACTCGATAAAATATAATTCGGTGAATATGTTTCGTAATTGAATCCAAAATAACATGGAATACTTGTATTGCGAGTTACATCCGTTAATGGTGCTGTATTTCCATTTTGGTCTATGTATTTAACAGACGGTGTAAATGACGGAAATTTCAATGTATAATATGATTCTGTGTATGTTTTTTGTATATCTGCTGAAATTGTCGTAATACTTTTTACCGGATCGTAATCCACTGTCGTATTATTGAAACTTGTATCTGGGTATTTATTTGACAATGCTTTTATACTTACTTTCAATGCTGCTACTATTGTGTCAGATGTATAATTTCCTACTGGAATTTCTATTTTATAATCATGTAGTCCATTATTAATTCCATCTTTTTGTCCTTTCAAATAAAAAAAATTGCTCCCATAACTTTTACTGATTGTCCACCATGTATATGGTATTTGTATTGAATATAATTTCAATGAAACCACATCACGCAACGGTTCCGATAAATCAAATGAGAAATTGTTTGTGTTTGGATAAATCGAAACATCTCTGTATTGACTGTCTATACATATAATGCGTTTTATTGATTGTTTTAATAATGGATTCAATCTCAAATTATCTGGTACATAATCTGCATTCGTTGTCAAAAGTGATTTTGTTTTTGTACTCTCTTTTTTGTCATCTTTTTTGTCGTCTTTTTTGTCATCTTTTGTTTCGTCTTTTGTTTCATTTTTTCCCGCAGCAGCGGTAGGGGTTGCAATTGTTGCATCAAAACCTTCGACAATTTCTTCTTCTTCTTCATCTTCATTGTTTTGAAAAAAATGGTCGTAAATGTCTTCAAAAAAATTGCGTAATTTTTCGCCATCTTCATTCTGTATATTCGTGTATTTACGAATCAAATGCATTATTTTTGCTTCTAGTTCTCTATCCGTAGGGTTTGTAATGTCTAATATATCATACAATTGTTTGTCTGTATATTTCGATATTTCATATATATCATTCGTTTCCATCATCTATTATAATAACATATTTATTACATTTATTTTATACGCATTTATATAGATTTATTCATTCTATCGCGTATCATGTTTTCTACAAATTCAACTAAATTTATCACATTCCTACATCGCCATATTATGATTGACGGAAACGAACTAATTCCTTGACTTCTTTTCATATGATGATTTCCTTTGAAACACAAATTATCCAATGCCTTCATTACACTTTCTTCGTATTCTGTCATGTCTTTGCGGCTTATCCTGTATTTTCCCAAATATACGAAACGGTTGTAATAACTATGCATCTCTTTATAGACAAAATATTTTTCTATATTTGGTCTATTTCTCACTGCACCAACCGCCATTATTTCGTTTGTATCATTATTCATCTCTAAAACAAGCAAATTCCTTTCCAATGGTATTGTTTTTGTTACTGGAAATGGACAACAATACATGGCTGAACCATTTGGCAATCTTTGTTCTCTGTATTTTTCGCTTTCTTTTCTCGTTTCTTCGTTGAATATTGTTACCATGAGATGCGATTTCATTGTCTTGCAATAGTTAACAGCATCTTTCGTTTCTTGTATTTTTTGCTTTTTTTTCCATATTTCTTCCGGTGTCTTTGTTTTTTTTTGTATTGTATTATCCATTTTTGATGTTATATTGCAATTTTTACAGGTTCTCTTTTTCAATTTTTTATTTGTAATGGTGTTGATGGTGTAAAAAATTGATTTTAATAATTGTTATTTTTATTATATTACATCAATGACTATACAAACAAAAAAATTGGAATTATGTATTCCACGCATCTCTATAAATATTAGCAAAGACACTATATTCAAAACATTTTGCAGTCTTAAACTCGGATATATTGAACGTATTTCAGAAATTCCTTTGAAATCAAATCCACTTTTTAAACGTATCATCATTCGAATCAAATCGAATCCTTCTACCAATCAAGCAAAATGTATTCATCAACGTATATTGAATTCAGAACCCGTTTTCATAGTGTATGATATGCCGTGGTATTGGAAGATAGTTTTGAATCAAGTACCTACAGGTATTATTCCGCCACCAGCGTACGTGCCTTTGTCGTTGTCACCTTTGTCTTAATAGTATTTAATATATTGAATAAATGGGGTTAAATATATAATAAAGAAAAATATATGTTACATTTTTATTTCGATTTATCTTTATTGAAAAATGAGATTGAAAATATTCACGAAAATGACATTGTATGTTACATTTCAGGGAAAAGAGAACATACGATTATGAATGAAGATACGGAAACTATTCTTTGCAAATTCAGAAATGAAAATGTTGATATATTATTCGGCGATGATTCCGAAAGTTTCATTGGTTTGAAACGCGCTATTCTGAAACATGACCATTTGGATAAATCATGTAGAGTGGGATTGGACATTAATAAAACCATTTTCTTCAATATGCATCTGGTTAATTGGAAAGATATTTGGATAAAATCTGGGCAAATTTACAACCGGATTTTGGAAGAAACTCCGGCCATTGTCAATTTCAATTTTGGTTCTTGGAAAACAAATCAGCAGGAAAATATCATACCTATTATTTCGGAAAAAATGGAAAAATCGATGAATACACATTTGCCATTATCCATTAATAAATATGCGCCTTGTTACAATCCTTTAATACAAAATGAACCGTCTTTCCAACATACTTCAGAAACACGTAATGTTCTTTCTAACATTGATAAAATTTTTTACATCAATTTGGATAAGAGAACGGATCGACGACAAGATATAGAATACGAATTGCAAAGATTTGGACTCATGGATCATGGCACTGTTGAAAGATTTCCTGCAATAAGTACGCCTGGGAGGGGCATTGTTGGATGCACTTATTCGCATTTGGCGGTCTATAAATTGGCAAAAGAACGTGGATACAAAAACGTTCTCATTTTTGAAGACGATTTCGTATTTTTATCTACAAAAAAAGATTTTTACGAAAACATGTGCAAATTATTCCATGTCGATTTCGATGTTTGTATGTTGGCATACCACAATACTCGTGACGCAGTACCAACAGAATATGATTTCTTGATGAGAACCGTGGAGGCGCAAACCGGTTCAGGATACATCGTCAATTCATCTATTTACGATAGGCTTATTCAATTGTTTGAATGGGCCGCGCCTTTATTAGACGAAACGGACCGTCATTGGATATATGCAAATGATCAAGTATGGAAATGTTTGCAATGCGAAGATGATGTAAAATGGTATTGTTTCAAAGAACGTATTGGCAAACAACAAGATGGATACAGTGATAATTCGGAAAAATTCATGGAGTTATTTGAAAATTAGACACAACACAATTTTATTTATACAATTTTATTTATATAAAAGATAATCTTTTATTATAATATTATAATATTATTATGATTCATTATATCGATAAAAATCCGTTTATTCCATTATTGGAAACATTTTTTTTGAAGGAATATAATTATTGTGGTTCTCTTGATAAATTGCACACAATTTTGGATACATTGCCAAGAGAAAAAAAAGAAGAGTGTATTAAAATTTATACGATTGGAAAAGACGACCGTAGAAATATGTTTATTCGCAACTTTCATCAGATGGTGGATGAATCTGATGAATTCGTGAAAATATACCATGCATTTATGCGGAAACATGTGGAGCCTCTTTTTGACGGTGATAAAATTGTCATTCAAAAAACGCCAAATATTCGATTCAGTTTCCCCGAATCTGCTGCGATTGGAAAACATGTCGACGAAAAAAAAGATATTATTGGGTATCATTGTGATTCCGATTTTGGGCATCATTTTACCGAAATGAATTTCATTGTGCCTGTGACGAAAATGTTTGGTACAAACAGTGTATATTATGAACCTTTTGTTGGGTCTGATTTGTCTGTTTGCAATTATGATAACTTGGTTCTCTCTCCTCTGCAATTTTTTCAAGGATATTTGAATAAACAACGGCATTACAACAAATTGAATTTGACGAATAAAACACGCATAAGTTTCGATTTACGCGTGATTCCTTACAAGAAATATATGGAACATTTGAGCGATTTCCAAGGTACCAAGTTCGAACTCGGAAAATATTATATTGTTTTGTAGGTACTTTTTGTTTTGTTTTTATTTTTTGATTTTTTAGTTTTTCTTTTACTACCACGTGCTTTATAGCGACCGCGACCACGACTTCGTGTAGGTGGTCTAGGTTCACGTTCACGTGAACGAGAACGGTCTCTAGATGTAGTTTCACGAACACGTGAACGAGAACGGTCTGAAATACTTCGTGTAGCACCATCTTCATCTGGTTTTTTTCTTGATTCAAAAATTTCAGCAAATCTACTAGATTTTAATCTAACAGTTTCCATAAATGTTCCATGAATATATCTAATTGTACGATCAAAATCAATAATATATTTTTCGTATATATCTACAAGACTTTCTATACTACATATACTTCTATTTCTCTCTAAAAATTTTACGGTTTCTTCATTATTGTATGATT
>Ga0114968_10002604_pt1 | contig 13736 bp, 24 predicted proteins | sample M_130807_EF_Meta_FD_87020 | JGI IMG/M metagenome (GOLD analysis project Ga0114968, IMG submission 87020) | Freshwater microbial communities from Lake Montjoie, Canada to study carbon cycling - M_130807_EF_MetaG | ecosystem: Environmental > Aquatic > Freshwater > Lake | place: Lake Montjoie... | reverse complement strand
TGAACAACTGTGACTTCGTCATGAGACACGATAAGAAAATCTCCTGTCTCTATCATGATCTTCCATGCGCGGTGACCTGCTATAGGCTTGCCAACATCGATGACAACGCCTGTCATATCCTTGTATTTTGCCACCCAGCAGTCTGCTGAGAGTGAGACAAGGTCTCCCAGCATCAAGCGACGCTTCACACTTTGTCCACATCATCGATTTCGACATCCTCGAATTGATCCCAGTTGATTGCGTCTCTCGTATCCAGATAGTCGATGACTCGCTCAATGACGTAGCGAGGATTTGCTGTCAAGATTCGAACCTCACCTTCGGGAATGAAGAAAGGAGTTTCCTCCGCGTCGAGGCACAGGAGGACAGGGCCATCGAGCTTTAAGACGTCGGGATTCTGCGCGTCAGACTCAGACCAGAGACCGCCTGCTGCTGCACGACCTGCAACAGTGTACTTTTTCCCCTGCCAAAGGATCCTATCCCCGATAGACGTGATCAAAATTGATTCTAGCTCTGTTATGATCATGTCTCTCACCTAGGGAAGTCTGATGTCTGATCTCGTGATTCTTATCACTTGACCGTTAAGAAGGAAGTGTACAAGGTGAGTTTGTGCATCCCCATCCCAGATGTGATCAAGAACGATCCCAACCTTCTCAGGATCTCGAAGAAGAATAGCAAGCGTGCCTTGATAGACTGGGATGCCTCTTAAGCGAAAGAGGATCACCTCACAGGCGGCTGGACTTTCACTGCTACTCGACATGAGCCACAATACTTCGTGTGATAAAAACGTATGTCACGGGCAGCTTCACGGGCAAGCAGGCAGGTGTTGCTGATTGGTGCTACTTTGTCAGGTCGACGAGAATATTGCGAAACTGCTGCAACTCTTCGCTCGAGGGGTGCAGAGTCACGTAGCTGTAGAGGCACCCTGCTTGGCCGTAGCATCCATCAGTGTGTGTCAGCGTGAGGGATACCGCCCCGTCATGCGTGGTTCCCTTCAAGTCACACATACCCGGGCACCGTGACACGGCGTAAGAGTTGTAGCCAGAGAGGGCATTCCCGAAATCAGCGTTGGGGTGCGTCGACGACTCTGCGATCACTTTGTCGATGAAACCGGGCCATGCCGTCAGCATGCCCTTCGGCCACGTCGAGCAGATAAAGCTGTCCCGGGAGTCGGCAAAGTACAGGGACGTGCGGCCCCCTGTCGACGTCAACGTTATTCCCTCTGCCACTTTGGTGGTTGTGACATCTTGTGGGGGGCGGGCGAAAGAGAGACTTGCAAGTAGAATGAGTGTCATTTGGAGTTCCTTGAGGTGAAGAGCCAGACGATTCCTACGAGAGAAAAGAGGCAGACCATAAAGCCGAAGACGAAGTCGAGTTCAGTCTCTCCGACGTAGGCGCCGAAGATGATGTAAAGAATCCACAGCATTAGCGAGAAGCCTGTGGACAAGGCTACATTCTCATATGTCATAGTTTTTCCTGGTATTGATTTCTAGATTCTGGGATTGTCAATCAGATACTGACTATGTTGCCGAACTAAGCAGGCCAGATCTGACCCATCGTGTCCTTCCATCTACAGGCGTCAGGACCTCACAAATAGTTGAGTGTGGTCTAAGACCCATCTGGGACCTTGCTTTCTTGTTTTCAATGACGATAGGCTCGTGCACGATGACAACAAGCATTCCTGCATTAAGCTTGCGCGAAGTAAGCGTTATAAATGGCATTGACCTAGCGCAGGTCTTTGCGATATCAATCTCTACACCGGTCGTCTTTCTGTTGACAAAGTTACCAGCGCAGTCGAGGTAGATGCCGAATATCTCGTAGCCTAAGACAGACTTGCCTCTGGGTGTAATCATGCACAGCATGCCAGGTGCAATCTTATCTTTGCGCATTTCGAGGCGACCGCTTGCTAAGCAGCTCAATGTTCGATCGCATTAGAACACTATTGATAAGCACCTTGTAGCCCACACTGCCCCACTCATCGACGGAAGGAGGCTCAACAATGAAGGCAATATCGCCCGTAGGCTTGTAGAACAAGATGTCTCCTGATTTGTACTTTGGGTAAGCGATGTCTTTAAGACGCGTCATGATCGAGGAGATGGTCACCCAATCAGAACGATTGATCCTACCGTCGACAAGGAACTTCCCACAGATCTTATTCACTTTGCTGAAAGATCCTGGCCGAGACTCCATGTACCCGCGGGAGTATCCTCTGGCGATTAGCGGTGCAAGCTCCATTGCTCGAATCTCGTCTGCTGTGAGAGAGCCTTTGGCTTTTGTTCTCTGCACTTGCTCGTGAAGGGCGAGGACTGCCTTGCGCTGCCTTTCAGTGAGCTCCTTGCCAGACCGTAGACGGGAGATCATGTCGACCATGAACTGCTCTTGCACACCAGCGTGTGGCGCAGAAGTCTCAAGCAGATCAGCAAGCTCAGTATCCTCGCTGCTAGCAATCCTGGGACCGCCACCTTCTAGGATCTGCATCATCCAGTTCGACATGTTGGCTGTTACAAAACCCCTGCTCTTAAGCATGTTCTCGCATCCGCGAAGAAAAGAGACCTCACGGGAGTCTTGCATGCCTGCTGCTTCATATGCAGCCAGCATCCGAGAGACTCTGTCAATCGTTGAAATAGTCTCTGTCTCATGATCTAGCATCACATACCTCTAACTATAATATACCTTTTATTATAGCTATTGTAAACACAGTTTTTTAAGAAAGCGAAGATTAACTCCTAAACGCATCCCTCTCACAATCACAATGCAATAGGCATCAACGGTAGGATGCATTACTGCAGCAACTGCTGTGGCTATGCAGATCTCACCATGCGTCAGTTGAACAAAATTCTGGGAAGATCTAATGATCCGATGAAAGTTACCAGAGATTGCTTTAACTGAGTCTAACGCCTCAGGTCGAAATCCCCATGGAGACACCTTCTTATTGCCGTCTATCGAGCCAAGGTCGTATTCAACGATCTCAAGAAGATCTTGTGGCTTGATATTCTCTGGATTCTTCGTGCTCATTAAAGACTCAGACAACAGACGCAAAAAACGTGAAGGATGTCTCTGACTTCTTAAGCAGGTTTATAGGCATAGTCACAACTCCTATCTCCGTGAGCACCAATGCCACACCATCGCAAAGAACATTGGTGACAAGCAAGGGTATGCCGTCCGTGATCCAGGAGCGCCTGTCTGGACACCATCGTCTATAGTGGACAAGATCCCCAGGAGACAGATCTATGGAAGCGTCTGGAAGTCTGATTTTTTCTCGCACCTGCTGATTCTATGCGATTCTTCTTCCAATTTCACGACCCAGCTTCAAACCTGCAAAGACATCCATCGGAAAGTGAACTCCAAGCTCTAGGCGTGAGAGACCAATCGATCTAGCAAATCTGTCCAGCTCTCTTGCAGCAGAAGGATGTCTCTCACCTAGAAGGGTGCACGCTGCTGCTGCTTGTATCGCGTGGCCAGATGGATAAGAGGGCGTTTGTGATGACAATGATACAAACCGTCTCAGATTTGTTCCCAGGGAGGGTGAGACCTGCCATGGTCGAGGAGTGTTGAACTTATACTTCAGTCTCATAATGACTGGCTTGAGATCATCCACGAGGTCATCAATCTCATCGGTCGCTGCCTCAACCCCATTCCTTTGGGCAAACTGCATTATCGCTGGTGTCATGTCCTGATCAACTGATTCGCAGAACTCAGGATCAAGTTCAGGTGATGCTACATGACGCAACAGCGTTTTCATCTCTCGACGAAGCGTCTCGTCATCCTGAATGGGCGGCGGCACAGAGATGCCAGACAGGGCTCCGCGAAATCGAGATGGAATATCATTCATCAAGCGAAGATGCTCAGGTGTTGGATCGCCAAATTGTGTGGGTATGGGCTTTATCATGACAATACTTATGGGCATGAAATCCTCTATGAATACTGCTGCCAAGTACCTTCTTCATCAACAGCAAACTAGCCAACGTGTCAACCAGGAGCACGATGACATGTCAAATGGCGACATGATGTCGAGGAGTGGTGAAAGTCTGAGTGAGGAGCTCGCCTATCACCTCGTGTGGATCCGTACTTTGTCGATCTGGTTCCAGCATGCACACTGGTCAACAAAGGGTCATACATCATACGGAGATCACCTGCTGTATGAGAGGATCTACAACGAGATCACAGAGGAGCTTGACGTTCTGGCAGAGAAGGCAGTTGGTTTCACAGGCACTCGTGCTGTTGACACGCATATGCACAGCAAGCTACTTGCAGAGATGCTGTGCGCATATCCGTCCCCTTCTCGGGCTGATGAGGCGACTATGATTGCATCCGCTGGGCTGGCAATCATAAATGACTACATCGATACGATCAACGAGACATACAAGACGCTGAAGGACGCAGGCAAGATGACAATGGGCCTTGATGACTTCTTTATGGCGCTTGTCAACAAGCTTGAGGGCAACATGTACCTGCTCAAGCAGCGTGTACAGCAGACGCTGTCCAAGACTATGTCTTAATGACGAGCTGATGGAAGTCAGGCGGGAACATGTCGTGGTTCTTTCCGTAGAAGCGATCCCAGTCAGCATCGAGGATGTACGTGACCGCGTGGTCTGAGTCAGACCTCACACTCCGCCCAATTGACTGCATGAAGGATTTTGCTGTCTGGAAGTCGTACCACCACTTCCACTTGTTCATCCGCTTCTTGACGATCTTGTCGCCAAGATACGGAAACTCCATCTTGCAGATCACCTGAAAGCGGGAAGCGTCATCTCTTAGATCCACTCCTTCCGTCATGGACGGCGAGAGGAGGACGGTGGGCTTGGAGGACGACATGTGTCGTGCAAGCACGTCGTCGCGATCATTAGACCCATGAATGAGAAGACGATTGTCTTTAAGTGTCCGCTTTAGGTACTGCGCAATGTTGTACGTCCTGCAGTGGATGATCCCCTTCTCGTTCTTGTGGTTGGCCAGGATTTCGGTGACCATCTTTGCCATCTTGGGAAGCGTCTTGTCGATGTGGTCTCTTCCCATTTGGCCTGCTGGAAAGAACAGGATGGGTCTGTTCTCAGGCGGAAATGGTGAGGGTGCAGTGATAAACGCGACGTCTGTCGTCTTAAGACCGATAGAGCAGCAGAACGCCTCCTTGTTGAGAACAGTCGCTGACATCATAAGGACACGTTCGCCAAGCTTGAAAAGTGTGTCCTGTGTATACAGGCCTACGTCAATCGTCTTGAACTGGACACGCCTGCCGGAGCTCTCGTCTCCCTCGATCATTTCATAGGCCCAGTTGTCTTGACTGTAGTTGTCGAGGAATTGCTCAAGCTTCGTGCGGTGCCCCTTAAGAAGCTCAAACTGCCGTGAGACAACTGGAAAGTCTTTAAGGTTGCCCTTATCTTTCAGGAGCTTGTTGATCGTCTTCTCCATGTGGTCACAGTGCTCGATCACCTTCGGGCAGTAGATCTGCTCGATCCAGTCATGCGCCTGTTGCTCCGATCGAAGATCTGGAATGCTCAGCTTGGTGACTGACTGCGCGAATCTTTCGGCGATTGACACCTCAACAAACCTTCCTACCTCATTCTCGATGTTGTGTGCCTCATCGATGACAAGCAGCGCACGACCGGTCATCTTCTTCGAGTAATTGGCATCTGTCAGCATGTAAGGAAAGTTGGTGACTGACATCTGGCCCTCGATGAAGTCCCGCTTCGCTTGCCTGTAGATGCAGTTAAAGAAGCACTTCTTGTAGAAGGGTGAGTCCTCATCAGCTGTCTTTAGAAGTTGCTGGGACTGCTCACATGTGTGACCTTTCTGCTGGGGGTATGTGCATCCGTAGTTGCTGCTGCTCTTCACGGACCTCATTCCCAGATTCTCAAAGTCGCGAAGGTACTGATCTTGCAGGATCTTCTGTGTGGTGACGAACCACGCGCCGGGTGTGAAGAGACCAGTCTGGTCTACCGGAAGTTTCGCATTGAGATAGCGAGCAACAGTGACGCCAATCGCAGATTTTCCAACGCCTGTTGGAAGTTCAGCCAGGACGAAACGCTTTCCCTCCTCAAATGCATTGAGGATAAAGTTGATTGCCTCCTCTTGCCTTGGGCGAGGATTCGACATTGGGAAAAACGGAAGCCAGTCTTTGGTCGTGATCATATTGCTATTATGCCTCGTGATGCCTATCGTTTACAAGGTCCAGCTTCTGCGAACGTGTCAGTTTCTTAATAGCAGCCTCGCGCTTTCCCGACGAGGAAGAGGTGTGACCTCCTTCCGACCACGCTATTCTCCTGGGCGGGTAAGCGCGAGTGTACTTCGCACCCACACCTGTGACGTGCTCCTTGAATCGTCGGTTGAGATCAGTCGTCCTTCCTGTGTACAGAGATCCGCGTGGACTGCACTCCAGAATGTAGACGTACCACTCAACATCCCTTGTTGTGTGCTTGGCCACGATCACCTCTTCACGTCAAGAAAAAATCGTCCTCGTGGACGAGATCGCAGCCTGACCGTTACAGCCAATTGACCACTACTCATCCACGAGGACGATGATACTGCGAGATTGACTTAGTGCGCCGGAGGCGCAGTCACTTCAACAGTCTGCTGCTGGGTGGGGGTGGCAGTTACAGGAACTACCATCGGGGGCTCAGCGTCTGCAGGAGTCTCCACGGGAGCTGCAACGGGTGCCTCTACCGGGGGCGCTGTCAGGGCAGGAACTGCCTCGACAGGAACAGCAGCTGCGGCATCCGTTGCGGGTGCTTCCTCAGCTGTCTTGGACTCGTACGTTGAGACAAAAGCAACCATCGCAGCAGCGAGAGCTGCAATGATTGCGATGATGGTCTTATTCTTCTTCAGGGCTTCCATGTTCATCTTGTTACTCGGCCGATGAGGCGGTGTTAGTGGTTCCACTATCCTTCTCATCGCCGCTGGTGCAGCCGATGAGAAGAAGAGCAACAAGGCCCGTAAGGGCGAGGACTATGCGAACTATCATATTACTGACTCCTTGGGCTTTCGCCCATTTACTCCTCCACCGAAAGGTCGAGGATCTGATCGAGTTCACCCAAGTTGGGCACGCCGTCCCTGATGCGGATGATCTTAAGCACCGCTTCCAGAGTTTCCGTGCCGCCAAGGCGATCCTCATATTCTTTGATGATTTTCTTCCGCTCCTCCTGGAACTGCTTGAGTTCAGTCTTCGTGTCCTCTTTCAGGGAGTTGATATCCCTGTCGATGGTGCGAATCTTCTCGAGAAAGTCCTGGACGTCTTCTTTGAGTGCCATTATGAAAGATCCTTACTTATACTGTTTCTTGGTTATTGACAAGTGCCGCTAATGCAGCGGCATCTTCGTTATATCGGGTCTCGATGTTAGAGTTCAATTGTTCTCTTCAGTGCCTGTCCGCCGCATGAGCAGGTACCTCGTCATCCGCTGACCGTCGTCATATGAGCACAGCTTGAACTCTTTCGAGGTCTCAAGCGCATTGACAACGGTATCAATGTCCTTTCTGAGCTGAAAGAACTCATCGATGGACAAGGTAATCGCGATCCTGTCAACAGCGACTGTGATTGTCTCCAGGCTGTCATCAAGCCACGCGAAGTCTGTGAGACCACCTGCATCGTTGTCATCGTCATCATCGTTAGACATCAGTGTTTCTCCTTCGTCTAGCTAATTCGTCTAACTAATGACTGTTGACTTCTTGGACAGCCTCTTCGGTTGCACTTGTTGCACAGGATTCACCAGGTTGTCATCTGCAACAGGAGCCATGTTAACGGATGTCTTTTCGTCTAGGATTGCACAGAATGATTCCAGATGGTCGCGAAATACATCCTGCGGAAAAGAATCAGGCTCCACTTGCAATTCCAGGAGACAGGCTCGAAGCTCCTCTTGGGTCGTGATCCCTTTAGCTTTGAGCCACGCCACTGGATCTCTAGCACGCCTCGGTGCGTATGCTGACCAGTTAATCACGGTCCACCTGTTCCCTAATGATGTTGCAAAGAGCGATCTGAAACTGTGGATCGCCAGCGATCTTCTTGAGCTTGTCGTCTGTCACTGGCGCACCTGCAGTGATTGCAAGCTCCTCAGCGATCTTTGTGAGAGCTGCGATCATGTAGTTTCGGACTGACGAATGGTTCATCTTCTTGTCAGAGCAGGTCATGATCTCAGCTATCTCGCGGTAGCTGAGACCACCCTCAAATCCCTCAGTTGTCACATAACCCCGCTCAGAGCGGTGTCCTTTAGGCATTGGCATTGTCAGTCTCCTGTTCTTCTGTTTCTGGGCTAAAACCGTGATTAAGCAATTGCTCGCGCTCATCGTCAGAGATCTCTGAGATTCCGAATCGAAGACGCATGATCTTCTCTTCGCGCGGCGTAAGACGTGAGAGGGCGCGCTTGACAGCCTGAATGAGCTGGGCCTCACATAGCATGGTCTCTGCGCTCTGGGCCTCGTCATCGGTCAAGAGATCAGCGAGAGTTCTGTGATCTCCTGTGTCTCCCTTGGGACCGACTTCCGGCCTGGAGTCAATAGGAATCAGAACATTGACGTTTGCCGCGTCAAGTGAGAGCTTGATCAGGTTCTCTGAGACACCAATCAGGAGAGACAGCTCAGAAACCGTAGGCATTTGGCGAAAGGTTTCCCAGTAGTCCTGCTTCTCCCTGTTGATCTTCTGAAGCAGCGACAGCGCGTGTGTTGGAACCTTGATCAGTCCCCGACTGTGGTTTACGTGACGCATCACGGCCTGTCTGATCCACCACGTCGCATACGTGCTGAACTTGAAGCCTCGTCGCCAGTCAAACTTATCAACTGCTTTCATCAGGCCGATAGAGGACTCCTGAATCAGATCGTCTATGTCACAGCCTGATGCCTGAAACTTTTTGGCAATCGAGAGCGCAAGTCTCATATTGCACCTGATCAGCTTGTCGCGCGCGCCTCTGTCTCCCTCTTCCACTCCTTTTGCAAGAATGACTTCCTCCTCGCGAGAAAGGAGTCGGTGACCCATATGACGGGTCATAAATTGTGACACTGCTTCAGACATAAATCACCTCAAAGTGTTGGATCAGTTGTTTGTCTCGTGTGGGGCAGTGTAATCACGTGCCGTCACAAGACGTCGATTTGTATCAGCTCTTGCGGATCGAAGGTCAATCTCTCGCTGCACATAGCAGAGATCCCATTCAAGATCCTCAGAGGTCGAGCCTCGCTCTCGGAGCCGCTTAATCATGGCCCAAAGTCTGCTCGCTGTCTCTTTCAGCTCACTCTCGCCCATGCGGAGAGTGGTCTCTGTGTTGTACATCAGCCTCTCCTGCCGCGTCTTGCGTGTAGGACGTAAAGCTTAGCGTCCTACCAGGAACGTACAACACTCAACGAATATTGTAAATACAAATGACAAAAATAATCTAATCTTTCTTAGATTCTATCTTTGATCTGCTTAATATCAATCTTAATGTGGCTAAGATCTTCCTCGACTCTGTCCTGACGAATCGTAAGAGACTGAATTGCGCTTACAAACGTCTGCCGGTCATCACTGTGAGAGTTTATGAGATCTTTGAAGTTCTGTTGTTGGTTGCCCAAGTACTCTTTCAAGAGGGGAAAGAGATACGACGTGGCAATCTTCCAAATTGCAAACAGGACGAGAAGCAGCACAACAACGCTGCCTGCTGGCCCAACTGCGAGCGCAAGGATTTCTTGTGTCATGAAGGCCTATTGCTCCGCCAGGTTAGAAGACAACTGGCTTTCCGCCCACCGTGAGCGGCCTGCCGTTTAACTCATCAAATCTAATTGTTCTAACACCAGGCAAGGCCCGCAATCGCTCAGCGATCTCTTTGATCGCTTCACCGACTGTCACTGCCTGCGGCAGGAATCGCACCAAGACATTCACGACGTCCCTGCCGGACGATGCGATGACTGATTTAATGGGCTGCACAATTTTGCTGGGCAGTGATGAATCTGCACCCGCCTCAATTGGCTGGGTTGACGGATTCTGAAAGGAGAAGAAGTCTCTGTCTTGTGTGACAGATGACACTGTCGGCAGAATTCGAACACGCGTAAGCAGGTCCGGCACATAGGTGCCAGGATCAACAAACAGCGATACACGCATCAGGATCAGCGGTCGCGTGAGCTTGTGCGAATTGTCGACCTCATTGAGGCGGACAGCGCTGTTCCTGTGCTTATTCATCAAGCTAACTATTCTTACGTTACTTCTCGGACTGTGAAACCTGCTCATCAACGAGAGCACATCCTACAGTAAGCAGCATTCCAGCAGCCGATGCAGCGTTCTCTAAGGCGCACCTGATCACTTTAAGTGGATCGATGATGCCCATCTCAAACATGTCCCCGTATCTGTCCCGAGCCGCGTCGTATCCAATGCGATCCTCGGTGCAGACAACCTTCTCTAGCACGACGTCAGGTGTCCTTCCTGCGTTCTCTGCGATCTGTCTAAGAGAAGCGCGGCAAGCGATGCGAACGATTCCTACACCCGCAGAGACGCCAGACGTCTGATCAGCTAGACCGTCAAGACAACGGGATGCTCTGACTAGTGCGACACCGCCACCAGGCAGAATGCCTTCCTGAAGGGCAGCAAGCACAGCGTTTACAGCATCGTCGACTCTGTCCTTTCGCTCTCCGATCTCCATCTCAGTGGATCCGCCGACTCTAATGATCGCCACACCACCTGTCAGACGGGACAAGCGAGCTCGCAAGAACGCGATCTCTCCGTCTTCCAGTGAGGGATTCGTCAGAGACTCACGAATGGATGAGGTACGGACCTCAACTTTCTCTGCATCTCCTGCGCATCCCACGAGGACTGTGCGACCTCTGGCGACAGTAGCACGCCTGCACGTTCCAAGCATGTCAAGGGTGACACGAGAGAAATCGACTTCAGTGTCAATCACACTTCCACCCAGCAGAGCTGCGAGGTCAGTGAGGCAGTCGACTCGACCGTGACCAAATCCAGGTGCCTTAATCGCGCACACCTGGATTGTCCCGCGGCTACTGTTGAGGACCAGCCCTTGCATCGCATCACCCTCAACATCATCTGCTACGAGCAGGAGTGGGCGCTTTGCTGCAGCTGCCTTCTCAAGAACAGGCAGTATCTCACGCAGCGTAGTAATGCGTCTATTCGTCAGGAGGATCACGGGACGGTCAAACTCAACCGTAGACTTCTCCTGGTTTGTGATGAAGTAGGGAGAAAGGTAACCGCGGTCGATCTGAGCGCCTTCAACGTGCTCAAGGGACGAGCTAAACGTCCGCGCCTCCTCAACCGAGATGACGCCTTCACGTCCTACCAGCTTGAACGCTTCTGCGATCATAGAGCCGATCTGGGCTTCACCGTTCGCAGAGATCGTGCCTACCTGGGACACTTGGTCGTCAGCAACAGGAACTGACATCGATCGAAGCTCTTCGACGACGTGCCGAACTGCAAGGTCAATGCCCTCTTTCAGCTCAATAGGACTGAATCCTGCTGCGAGAAGCATCACACCCTGACTAAACATTGAGTGTGCTAGAACAGTGGCACCTGTTGTGCCGTCGCCCGCATCCTCAGCCGTTCTGGACGCTGCTTCTTTGATTGCTTGGACACCTAGATCCTGAAAGGGATCTGATAGGTTCACTGCCTTGGCAACTGTGACACCGTCCTTTGTGAGGATAGGTGGGCCATCGGGTCGACCAATGATCACGTTCCTGCCTCGTGGCCCCATCGTGACACGAACAGCGGAAGCGAGCACAGTTGCGCCGCGGAGGATCTCCTCCCGGGCGCCTGCGTCAAGTCTGACGAGGCGATTCTGTCTCATGTGTTTAATCCCTGATGACGCGTCGTGCTGTCGACTCATTCACAGGGATACCCTCAGTGATCACGCGACGTGCGCGGCTGACCACGTTCTCAGCAATCAAGAGGTCACCCACTTGAATTGCAACCTCATCTGCTTGGATGACGCCGCCGCTTCGAAGCTGTGACTGTTGAACTGTTGGTAGAACACTTTCATGTGAGTTGATCATAGTGCAATTATCTGTGTGCATAGGGGTGCTTGTAAACGGTCAAATGTTCCCATGAACTTAGGCCAGTACTTGTCTGTAAGCATGGAGTCCATGCGCATCTCAGTGATTGCACCATGAACCTCAGACCAGTCTCTGTCTCCGCATGTGACCTGCATAGGCACGCCAGCAGCCTCAACGTCACGCAGCTGAATGAGTTGGAGGTTCCTCTCGTACTGCGCTCGAAGTGAAGTGTCCTCAAGCAGCTTCTCCATCCTCTCTCTGTCCTGAACGAGGACTGTCGCCCGCTTGTCGCCGATGCCTGGCAGCCCGGGAATGTTGTCAGTAGGATCTCCTCGAAGTGCCTTCCATACGACGTAGTCGTATCCCGGCCAAAGAACATCAACTTTCTTTACGGGGTTGACAAGGCGCACACGACTCTTGTCTGGACCAGTGACAAGTTGTGTGAAGTCAGAATCAGAGGAGAGGACGATAATCTCATCTTCCGCATGAACTCTTGCGGCAAGCGTGTAGATCACGTCATCGCACTCATTGTCCGGGTGATAAGCAAAGCCAATTGGAATGTGCTTTCGCACTAGCTCGATGCAGATTCTCTTCTGCGTCTGGAAGTCGACCATGGCGTCAAACCTTGGGTCATCTTCCCCAATCACACGATTCGCCTTGTATTCACCCATTAGCTGCTTGCGCCACTGGGGATCGCCTTCCACTACGAAGTAAGCGACATCAGGCTTGAACTCATCCACAGCAGATCGGAGCATGCGAAGGAAGTTAAACACAAGTCCATAAGGACCCAGGTCTCTTACGACCCTTGCCCTGTGCAGCATGTTGTAGCCATCAATAATCAGGATTTTCATTACTACCTCCTGATATTAATATACTACATATTATCAGATTTGTACAGGCAATGTGGGCATCTTGACCCGGGCTTGTGTCCCATCAGGCATGCTCACTGTAATCATCTCGCCGTCTTCCGCGATGACAGGTCTGACTGATGCAGACTCGACGACTGCAGGAACTAGTGTTCGTCCAATCTCAACCGCGCCATCAACCATAGCACTAACGGCTTGAGTAGCGCTGGTGATCAAAAAGTCTCGCAGACCATCGCTGGTTGTGAAAGCGCGATCAGTGATTCCTTCAAGCGGCACAACTGTGCCCTTCTTGTCAGGCACCTGCACGAGGTACGAAATCACCCGTCCCTCGATAGTCTTGCGAACTGTTTCCTCAACGACAAGTACAGGATATACGCGGCTCTCCTTGCGAGAGATAACGTATATGACCTGGCCTACCTCGTATGTGCTATTCATCGAGGACCTCTGGCGTTATCTCCCTTGTACACGACAGTAGTCGTGCCGTCTGGCAGGCGGACGACTTCAACGATCATGTCGCGGATGACGTTGCGGAGTCGAGATTCATCCTTGAATCCGCCAAACGTGTTGAAGATGTCTAGAAGCTTAGCGGTCAGTGTTTCATGAAAATGCATAGATTCCCTCTAGGACCATTATAGTCCGTAGGGAAATAGAAAACGGGGTCCCTTAAAAAAGGAACCCCGCAATCAACACCAAAGAGCCTGGTTAGCGCTTGAAGCCAATCCCAGGAAAGCTCATGGTGGCACCCCGACCCTTATTGGTAGGACGCTTACGATCAGCGTACATCCAGGCAGAGTCACCGCTGTTGTTCATCTCGGCGAGGACCCGATCAACTTCAGAGCTAATCACTCTGCGGAGCTTGGTCTCGGCCATGCCGCCGCTCTTGCCACTTGACTTGGTGACCTGATACTCCATGCCATCAGGCTCAGA
>Ga0114968_10002602_pt1 | contig 13738 bp, 20 predicted proteins | sample M_130807_EF_Meta_FD_87020 | JGI IMG/M metagenome (GOLD analysis project Ga0114968, IMG submission 87020) | Freshwater microbial communities from Lake Montjoie, Canada to study carbon cycling - M_130807_EF_MetaG | ecosystem: Environmental > Aquatic > Freshwater > Lake | place: Lake Montjoie... | reverse complement strand
CAACACACAAAGCCCCCGCCTATGGCGGGATGTATTAACTTGTCTTGATGAAATGAAAGGGAAAACATGAAAGCGTTTAACTACAAGCGACTGCTTGACATCACAAATACAGTCCCATCCTACCGTGGGAACGTAAATAGGTTTCCGCTTGGCAATCGCAAGCAGAACGGCAAATACTTTCTCAGACGAGACGAAGATGGATACACAGTATTCGACATCATCAATGGCGAGACATGGCACTCAACTGAGATTGATAGGCTTGAATACATACGACTGAAACTCGAACACAGAAAGTTCAGGAAAGCAACTGGCACACAGCGCGCGCAAACCTATGTAATGAAGTGGCGTAAGTATTCGGATGTCGGTGGAGTATGGACTCAAGGCAAAGACTGTGAATACCATAGACGAGACAGAGGTCACAACACTGTCGGCACTGTGCGCCCTGACAACTCGTTTGAGTTCACTAAGGCACGCTACTGGCAAGGCGATCGTTGCTTTCTATCTCAGCATAGTGCGGGGTGGTTCTCTACGGACTCACGCAGAGGTGGGATGGTATTTGGCATGAACAACCATACTGATGAACACGCTGTGTTCCATCCGATATGGAAAGGCTTGCGGGTCAACTGCGACACGATGGAAGCAATCACACCATATGAAGTAGTCATACATCATGTCGATCGCAAGTCTGGAAAGGGCATCTTGTCAAAGTATGAGCATATGTTTAAAGTTTCTGAGGTGATGCTCAAGGCTATGGATTTGCACTCAATCAACAACACTTGTATTGAGATTGTCGACGGCATATATGGTGCGGGTGAATACAAAAGAAGCGTAAGCGTTGGGTTACTAGAACATGCTGAGAAACTAATAGACGATGCGCCATTGGATGCACTACTGTTGTTTACTCTTGCGTATGACGTAAGGCATGTAGGGTATCGCATGAGGTATGGCATGAACAACCATACTGATGACACGCCTGAGAACATCTTCATGGCTACTAAGCGCAGAGTCGCTAAAGAAGTCTACAAGGAGAACCCTGACATCCTCAAGGAAGTGTCGTGCGGTAGTGGCAAGCGTTACCCCGCATGTGATTGGGGCGTGAAACTAATGGTCAACGGTCAACAAGTGGAGCAAGCAACATGAGTCTGAACTTCATTGAAATAGAGATGAGAGATGTGTATGGGGTAACGAAGTATTACCCTGTGTGCGAGAAGGCGTGTGTCTTTGCACGAATTGCAGGGACAGTAACGCTCACAAAGGAGACGATCAAACAGATCAAGTTACTTGATTATGCGGTCATCATTAAAGTTAGAGAACCACAACTGGGAGATTGATATGTCAGTAGAGAAATACTTTGTAGAAGGACTCGGCAATGAGGAGATGTATGAGGAGTTGAAAGCCTCAAAGATCTTCCCACTGGTGCGTGAGTTGCAATTTACCTATGGTCTAAAGATCTATCAAAAGCCGCAAGGAGACGGCTACATGCTGTGTCATCCTAATGGCTTTGCTGTGAGTCATGTGTGGTATGACCACGATGAAACTCAATACAAATACCGCTCACCTTGGTATAGGAAACAACGAGGTAGCAGTGCATCAGACAGAGAGACTGTTGGTAGTGTAAAAATCTCTTCACTCATGGCTACGCTCAAGCGCATGGAAGCAGTGCCCGCTGTGGAGAAAACAACCCACCACTATGTGCGCAGACTCACCGATGCGGTGAGTAGATTGCGTAGAGAATTAGGTGATCACAACAAAGAGCATGGGTTGACTGGCGATGAAGTTCATTCTCTTTTATTGACGGCACTAGGTAAAAGTCCTAATAGCAAATGGGTGAAGGTAGACCAAAATAAATGTCAATTAATACTTGACAAATTCGAGGAAGCGGATAAGATCAAGAAAACAAAGATCGAAGAGAGTAATCGTTTCTTCACTAACCCTTTCTACATGATTGGTGTTGATGTGAACGATCACTACCTCATCGGTAAATTCAAGTTAACAACAGTAAGCACAGATCAGGCAAAGATAAGTTATGAAACAGTTGAACCGTTCAAACGCTATGGTAGTTTCGAGCAAGTGGCAGAGTTCATTCCAGTGATGACTATGACCAAGTTAGCCTATGAGAACTCTAACCATAGCAGGCAAGGCTTCATACCTATCATGGATGGATACGACCCGAACCTCGATGCGGTGTTCTTCTACAACTCTCGCCCAACTATCTACGATCACATATGGATGGTGACACCATGCTAGGACACATGAGCCCTGTCGTGCATCCAAAGGATTGGAATCTCATTAGAGTTCCTTTGCACAAGTTCGAGAACAAATACAGCGTGTATGTATCTGATGACCTCGTGCGCCACTACGATGAAAAGACATTGCCTGATGTATTGAAATCAAAGATGGCAATGATTCTTGCGTCCCCTCAACCCAATCTCATACCCGAAGATCGGCTACAGAAACTCAATGTTTACAGTGTCACTATGCCCGAACTTGCGTTGGTGGGTTGGCGTGTGTCTGACACATGGTTTTGCTTGGTGATAGATCGCTTAACTTTAAACTCACTGAAGGGTGGGACTCTAACTAAGGAGAAAGAAAATGCTTGAAACAATTGCATGGGCAGTATTTTTAATGTGCCTAGGGGGAATCATTGTTGTTGCAGTTGCAATAGCAATCGTCATGATCAACAGAGAAGATCTATGACTCCCGAAGGCAAGGTCAAGGACAAGATCAAAAAGATTCTTAAGGCACATGATGCCTACTTCACCATGCCTATCGGCACTGGGTTTGGTTGCATGGGCGTGCCCGACTTTGTTGTATGCCACAAGGGGAAGTTTATTGGCATCGAAGCGAAGTCAGGCGACAACAAACCAACCGCACTACAACTCGACCACATGAAGAATATTCGTGGGCGAGGGGGACACACACTTGTGGTTAACGAAGATAACTATGAAGAGTTAGATTCATTATTGAAAGGACTGTAATGACCGATGAAGAAGATCGTAGCAATCTGCGAGATCTACACGCAGGGTTTGCGATGGTGGGGTTACTAATGAAAGGAGAACACCCGCCCACTATTCCCGCCCTAGCGTATGAACTCGCAGATGCTATGCAAGAAGCACGAAACCAACATGGTGTTGGAATCGTATCCGTTAAACGCCAAACCAAAAAGGAAAAGGCAAATGAAAGTTAATAAAGTAACCGAAATCGCTACATTGCTAGCGAACAACCCAACAGCAAAAGTGGAGGACGTCCTCAAGAAGTTTAAAGTCTCAAAGACTTACGCATACAACTTGATGACTAAGGCACGCAAGAAGATCGCTAACTCACCCGCAGGTCAAGCGAAAGCAGAAGCAGAAGCCTTTTCACAATTAGTTTATATGGCTACGTCAGGCAAAAAGCACCGCATGCAAGGCGCATCGGAACGCATCGCTGAAACACATCACACCGATATGGTCAATCATCCGCCCCACTACACAGTTGGTGGTGTTGAGACAATCGACTTTATTGAAGCCAAAGAGTTGGGCTACAACTTAGGCAACGCTGTGAAATACATTACACGAGCCGATCATAAGGGCGACAAGCACGAAGATCTATGCAAAGCACGTTGGTATATCAACCGTGAAATTGCTAAGTTAGCTAAATAATCTTTTTTCTTTAACCTTCTATCTAGCCTTCCACTCATGGGTGGGACGCTAGATAGATACCAGTTCCGCAAATTTAGGAGATTGACACCATGAAATGCCCCGAGTGTGGCGCATGGACGCTAGTGAAAGAGACAAGACAATCGCCCACTTTTGGGCAAACACGAAGGAGAGAATGTGCAAACGAACACCGATTTACAACCCAAGAACTCGTTATCCCGCAAGAGGCAATTGATTTTGAGAGACGAACTCATCTCGAGAATATCAAGAAACGATTGGAATCCATTCAAACGCGTAGACCCAAGCGTGTTAGAAAAAGTAATGCGCGCATCTACTAAGAAACGAATAGAGCAATACGAGGAAGCACCACTGTGAAACTGATTACTCTCGACTTTGAGACCTACTACGACTCCAAGATCAAACTTGGGTTCAAGCACCAAACCACAGAAGAGTATGTCAGGGACAAGCGTTTTGAAATCATAGGCGTGGGTGTGCAGATAGATGATGGCGCAGCGGAGTGGTTCTCGGGCTCACGTAAGGAAATCTTAGGTTACCTCGAGCGCTTAAATATCCAGGGATCTGCGCTTCTATGTCACAACACGCTCTTCGATGGATGTATTCTTAGTTGGATATTCGGTATCAAGCCAGCGCAAATGTTGGACACCCTATGTATGGCGAGGGCGCTTCATGGTGTGGAGGTTGGTGGCTCACTTGCTAAATTAGCAGAGCGATATAACCTTGGCAAAAAAGGCGATGAAGTTGTATCTGCCGAAGGCAAGCAACGGCTCGACTTCACTAGAGAAGAGTTGGCACGCTACGGTGAGTATTGCAAGAACGACGTGGCACTCACATTTAAGCTTTTCCAAGAATTGTCGAGCGCGCTTCCAGAGGATGAGTTTTCCCTGATAGACATGACATTGCGCATGTTTACCGAGCCTGTGTTCCATGTGGACGATGCCCTACTACAAGAGCGCGGTGAGGAACTACGCGAGGAGAAGAACGCACTACTCGAAGGTTTGATGGAGAAACTCAAATGCGAGACAGCAGAACAAGTTAGAAAGAAGTTAGCAAGCAACAAACAGTTCGCTGAACTATTGTTGGAGCATGGCATTACTGCACCGACGAAGGAAAGCAAAACAACAGGGAAACAAACATATGCGTTGGCTAAAAACGATGAGGGCTTTTTGGCGCTTACTGAACACGAAGACCCATTCATCCAACAGTTATGTTCAGTTCGACTGGGTACTAAGTCAACCATTGAAGAGTCAAGGATTGAAAGATTCATCGACGTTGGCAAACGTAACAAGGGTAAGCTACCCATCCCGCTCAAATACTACGGGGCACACACAGGGAGGTAGGCAGGCTCAGACAAGGTCAACTTTCAAAACCTTCCCTCAAGAGATAAAAAGAAGAAGGCTCTCAAGAACGCGGTGGTTGCGCCCGATGGTCACCTCGTTATCAACTGCGACTCGTCTCAAATCGAGGCGCGTGTCCTCGCATGGTTGGCAGGGCAGAATGATGTTGTCGAGCAATTTGCAAAAGGAGAGGACGTTTATTCGCTCTTTGCAACCAAGATTTACGGTCGCCCCATCACGAAAGCTGACCCAGTAGAACGCTTTGTTGGCAAGACATGCATCTTGGGTCTCGGTTATGGGACTGGCGCATTAAAGCTTCAGCACACGCTCAAGACAACGCCCCCCGGCGCGGTCGTTACCGAAGACAAGGCTAGAGAATATGTTAATACATACCGAGACGCCAACAGTCACATCACTGATCTATGGGACGAAGGTGATGAGGCAATCAAAAACCTTGCTGATTGGGGCAAGATCAAAGCGTTCTACTACGGTCAGAACAGGTGCGTCATGGTTACAAAGGACGGCATCCGACTACCTAATGGGCTAATGATTCGTTACCCCGACCTAGAACTTAACTCGGGCAAGTACGAGTATCAGTCACGCAAGGGAGCTGTGTCACTGTGGGGTGGATCGCTAGTTGAAAACGTAGTTCAAGCCTTGGCTAGGATAGTAGTCGGACAACAGATGCTCAAAATACAGCAGTTGTATAAGGTCGCCCTCACGGTACACGATGCGGCAGTTGTCGTGGTTAAAGAGGAGGAACTAGATAACGCTCTTGCTTACATCGTCAAGTGCATGAAATGGACACCTGACTGGGCTAGAGGTTTACCCGTGACTTGTGAAGCGCACTATGGCGAAAGTTATGGTGATATGGTAGAGTATAAGTAAAGAAGGAATTGACAAATGACACCAGAAGACGAAGCATTCAACGAGATTGAGCGACAAGCCAAACAACGTAAGGAGGCAGTCCTGCAAGCCCTGCATGACGAGAACGCACGATTGGGTTTGTACAAAGATGCGTATGGCACAACCAAAGAACAACTAATAGCAGAGGTTGCTGTGCTAACTGAGTTGGTGCGCGTTCTAAGTGCTCGCATAACAGAACTGGAAGGCAAGGTATGAACGAATGCCCTACCTGTGAATACCACAAACAACGCGCACAGATATGGCGTGACGAAGCATACAGACTAGCGGGGCATCCGTTGCCCAGAAAGGAAACCATGACTGACTTTTTATACACAGACGCTAGGTGGACAGAACACTTTGTTGAAGTAAGTGACCCGCACAAAGAGGGGCATCATGTTAGGTTTTATTTTGAACCACCACAAGACGAAATGATTGCCAAGTTAACAGAGATGTTAGAGATACAACAGAAGTTGCATGAGACTGCGATAGATATGCTCAAGCCCGCAATAGAAGCAGAGCGTGAAGCGTGTGCAAAGTTATTAGAAACAACAGACTTAAGTGGGCTAAAAGATAACCCAGCAATACAGAGTTGGGTTGCAGAAATGTTGTTGGCTTATGTCAAAGCAATCAGAGCAAGGGGACAAGCATGAAGATGCGAGAGCGTAAGCATTTGTTTTGGTGGTTGTCCCGCGCAGAGATGTTTGTGCGTAGCCACAGAAGAAAAGTTAAACCCCTACCGCAAACCTATTGGGTTGGCAAAGGTAGCCACGCATACTTGCAAGATAAAAAGAATTGCATGCTAGGCGGAATTGAATTGTATAAGGAGATGAGACATGACTAAAAGCATAGAAATAGAGTACGAATTAAAAGCAGAAGAAGACGATGACATCCAAGACTACAAGAAGCCTTGGGTTGGATTACGAGCCGAAGAAATAGAAGACATACAAGATGCTGTGTTTGGTATGAAGCCACACTATGTTGCATTAGCAAGAGCAGTAGAAGCCAAACTCAAAGAAAAAAATTGTGGTTGACCTCTCCATCATCGAGAAGCGACTAAAACTGTCTGGCGAGCGTGCCAAGAAAGAAAAAGAACTTATGATTCCATACGACCGCGATGTCTATAACCCAGCGCTTAATCTTTTACGCGAAGAGTGTGAACTTGCGGGGCATGACGCTATCAAAGGCACGACAAGCATGTCCATATGTGGTAATTGTGGCGCTTCTTTTTACGGGCAAATCAAATGAGTTTTACTTGGTCATTCTCCGCTCTTAAAGAGTACGTCAACTGCCCACGGCAGTATCACGAAGTCAAGGTATTGAAACGCTATGAGAAGAGTGTTACGTACGCGATGACGTACGGTACTGAGGTGCATAAAGCTTGCGAGGATTATGTTGGTGAAGGCAAGCCTCTTGCCAAAAATTATCAGCATTTTCAGCCTATCTTGGACTCGCTATTAGAGATCGAAGGCACACGCTATCCTGAGTATGAGATGGGCTTGTACCGTGATGGCTCTGCTTGTGCGTTTGATGACCCCGAACGATATGTGCGGGGCATCGTTGACTTGCTAATTGTGGATGGTGAGACAGCCTACCTCGTGGACTATAAAACAGGTAGCAATAAGTACCCTGACCCAAAACAGTTAAAGCTGATGGCGCTCATGACCTTTGCTCACTTCCCCGAGGTCAAGCGCATTAAGGCGGGGCTTCTATTCATAGTGCATAACAGCTTCATGGATGAAGAATACACACGCAGTCAGATCGACGATTTATGGGGCGCGTTTGTACCCGCTCTGATACAGTTAGAAACCTCACTCGAGACGGGTGTTTGGAATCCAAACAGAACCCCCCTATGCGGTTGGTGTCCCGTCACCACCTGCGAATTTCACAAAGTCAGAAGGTAAATATGCCCTACGTCAATAAACCAAGACCCTATAAAAAAGAATATGAACAGCAAAAATCTAGAAGTGAGTTGCCTAACAGGATGGAGCGCCAGCGTGCCCGAAGAAAACTTGATGCCGAAGGCGTCAGCCGTGCGGGAAAAGATGTTGCACACGTCAAGGCTCTATCTAAAGGTGGAAGCAACTCAGACGGAATTCGACTCGAAAGCCCATCAAAGAACCGATCATTTAAGCGAACCTCTTCTGGCGCATTAGCGTCTGAGACTAGCAAAAAAGAACGCAGGAAGTAGTCGTTACTGTTAGGCATGCAGTGGGTAACGCGGGGTTCCTAGTTGCTTTCCCCCAAATAACCATGTCAATCAGGCGGTGCTTCCTAGATGTCAATCTCCCTTGGCACGACAGGCTTGATCGACTAGCCCCCGTAAGGGGCTATGTTTAATTCAGTAAAGGACAGTAATGAAAGTTGTACAGGACACAGCAGTCCACATGGTAGTTCCGTCGAAGGATTTGCAGCATATTCTCGGCTTCATAGACAGAGTTGAAGTTCTCAACGATAACGGCTTTGACGCAAGCATACTAGTCTATTGGGGTTTACCCGAGATGCAACGACTAGTTCGTATGTATGGGGATGCTCCTAACCCAATGGAGAAAGAGTACGACTGGCCCGGACTGTTTACGCCATTTATCCACCAAAGAATTACTGCCTCATACCTAGTGCTACGCGACCGGTGCTTCTGTTTCAACGAAGCTGGCACGGGTAAAACTTCTTCTGTAATTTGGGGCGCTGATTACATGATGAACAAAGGGCTCATCAAAAGAGTGCTGGTCATCTGCCCTCTATCGATCATGTATTCAGCGTGGCAGGCCGACATCTTCAAGACTGCCATGCACAGAACCGTAGCTATAGCTCACGGAGACAGCGCCAAGCGTAAGAAGGTTATTAGCGGAGAGTATGAGTTTGTCATCATTAACTTTGATGGTGTAGCCACAGTTGAAGACGAGATAAGTAAAGCAGGGTTTGACCTAATTGTAATTGATGAGGCGAATGCATATAAAACAGTATCTACTAAACGCTGGAAAACCTTGGCTAAATTGATCACCCCTTCAACCCGTCTTTGGATGATGACGGGCACACCCGCATCTCAATCTCCCCTTGACGCTTTCGGACTTGCCAAGTTGGTCAACCCCGCTGGTGTGCCTAGATTCTTTGGGGCGTGGCGAGATAAAGTTATGCACCAAGCAAGTCGATTTAAGTGGGTGCCCAAGACTACTAGCAAAAACGATGTATACACCGCCCTACAACCCGCTATCCGTTTTGAGAAGGCTGACTGCCTAGACCTACCAGACTTGGTGTATCAGACTCGTGAAGTTCCTCTTACCTATCAAGTGGACAAGTATTACAGGGCGCTCAAGAAAGAGATGCTAATCACTGCGGCAGGTGAGCAGATTAGCGCGGTAAACGCGGCAGCGATGCTGAGCAAGCTATTGCAGATCTCTGGCGGTGCAATGTATACCGATACAAAAGAGGTTGTGGAGTTTGATGTGTCTCCTCGCCTTAATGCGCTGATGGAAGTGCTAGACGAGACACAGCACAAGGTCATAGTTTTCGTGCCTTACACGCACACCATTCATTTAGTAAGTAAATTTTTAAATCAACAAGGAGTAATCAATGAAGTAATAAATGGCGCTGTCCCAGCTAGGGAACGCTCTGAGATCATCAATCGGTTTCAGACGCAAACAAATCCACGAGTCTTAATTATTCAACCGCAAGCCGCATCGCACGGGGTGACGTTGACAGCCGCTGACACAGTAGTGTTTTGGTCGCCTGTTATGTCTGTGGAAACCTATCTGCAATGCATAGCGCGTATTGATCGTGTCGGGCAGAAGAACAGTATGACAGTCGTCCACCTGCAAGGGTCGGAGGCTGAAAGAAAAATCTATCACATGCTTCGAGGCAAGGTCAACATGCATGAAGCCTTGGTTGAGTTGTACAAACAGGAGTTAGGAATATGAGTGAAGTAGAAGAAATAGTTGACGCAAAATTGGATGAATTAGTCAAGGTATACTTGACAATTAGAAATGAACGTGAAAGAATAGAAGCGGAGTGGGCGGTGAAGGACAAGGAACTCAAGGGTGAGTTAGATGTTCTAGCACAGACGTTTATGACGCATTGCAACGAGTCAAATGCCAAAAGCATTAGGACAGATTACGGCACCGTTATGCGCAAACTGAGTGAGCGTTACACCGTCAGCGACGGCACTGCGTTTAGAAAGTTTGTTATGGATAACGAAATGCCAGAGTTGTTGGAAGCAAGAATTGCTCAAGCCAACTTCAAAGAATTCATTGCCGAACGCAAAGCTGATGGCTTGCCCCCCGGTGTGAATGTGATGAGGGAATTCACAATAGTCGTGCGTAAACCCTCTTAATTAGTTTATTTAGTAACAAAGGAAACTCAAATGAGTAATGATCTCGCAACCATGTTCAGCGGTGCAATGGTGCCCGTTGAAGGCTTAGATGACGACACACTTGCCGTAGCAGGTGGTGCCCGTCAAGGTAACAAACGCATCTCTATCAAGGGTGGCGTATTTCGCAAGTATGCAGGTGGCAAGGAAATCGGTGCTATCGAAGACCGCCACATGGAAGTAATCTTTGTCAAGATGGCACACAAAGCTTCCCGTATGTACTACGAAGGCGCATACCAAGAAGGCCAAAAGATTAGCCCAGCATGCTGGTCTACTGACTCTGAGGCTCCAGATCCAGACGTGAAGACACCCATCGCGTCCACCTGCAACGACTGTTCTAAGTCAGTCAAAGGTTCTGGTCAGGGCGGTACAGGTTCAGCATGCCGTCTGTCTTGGCGCACTGCCGTGGTTCTTCCTAAAGACCCAGCGGGTGACGTAATGCAGTTGGTGTTGCCAGCAACATCTGCCTTCGGTAAAGAAGATACTGGGCGTTGGCCTTTCCGTCCTTACATTCAGCACTTGGCGTCACACAATGTGTCAGCAGGTAGGGTCATTACTAAGATGGCATTTGATACCAAAGCACCTACGCCCAAGGTATTGTTTAGCCCCTCTGGTAGGGTAGAAGACGATGTCTTGCAGATCATTGCACGCCAGTCTAAGAGCCCAGCCGCAGAAGCTGCAGTGAAGATGAACGTCTTCCAAGTTGATAGCACAGGAGACGTTGAAGTAGCCCCTGCTCGTGTCCGCGAAGAGGTAGCAGAAGCAGACATGCCCGAGCCAATTAAGCGTGAATCAACTAAAGCTTCACCATCAGATGAGAAACAAATATCTGACGTAGTGAAGAAATGGTCTAAGAAATAAGGATAGACAATGTCACGGACATACAGCGAAGCTTTTTTGATTGAGTTATATAAGGCAAACCCTAATAGGGCAGGTACTGCCCTAGCCCTTGCTTGTGTTAAGGCAAACTTGCCTACTAAGTATGTGGCGGAGACGCTGGAGGTAACTCGCATGACTGTGTTCAGTTGGTTCCGTGGTCAGCCTATCCGCCACAAGAACTTACTAAAAGTGGAAACACTTACCGACTTGATTGAAAGCGATACAGCCAAAGGTATGTTGCCCGCCAAAAACGTGGCAACTGCCAAGGCTTATCTTGAAGATATGGTTGGGAGAAAGTTCGATTAAACAAAAAGGGGGCTAAACCCCCCTACCTTTCTATCACCGAGCGGGCATCGTCCCGCTCTTTTCAACTCTGACGAGACATGTTAAAACAATTCTACGAGAAAGCATTACCAAGTCAGGGTGTCTACTGCGTTGCTTCGGTTAAAAACAAAAAACTACGGCATCACTTTGCAGAGACGCTCGACGAGGCGATCGACACAATTGAAAACCTAAAAAACAACGGCTATGACTTGTTCATAGCGATGGGTACATTTGAAGGACATAGCCGTAAGGCTGAAGACTGTATCTACCAACGCTCATTCTTCATTGACTTAGATGTGGGCGCATTGACTGATGACGAAGGTAATCCAACAGGTAAGTACGAGGACAAGGACAAAGCGCTTGAAGCCTTGCAAAAACTTCTTGATGAGACAGGGTTACCCGAACCCATAGTGACTGACTCAGGCGGTGGCATACATGCCTACTGGCCTTTTGACAGAGACATCCCACGCGATGAGTGGAAGCCATACGCAGAAAAGTTTAAAGCGTTGTGTCTCAGCACCGTGAGTATCGACCCTGCAGTATCCGCAGATGCCGCTCGTATCTTGCGTTGCCCTGAGACGTTTAACCATAAGTCTGAACCAAAGCGCGAGACATGTTTCATGGTCGATGAGTTCCCTGTCTATGACTGGGACGAGATGAAAGAATTCTTTGGTGAGGTGCAAGCACCAAAGCCCAAACAAGTTGACGATGTGTTGGCGTCAGTATCTAAGGGCTTGGATGAAGACACCAAGCAGATGCTTAAGCTGGACAACTTCGCTAAGACTTGGGAAGAACTGAAGAAGAAAAGCCTCGAAGGTGCAGGGTGTGAGCAGATCAAGTTTATGTGGGAGAACCGCAAGACATTGGCAGAACCTTTGTGGTGGGCTGGGCTATCGATTGCTAAATTTTGTGATGATGGTGCAACCGCTATTCATGATATATCTAAGGACTACGACCATAACGGTAAAAAATATGACTACGATGAAACAGAAGAAAAAGCAAGTAAGTATCCTGCTCCGAGAACCTGTGAATGGTTCACCAAAGACTACCCCTCACGATGCGAAGGATGTCAGCACAGAGGAAAGATCACAAGTCCAATCGTACTTGGAAAAACCTTTAAAGCCGCACCCGCGCCAGATAAAGCGGAATCAGTTTGGCAAGAGCCGGATACCAAAACAATTTCTGCTTTCCCAGACTTCCTATTCCCGTTCTTAAGAGGCGTTAATGGTGGTATCTACTATCAGCCACCGAACAAATATAACAAGAAGGGAGAAGCCGTACCGCAAGACCCCATCCTGATCTTGCCACATGAATTCTTTCCTGTCCGTAGGATGTTTAGCAAACATGATGGCGAGTGTTTACTCATGCGCTTGGAGTTACCCAAAGACCCCATCCGTGAAATACTCGTGCCTATGAAACAAGTGTATGCCCTAGAAAACTTTAAAGCCATCATGTCATCAAATGGCGTGTTTGCCGCAACCGAGAAACTACCACACCTTATGAACTACGTAATCAAATGGGGACAGTTCATGCAGATGAACGCCAAAGCAGAAATCATGCGCATGCAAATGGGTTGGACTGAAGAACCAGCAGACGAGATCGCTTGGCCTACTCGAAGCTTTGTTATTGGTAAGCGTGAAATTCTACATACTGGAGAGGTTATTGAAGCGCCAGCATCGCCCTTTGTGCGCGGTCTTACTAAACACTTGACACCTCGTGGGACATACGAGAAGTGGCGTGAGTCAGCAGATTATTTAAACAACCCCGGTTTTGAGATGCATGCTTTTACTATGCTGTGCGGATTGGCATCTCCATACATGACCTATACAACTACTTCTGGAGTGACTGTTTGTCTGTTGGGTAAGTCTGGTAGTGCTAAGACAGGTGCTATGTATGCGGCATTAAGTATGTGGGGCAACCCAAAAGACTTGAGTGTGTTTGAGGCTACAGACAACGGCATGGTCGGGCGCTTTCTAGGTCTGCATAACATCCCGCTTGGCGTTGACGAAATTTCAAACAAGGACTCTAAGATACTGTCGCAGCTTGTGCATAAGATTTCTCACGGTAAAGCTAAGATTAGGATGCAGGGTTCTATTAACGCAGAACGAGAGCATGAGATGTCGGCCTCTATGGTTGGCATCATGACCACTAATCAATCCGCTTACAACAAGTTTGAATTGATCAAGGCTACCCCTGATGGCGAGGCCGCACGTCTAATTGAATTCTTAATCCATAAGCCCGAACTGCTTAAAGCAGAGGGAGGCGCGGCACTAGGT
>Ga0114968_10002601_pt1 | contig 13738 bp, 11 predicted proteins | sample M_130807_EF_Meta_FD_87020 | JGI IMG/M metagenome (GOLD analysis project Ga0114968, IMG submission 87020) | Freshwater microbial communities from Lake Montjoie, Canada to study carbon cycling - M_130807_EF_MetaG | ecosystem: Environmental > Aquatic > Freshwater > Lake | place: Lake Montjoie... | reverse complement strand
GCAGCTGCGGCCGGGCGACTCGCAAAAGTGCCGTTGATTGTGCGCACCCGCCACTTAGCGAGCCCCATCGGTTCATTATTGACCTACACCTGGTTGCCGCATCGCGTCACCACAGTCAGTCATCACGTGCGGCGTCAATTGCTCGGGCTCGGCGTGGCACCTGACCGTGTTGAGGCGATCTATACGCCCGTGGTGTTAACGCCGCGCCTGACGCACTCTTCCTTACGCGACGAACTTCAGCTATCCGCCGACGCGATTTTGGTGGGCTGTGTCGCCGTACTGCGCCCCAACAAAGGTCATCTTGAACTCATCAATGCCATGCTGCCGTTGTTACGTACGCGCCCCAAACTGCATCTTGTGGTCGCCGGCGGTGGGTCGCCTGTCTTTGAGCAACTCCAAGCGCACATTACGCATAGTGGCTTAAGCGAGCGTGTGCATTTGCTCGGTACCCGACGCGATGTACCCAATGTACTCGCTGGTTTGGATATTTTTTGCTTGGCCACCCGACAAGAAGCGATGGGCACGGCCTTTCTTGAAGCAGCTGCGAGCGGTCTGCCCGTGATCGGTACGGACGTGGGCGGCGTGGGCGAAATGATGCGACCGGGCGAGACGGGGTTACTGGTGCCCCTTGATGATGCCCAGGCGCTGCAAAACGCGTTGATTCAATTGATTGATTCGCCCGAGCTTAGAAAAAAAATGGGGCAAGCTGGCCACGACCGTGTTCATACAGAGGGTATTTTTACCACCGAAACTTTGGCAAAACGCACTGAAGGCATTTACGATCAGTGGCTAAAGGATTTGCACCCCTCGAAGCAAACTGATAGTGTGATGTCTCAGCAAACTACCGATCGGCACTGAGTAGAAATGAAATCTGCCTATTGCGTACCCGTATTGATGTACCACCATGTGTCGCCCGCGGCAGGTTCAATTACGACCTCGCCCGAAAACTTTGAAAGTCAGATCGCGGGTTTGGCGCAGCGTGGCTATCGATCGCTGACTGCGCACGAATTTGCTGATTTTTTGGCAGGTAAGCCCACCCCGCCCAAATCTGTCTTAATTACCTTTGATGATGGTTATTTAGATAACTGGGTGTACGCGCACCCGGTTTTACAAAAATATTCAATGCACGCTGTGTTGTTTTTGATCACGGGCGTGCTTGGTGACGGCCCAACGCGTGCACAGGCAGGCCAGGCCGGCGTGACTCTGCCCGTAGTTCCGTGTCATCTGCAAGCAAAGGCGATGGTCGCAGCCGGCAATCCCGACCCGGTGATGTTGCGCTGGTCTGAAGTTCTGGCGATGCAAGCGGCTGGCACCTTTGAGTTTCATAGTCACACACATACCCATAATCGCTGGGATTTAACCAACGAGTCGCGTGAGGTTTGTCTGCAAAATTTTAAGCAAGACCTGGCCGACTCTCGTGCAGCGTTGCAGCAACGGCTAGGCTCTGTGTCTGAGCACTTCTGCTGGCCCCAAGGCTATTTTGCTCAAGATTACGTCGCCGTAGCGCAATCACAGGGCTTTAAGTACCTCTACACCACAGTCGCGCATGGCCAAAATCTCGTTCAAACTTCGCCTGCGCATATTTATCGGGTGGCGGTACGCAATCGTGGCGATGCCTGGTTAAAAATGCGTATGTGGCTCGCCACGCAACCGATCGTTGGCCCCTTGTACAACAAATGGAAGCTATGGAAGCGAACGCTACGCGCCAAAGCCTAGGGCTCTCTGTCATCGTCATCACCAAAAACGAGGCGTCTCGTATTGGTGATTGCCTGGCTTCGGTACAGTTCGCCGATGAAATCATCGTGCTGGATGGCTGCAGTACCGACTCTACCGGTGACATTGCGCGGGCGCATGGCGCTCAAGTCCATCAAGCGGCAGACTGGCCTGGCTTCGGTCCGCAAAAAAATCGCGTCTTGGCGCTTGCCACCCAGCCGTGGGTACTCTCAATCGATGCTGACGAACGCGTCACCCCCGAACTACAGGCTGAAATTGTACAAACGCTTGCGCAGCCAGGCTATGACGGTTACCAAATTGCGCGGCTCTCTGAGTTTTGCGGTAAAAAAATTCGCCATAGCGGCTGGTGGCCTGACTACGTTGTGCGCCTGTTTCGCCGCGAGCTTGGTACGTTTGACAACGTACCCGTACATGAGCAAGTCTTGGTTCAGGGGCGAGTGGGCACACTCAAGTTTTGGTTCTTGCATTTTCCCTTTGATAATCTTGAGGCTTTAGTTGCCAAGATGAACCGCTACTCGACGGATGCGGCACACACATTGGCCCTCAAGGGGCGTCGCGTTGGCGTGTTTGGTTTGATCAAGCATAGCGTCTGGACATTTATTCGGATTTATTTATTACGCCGCGGCTTTTTAGATGGCCGCCACGGCTTTGTGCTCGCCGTGACCGCCGCCTCGGGTAGTTTTTTGCGTTATTCGAAATTGATGTTTTTGAACGAAACGAACCAGCGACCGCAGCCTGGGCTGATGAACCAAACTCAGCAGCCAACTCAGCCTGGGGCGATCAACCAAGCTAACCCGTCGCCCAAGTCTGGCTTATTGAGCCAAACTCAAGCGCGTGCTGAGTCAAAATGAAAATTTTGTTCACTAACTTTCATCCGCGCAATGGTGGTGGGCATGTGACGTATATCGTCAATTTGCTGCAGGGCTTGGTGGGTGCGCATCAGATGACCGTCGCGACACCCGCTTCAAGCCGCTTGTATCGCTTGGCAAAGGCCATGGCAGGTGTGCAAGTCGTCGATATGGCGTTCACAACGCGACCGTCTTCATGGTTAGCCGATCGGGCGGCCTTGCGCCAGTTACTCGTGGCCAATGCCTTCGATACGGTGCATGTGAATGGCTCGGCTGATCACAAACAAGTGATGTTAGCCTGCTTGGGTCTGCGCCATGCCCCCCGCATCATCTTCACCAAACACAACGATCACTCTTTGACGAGTTTTGGACACCAATTGCGCGCGCGTTTTGCCACCGACCACGTGATCGCCGTGAGCGATTACATCAAAGAATTGTTATTGAAGTCTCCTTATAAGCGTCAGGCCATCACGACCATTCGGCACGGGATCGATATCGATTATTTTTCACCTGTCAGTACGCAAGAAAAATTGCGTTTGCGCGAACAGTATTTAGGTCAAGGCTTCGATCAAAAGATCATTCTCGGTAGCGCTGGTGGCACTGATTATGAAAAAGGCTGGTTAGATTTAGTGACGGCCGTATCGTTGTTGTCGCCCGATCAACGCACTAAGTTTCATATTGTTGTGATTGGTGACCCGCCAAACGCACTTAAGCGCGCCCAAGTCGCCGATTGCGGCATGGCCGAGCAAGTGAGTTTTCCGGGTCTGATCGATGACGTACGGCCTTTACTGGCGGCCTGCGATATCGGTTACGTGTTGTCCTACCAAGAGGCCCTGTCTTTCGCATGTCGCGAACTGATGGCGCTGGGCTTGCCAGTGCTTGTGACGCGTGTGGGCGGGTTGCCTGAAAATTTATCTGATCAGCGTGAAGGCTGGATCGTACCGCCGCGCAGCCCAGAATTGATTAAAAATGTGTTGCAGAAAATCTTGCTTCAACCCGAACAACTCTCGCAGATGGGGGCGTTAGCGCGCCAACGCGCCGAGCGGGAATTTGGCTTAGCCGATTTCGTGAAAGCGACGTTGGCGATTTATCAATAGTTCTACCGATTTCGTGAAAGCGACGCTGGCGATTTATCATTAGTTCTACTGCAGTGCTTTGATTTTTTCTATCAGTTTCATGCTTAAGTCGGCATTGGGCATCAAATGCTTATTTCTTAATGCTGAATGGCTACATCAGTTTTCCTGGTGATTCGCCCAGCAGTCCAAGTGCCAGAACCTTTTTTTGCTAATTTATTGAATATGTCGATTCCAATTTTGATGTATCACCAAGTGGCAGTGCCGGCTCAGCGTGGCACGTCGTTTCGTGGTTTAACGGTACATCCCCAAAGCTTTGCCAGGCAGATGCGCTGGATGCATCGCCTAGGGTATCGCGGCTTAAGTATGCGTGATCTGATGCCGTATCTCAAAAATGAAAAAGTGGGCAAAGTCTTTGGTATTACCTTTGATGATGGCTTTCGCAACGTGTTTGAACATGCGTTGCCCGTTTTGCAAAAATATCAATTTACCTCGACCAATTATTTTGTGGCTAACCAGTTTGACGGCAGCAATGTGTGGGATACGCATAAAGGTGTTGTGCCGTCCGCTTTAATGTCTAAGCCTGAGATCCTCGCTTGGGCACAAGCCGGTCAAGAGGTCGGGTCGCACACCTTAGACCATGTTCATCTGCCAGAACTATCCCTCGAGGCGGCTCGCGAGCAATTGACGCGTTCGCGCTTGGTGCTCTCTGAGATGCTGGGCGCAGAGGTCACTGCTTTCTGCTATCCCTACGGTGATTTCAAGCCTGAACATCAGCGCTTGGCGCAAGAGGCAGGCTATACCAATGCCACAACGACCGCACGCGGGTTAGCAAACGTTACCGACGATTGCTACGCGCTCCCACGTGTCGGGATCTGGCGTACCACGCCTCTAGTACGATTTTTATTTCAATGCCTGACCCAACACGAGAATCGTCGACGTGCCTGAACGCTTGCGGATTGCACTCTTGATTGATCGCTTTGGTCGTCGCTTTGGCGGCGCCGAGGCCTATGGGGTCAATTTATTTGAGGTGTTGTCTCAGCGCCATGATGTAACCGTGATCGCGCATGACTTTGAGCATGATTTACCCGTCAAGCAGGTCAGAGTGAAGGTCAATCGAAAATGGCCCAGTTGGCTGCGCGTATGGCATTTCGCACGCCAGGCGAAGCGTCTCACGCGCGAAGGTTTTGATGTCGTCCATTCGCATATGAACGGTGGTGCGGGTCATATTCATGTGATTCATGTCGCCCCGATCCGTTATCGCCGTTTAAACGGCATGAGTGCCTGGCAACGATTTTTGGTTTATCTGCAGCCCAGCAATGTGATGTATTTGTGGCTAGAGGCCGCAGCAATGCGTGTCAAAACTGGGTCGCACGTAGTTGCGGTATCGCCTTGGCTTAAAGAGCGCATACACGATTCGTATGGCAAGCAGCTCGTTGTGGATACGATCGCGCCCGGCGCCCTCAGCGTGGTTGTCGATCCGGGAGTGCGTGCGCAAATGCGTGCCACACTGGGTTGGGCAGATGACGTGATCGGGTGTCTGTTGGTGGCGCGTAATCCGTTGCGAAAAGGGCTCGCTACAGTCCTAGAAGCGTTAAGTCAGTTGCCAGAAAAATTTCGGTTGGCCGTGGTGGGGACTCAACCCGAAATTAAAGATTATTTGCAGACGAATTACCCTAAGTTAATGGCGCGGGTCAACCTGATTGTTCCCACGTCCGACGTGTCACCTTATTACCAGGCTGCCGATGTCTACGTGCATCCAACCTTGATCGATAGCTTTGGGATGGCGCCTCTTGAGGCCATGGCACATGGCTTGCCGGTGATTGTGAGTGGGCCCGAGTTTTGCGGTTTTGGCCAGTATGTGACACATCGCCATGATGCCTGGGTGTTGACCAACCCCGAAGACCCTCACGAAATCGTGCAAGGTTTGCGTGCGTTGACTGCAGATCCGGTACTGCGCGCACATCTTTTGCAGCACGCCGCCGAGCTTGTGGGATCCCTGTCTTGGGCCTCGGCCGCACAAAAGTACGAAGCGCTGTACGCAGAAAGTATAGAGGCTCGCCGCTCGACTGCTTCCTTAGGCTAAGCGTCCCCTCATCGCGCGACTTGAATTTTTGTGACTGAGGCTCAGCATAGGCTCCGCTTACACCCAGTCACGTATCCAATAGCCAAAGAGCCCCAGATATTCTTTGATAATTGTGCGACTTGCCTCTAGGCTACGAATGTGTGGCAACCAAGGGTTCAGTGGCTCGTCATCGGGCAGGGTAATTTGCGGTGCGCTGGGTGCCGGTAAGGTATCGATCCCGCGTTTAATGAACGTTGCCAGTGCACGCGGCATATGCAATGCTGAGGTCACTAACAGTGCGCGTTTAAGCTGAGCGTGTTGCATCATCCGGTCTGAAAACTGCGCGTTTTCGTAGGTAAAACGGCTATCATTTTCAAGGATCAGTGCCGACTCGGGTACGCCCCGTTGTCGCAAGATTTTCGCCATCACGCGCGCCTCACTCACTTTGCCTTCAAGTGCGCCGCCCGACAACAAAATTTTTGGCGCACGACCTGCAAAATACAAGGCGGCCGCGCGGTCGATTCGATCAGAGGCCGTTGCGCGGTTGTAAGGTTCAAACCAGTTCGCGCGGTTGGCTTGCGTGTTGCCCCCAAGCACCACAATCACATCGGCACGTGGCGCCCGAGCGGCCTCAGCATAGGCATACCGCGTTTCGAGCTTTCCGCCAAAATAAAGCGAGGTCACCGGCAACGACCACAGCAGTATCCAACCCAAACCTAGAGCAGAAAGTACGACCGCAGTGCGCTTGTAAGACCACAGCGCAAACATCACCGCAATGACCAAGAGCAACAGCCCCAAGCTAGGTGGGTATAAAAACAGATTCGAGAAAGGGATCTGTGAAAGCACGGCGGCTTAACCAGAGAAGGTGTGAGAAAGCTGAGGCACGCCCTGCACTTTAGAAAGATCAGGAGCACACATCATTTTAATGAGGTATAAAAAATGGTTGCGTGCGCTGCGCAACTTCGCCGACCGTCGGCCACTGTCCCAGCTTGCCTAAATTGATACTCTCTGGGGTCCAGGGGCCGGTGCGAGCAGGGTCTGTCACACCGAACAGCGTGATTTGTTTTGCACCCACCGCAGCACACAGATGAGAGACCCCCGAATCATTACAAATCACCACTTTAGCGAGCCGAGCCAAGGCACAAAAGCCGCCCAGCCTCAGGGGCTCAATCAGATCGGCGGTGGGCACCGCACGTAACGCGGCTGCCTGTTCAGTTTTTGGTGGGCACATCGCCACCCGAACACCGTTGTTTTGCAAAATGCGCGTGAACGCATCAAATTGTGGCCAAACCTTCGCTTGCCCTTTGTGCGTGCCGGTGGCCGTTGGCGCGATCAGCACAAACTCGCCCGCTTTGAGGCCTGCGGCGCTGAGTTGGTCGTGGGCACTTTGGGTGTGTTGCTTGGTCAGTGGTAACTGTAAGCGTTCGGGTAGCGCTTGCGGCTGGGCATCAATCCCCCAGGCCCCTAAGGCTTGTTTTGCCAGAGCAAAATTGCTTTGCACCACATGTAAGGGTTCAGTTGGTTTTTGCAGTGGCCAGCGCAACAGCAGGCTGCGGCCGTCGTCGCGCCAACCTGCGCTTTGTAAGCCGGCAAGACGAAAGCATAAAGCACTAGAGAATGAGTCGGGCACAATCAGCCCTCGCCGGTATTGTGGATGCTTTTTTCGCCAGTCTCTGACTTCAAGCACATCCTCGAGCAAACGGCCAGACATCGGCAAAAAGCCTACTGTGCCAAAGCCGGCCAACAAGTCCTTTGCCCAGCCTCGTGCACACACCGCGAACGGTATATTCAGCCTGCGCAGCATATCCAGCACGGGTAGGGTCATACAGACATCGCCCACCCAGTTTGGCAAACGGATCAAAATTGGTTCTTGTTGCATCACATATTTAACCTTAAGTTCATTGCGTAAGCATACGATAAGTACGCTAACTACCCAAGTCGCCTCGGCCAGACTTTTATTCGCGCATCATGGGCTTCAGTCAGGAGGATCGAGAGGGATTCAAAGTGCCGGGGGGCGATGCAGGATCCAGTCAGGCATTCTTCGCAAATTCTGACGTTTAATGCGTTGGTGCTCATCGATCCGTTCATAAGAGATCCGGCGCAGAGCGGGTAAACTTCAGTTTTCTGTCTTCCAGAGCGTTATTTTGACTCAATTGACCGGTCTACCCGCTACCTCGTCGTCTCCTTTGAGCGTGACTTTGTGGCGCCGTATTTACGAACGCGTGGGCGCCTACTGGAAAGGCCTTGCCCTAGCCGTGCTGTTCATGGCGGCTGCTGCTGCAACGCAACCCACACTAGCTGTGGCAATGAAACCCTTGCTCGACGAAGGCTTCTCTGGCACCAAGCCCGAGTATGTCTGGCAAGTACCGCTGGCCATTATTGCGCTGATTACCCTACGAGGGGTCTGTAACTTTTTCAGTGACTACCTGCTCGCTTGGGTGGCGAACAACGTGCTGTTAGGCGTGCGCGCTGACATGTTCGAAAAACTCTTGTCGATGCCCGATAGCGAGTTTAAAAAGGGCGATACCGGTCGGTTGTTAAATCGCTTTACCGTTGACGCTGGCAACGTCACCAGCTATGCGACTGATGTCTTGACGGTAGTCGTGCGTGAGTCACTTGTGGTGATCGCCATGATCGGTGTACTGCTGTACATGTCGTGGCAGCTCACACTCATTATTTTGGTGACGATGCCGATTTCGGTGCTAATTTCGCGGGGCTTTATCGCTCGGATGCGCCGCATCAATCGCGATACCGTCAACATGAACGCCGAACTCACACGCGTTGTCAACGAAGGGATCGATGGCCAGCGTGTCGTCAAACTGTTCGACGGCTATGCCTTTGAGCGCAAGCGCTTTGCGTACGTTAGCGGTCGCTTAAGGCGCTTTGACATGCGGGCTGCGACCTCAGATGCAGCGTTGACCCCCATCACTCAAGTTGTGACGGCTATTGCGGTTGCGGCGGTGATCTCGGTCGCGTTAAGTCAGGGTAATGCCGGCACCTTAACGGTGGGTAGTTTTGCCGCCTTCATGGCAGCGCTCGCGCAGATTTTTGATCCGGTTAAGCGCTTAACAAAGGTCGCCAGTCGTACCCAAAAGATGCTGGTTTCTGCTGAAAGTGTGTTTATTCTGGTGGATCAGCCTTCAGAGGTCGACAACGCGACCGGTAGCTTTGACGGCCGAGTCAACGGGCGGGTTGAATTCAAACTGGTGTCGCATCGCTTTCCCGATGCCGATGTTGATACCTTGGCGCAAGTCAGCATCATGGCTGAGCCGGGCCAAACGGTCGCCTTGGTGGGCCGCTCGGGTAGCGGTAAAACGACGTTAGTCAATATGCTGCCACGCTTTGTGGCGCCTGCAGGCGGTCAGGTATTGATCGACGGTCGCGATATCGAATCGGTATCGCTGCGCAACCTGCGCGAACAACTCTCGTTAGTGAGTCAAGATGTCGTACTGTTTGACGACACTATTGCGGTCAATGTGGGTTACGGGGCATTGCACGAGGCCTCTGAGGCCGAAATCCGCGCGGCCCTGCAAGCCGCTAATTTGCTTGAGTTTGTAGATGGACTGCCCCTGGGGCTTCAAACCAGGGTGGGTGAAAATGCCACGCGCTTGTCGGGCGGGCAACGCCAGCGCCTGGCGATTGCCCGGGCCTTGATCAAAAACGCTCCAATCTTGATCTTGGATGAGGCCACCTCGGCACTAGACAACGAATCCGAGCGTCAGGTGCAAGCGTCACTCGAAACCCTGATGAAAGGGCGTACTACTTTGGTCATTGCGCATCGTTTATCAACCGTACAAAATGCCGACAAGATCGTAGTGATGGATCGGGGCAGGGTAGTCGAGCAGGGTACGCATGCTGAGTTACTGGCGCTTGGCGCGGCGTATGCCGGCCTATATCAGATGCAGTTTCGTGATGAATAAGATAATTTAGTCGGTTATATAAAATATACTTTCTATGTTCAAGTAACAATAGATATTAACGATTTAACTATATAAAATAATTATATTTATAAAAAAATAAAGTAGAAAAATTAGGCGCAGTATTAAGCGGCTATTTAATTAAAATAAACCGGATATATAAAATAAATAAGTCTGAGGCAATCCAGCGCACAGGCTAAGGCGACAGGGGCAAATATGAGTCATCCAAACGATCCAACATCCGAGCAACTCGCCAGTGCGGCGCAAGCCAGATTTGGCCAGCCGTTTAACGTTCCTAACGGGTTACCGAACGCAGCCGAACTGCTGCGTATGCTCACCCACAGCTCGCATCGTCGCTGGACAGAGCAAGCGATCGAGCCTGATCTGCTGAAGCTGTTATTCGCCTGCGCTTTGGCCGCACCGTCAAAGTCTGATCTGCAGCAGGCCGACATCATCCAAGTGACAGACCGCGAAAAAATTAAAGCGATTGCATCCTTCATTCCCGACATGCCCTGGATCAACGATGCCCCGGTGTTTTTAGTGTTCTGCGGCAACAATCGCCGCATCCGCCAGATCGGCGAGTGGCGCGGTAAGCCCTTTGTCAACGAGCACCTTGATCACTTTATGAACGCTGCGGTTGACGCGGGTTTGGTGTTGTCGCAGTTTATTCGCGCGGCCGAAGCCGTTGGCTTAGGCGTCGTGCCCATTAGCGCGGTGCGTAATCACTGCCGTGAAACCAGTGAGCTTCTTGGTTTGCCTGAAGCAGTGTTCCCCATCGCAGGCCTGTGTGTTGGTTACCCCGTCGAAGGTGGTCGCATTATTCCGCGCTTGTCGCTCAACACCACGGTGCATACCGATCGCTTCAGCGAAGCAGACGTTCGCACGCAAATTGACGAGTACGATCAGCGTCGTCATGCGTTGTTTGCGCTGCGCAAGCAACGTTACGCATCGCTTTACCCCGACGTCGAATTCAACGGCTGGTCTGAAGATAAAGCACGTCACTACTCAATGCCCGAGCGCGAAGATTTTGGCGCATATATTCGCGCTCAAAAATTCAGCTTGAAATAGAGTTTGTGATCCCAACTTTTTAGGTGCTTGAGTTGCTATGCATGCCTCTTGGGCGAATCTAGCACCTTAGTGTTTGTTCAACTTCAAGAGACGTCTGTCAGAGTCGTGCCGGCTTCAGCTCAAGACAATGTCATATTGCTCTTGGCTATAGTCTCGCGCAACTTCAAGTGAGATGCGCTTTCCTACAAAATCACCAAGCACTGCAAGATGTTGACTCTCTTCTTCTAAAAATAAATCGACAACATTTTGCGAAGCCAAGATTTTAAATTCGCGCGGATTAAATTGGCGTGCTTCACGCAAAATTTCACGCAAAATTTCATAGCAGACACTTCGATTAGTCCGCACGTTGCCGCGTCCTTGGCACGTCGGGCAGGGCTCGCACAGTTGATGCGCGAGTGAGTCGCGCGTGCGCTTGCGTGTCATCTCGACTAAACCAAGCTGCGTAAAACCATTCAGCGTCATGCGAGTGCGGTCAGGTGCTAGTGCCTTCTCTAGTTCAGTCATGACGGCTTCGCGATGCCCTGGCTCATCCATATCAATAAAGTCAATGATGATGATGCCACCCAGATTGCGTAGCCTCAATTGACGGGCGGCAGCCTGCGCTGCCTCTAGATTAGTTTTAAAAATCGTGTCGTCAAAATTGCGACCCCCAACAAAACCGCCGGTGTTGACATCGACCGTGGTGAGCGCTTCAGTTTGATCAATGATCAGGTAACCACCCGATTTCAAGTCGACGCGTCGCGACAGTGCTAATTTAATTTCTTCCTCAACGTTTGCTGTGTCAAACAGCGGGCGCTCGCCGCTGTAGTGCTCAATGCGAGCTGTCACTGAGGGGGTGTACGTTTGAGCCCAGGCGTCAAGCTCTGCGTAGGTACTGCGAGAATCTACCAAGATGCGATGCGTGTTGGATGTGACCATGTCACGCAGCACCCGCTGTGCCAGACTCAGGTCTTGGTGCAACAAGCTGGTCGCCGGTAGGGTGCGCGCCGCCTGCTGCACGTTGGCCCACAGCTTTTGTAAATACGTCAGGTCTGCAGTCAGTTCGTCGTCGGTTGCAAGCTCGGCCTGCGTGCGCACAATAAATCCCCCTTTTTCATTCGCGGGGACAAGCGCCTGCACGCGGTCGCGCAGTGCTTGGCGCTCACTCTCAGAGCCGATTTTCTGTGAGATGCCGATATGAGGCTCGTGGGGCAGGTAAACCAGCATCCGCCCGGCAATGCTGATTTGCGTCGACAGCCGTGCGCCTTTGGTGCCGATGGGGTCCTTAATGACCTGCGTCATCAGGCTTTGTCCTTCAAATAGAAGTTTTTCAATCGGGATCGCAGGGGCGTTCTGAGTGCGTGCGTTGCGGTTTTCCCGCAAATCTGCGATGTGCAAGAAAGCGGCTTTTTCAAGGCCAATATCGATAAAGGCGCTTTGCATACCGGGCAAGACACGTACCACCTTGCCCAGATAGATATTGCCGACTTGTCCACGTTGAATCGCGCGTTCCATATGCAGCTCTTGTACCGCTCCCTGCGCCACCAAGGCCACTCGGGTCTCAAATGGTGTGACGTTAATCAGAATATCTTCAGTCATGAGTCTCTCAGGGTAAATGTACTGTCCGTATTCATGCTATATTAGCGGGCTTGGCAGGAAAGAAGTTTTGGAAGTTGATTTAAGCAGTCGTCGGTGAAAAATGTTTAAACGCAAATTTGACACAGACAAAAAAATCCTTCATAATCTCGTTTCTGTGCTGATGACAAAACAAAGACAGGCAACTGGCTCTGAGTCAAAAGCAAAGTAAGCAATACCGAATACCTTGTTCTTTAAAAATTTGACAACCGATAAGTGTGGGCGCTTGGAATGAGTGTCGCAGGTTTGCTAGCTGTAACAGGTTAGTAAATTGCAAACGAAATCAAGTGCTCACAAAGAAGTAAGGAAATAAAAGTTTAGGTGTTAAAGCCTAGATGAGTAATAACCTCACTTCCTTTGAGCAGCGACGTATAACCGGCCTTGGGGTAAAACCTGGGGTCAAGGAAATACGATTTATACAGAGATTAAACTGAAGAGTTTGATCCTGGCTCAGATTGAACGCTAGCGGGATGCCTTACACATGCAAGTCGAACGGCAGCGCGGACTTCGGTCTGGCGGCGAGTGGCGAACGGGTGAGTAATATATCGGAACGTGCCCAGTAGCGGGGGATAACTACTCGAAAGAGTAGCTAATACCGCATACGCCCTACGGGGGAAAGGGGGGGATCGCAAGACCTCTCACTATTGGAGCGGCCGATATCGGATTAGCTAGTTGGTGGGGTAAAGGCCCACCAAGGCGACGATCCGTAGCTGGTTTGAGAGGACGACCAGCCACACTGGGACTGAGACACGGCCCAGACTCCTACGGGAGGCAGCAGTGGGGAATTTTGGACAATGGGGGAAACCCTGATCCAGCCATTCCGCGTGTGCGATGAAGGCCTTCGGGTTGTAAAGCACTTTTGGCAGGAAAGAAATCGCACAAATTAATACTTTGTGTGGATGACGGTACCTGCAGAATAAGCACCGGCTAACTACGTGCCAGCAGCCGCGGTAATACGTAGGGTGCAAGCGTTAATCGGAATTACTGGGCGTAAAGCGTGCGCAGGCGGTTCGGAAAGAGAGGTGTGAAATCCCAGGGCTTAACCTTGGAACTGCACTTTTAACTCCCGAGCTAGAGTATGTCAGAGGGGGGTGGAATTCCGCGTGTAGCAGTGAAATGCGTAGATATGCGGAGGAACACCGATGGCGAAGGCAGCCCCCTGGGATAATACTGACGCTCATGCACGAAAGCGTGGGGAGCAAACAGGATTAGATACCCTGGTAGTCCACGCCCTAAACGATGTCAACTAGCTGTTGGGGGCTTCGGCCCTTAGTAGCGCAGCTAACGCGTGAAGTTGACCGCCTGGGGAGTACGGTCGCAAGATTAAAACTCAAAGGAATTGACGGGGACCCGCACAAGCGGTGGATGATGTGGATTAATTCGATGCAACGCGAAAAACCTTACCTACCCTTGACATGT
>Ga0114968_10002599_pt1 | contig 13740 bp, 16 predicted proteins | sample M_130807_EF_Meta_FD_87020 | JGI IMG/M metagenome (GOLD analysis project Ga0114968, IMG submission 87020) | Freshwater microbial communities from Lake Montjoie, Canada to study carbon cycling - M_130807_EF_MetaG | ecosystem: Environmental > Aquatic > Freshwater > Lake | place: Lake Montjoie... | reverse complement strand
TATAATACCTTATTATTGGATGCCGAAATATACAAATACAGATGACCCTAGTGCCAGAACGTTAACTACCTATAATAAATAATAAATAATAAAATATATATATATTATTATATATGAAATTTACGTTTTCTTCATTACAGGAATATTCATTTTTAATATTTATTATTTTATCATATTTATTATTAAGTTTATCTATATTGAAATTGTCGACAAATGCCGACAAATATTCATTAATTTTAGATTATTACGTCAAAATATACATATGTTTATACTTAATAATTAAATTTAATCCGTTCGTAAAAACGGAATTTACAAATCATGATCGTAGAGTTGCTTTCAGTTCAGGGTTATTTTTATTATCTACCACCGTAATTTATAAATTATTAATGAATTTTTCGAAAATTAACTTATTTTTTTTTAAAAAACATGAGTAAATGATAAATAACTTGTTTAGATATTATTTTATCAAGGTCATACTCGTTTTTATTTTTTAATTCGAGTTTGTATTTACCCATATTTGTAATTATTTTTTCGTTAATATCTTCGTTTATACCGACCCCCAGATAAAAATCACTATGATTAAACCGACTTATTATATCGTGAATTTTCAAATTATAAATGTATGGTTTTATATTTAAATAATATACATTCTTATTTTTCATTTTTTTGTGATAAGTATCATCTATAAAAAAAATCGGAGTGTTCTCGTCAATATTACTACACTTTATAAAATCGGTTATTGTTTTTTCGTGAGTAGTTCTCCCAGGTTCGATTTGTATACCGTTAATTTTAAACGCATAAATTATCTTATCAAATAGTTTTACTTTTAATTTATATTCAAAATAAAACACTATATTGGTTACCCAATTCTCGGGTCTTTGATTATTCGTATAAATCATTACTTTATTACATATTTTCTTTTGTTTCTGATATTTTAAGTAATTCAAAATAGTAAGTATATTAGGTCTTATAAATTCTGGGAATAAATCTAATAATACGACGAAATCGTTTTGGTTTAATGAATAATTTTTATTTATTAATAAATAATTATTCAGAAAATCATAAAAAATACTAAATTGTAAAAAATACCCTAGAGTTTCGTCTAAGTCAAAAATTACAATCATCCCTTAAATAAACGTATATTATAAAAAACAACAATAAAAAATTTTTAATCTGTATTTAAATTAATAATGTCTACGAAACTAACCAATAAAGATTATATTAAAATTTTAAATTATTATAATATTTCTATTCCAGCAAACAATAAATTATTACGCAAAAAAGCAACAAAAATACTTGCCAATAAACTTTGTAAATGTATAAAAAGAGTTAGTCCAAAAAATGAAGCAAGGTCTATCGGAATATGTACAAAAACCATAATTAACAATAAAGGATACACTCGAGGAGTATTTAAATGTAAAGGAAAACAAAACATAACGTTGAAGCGTAAATTATCCAAAAGTTAAATATTAATAGTATTTTAATATGGAAAAAATAGACCGAATTTATTATATCAATTTAGAAAGAAGAAAAGATAGAAACGAACATTTCATAAATCAATGTCTTAAACATAATTTACCGTTTGATAAAATCGAACGATTTATTGCGCTAGACGCATTAACATATCAGTTTACAAATGCCGAAAATGAGATGTTCAGAGATGCCGATTTTAAAAATAGAAGTTTTGAAAAAAGTATTATGGGTAACCAACTCAGTCATTATTACATTTTGTGTGACATTATAAAAAATAATTATAAAAATGTTATCATATTTCAAGATGATGTTATGCTAAAAGACAATTTTTTACTATATTTTGACAGAATTATGGATAATATTCCAAAAGATGCCGAAATAGTTAATTTTGCTTTACACAAATATGCGGCATATACTAAATTTGTCCCTTGGGATTTACAAAATAATACATATTATTCTGATGAAGACATTACTTTTCAAAGTGTCAACAATTATATTTGTAAAATGAATACCAAATATAATCCTTGTTCTCTGGCATACGTTGTAACACTACAAGGCGCCATTAATTTTGTTAATTATTTTAATAATATTGGATTTCTAAGAGCAACTGATTATAACTACAACGTTTATTTACTAAGTAAAGATATTTATTACGCATCCAAAATAGTATTAGCAACCAGTAATATTAATTTTAAAAGTGATGTTTTTGAAAAGGGAGATAAAATGTTTGAGGACGAAATATTATTATACAACGAATAACTTAATAGCAAGATTCGTTTGTTGCTGGGAATAAATCTGGGAAATCTGGGGAATCTGATGTTACTTCTGGTGTTACTTCTGGGGTTACTTCTGGCACTACTTCTGGTGTTACTTCTGGGACTACTTCTGGGACTACTTCTGGGACTACTTCTGAGGTTAGTGTAAAACCTAATTTACTGGCAATAAGAGTTCCAATATACTCGTCGGTTCCTCCCCAATTATTATAATCATCTCCACAAAGTGTCATGGAAAACGAAGATAAATAATTATTATTTTCGTCAAATAAAACAATACCTAAACTAGCAGAAGAAAACAAAGTAATGTTATTTACATCGACTCTAAAGTATGCGACGGTTTGAGTTGTTACTCGGTCTTGTGGAATAATGGAAAACAAATTACTCATATATTTTGATAATATATTTTAATTTTCTAAATAATCCATCGCGTTTAATAAAACGGTTTCTTGGTTTGTTAGTTTTTGAAATATTAAGTATTCGTCCATTTTTAATTGGAAATGCTTATTCGTAAAACCTTTACATATTAAATAAACCCCATTATCTGTTATTTTTATATTACAGAATACCGCACCTCTTGATAATATCAAACTATCTGGATTATTTAAACATATCCATTTCAAATAAGTTCCATATTTCAAAACGTTTATTTCATCCACATAAATATACGTTTTTAATTTTATTAAATATTCCTTCAATGTATCTCTGCTCAAATTCAACTCTTTTAATATTTCTAAATTTATTTTATTTAATTTATTACTCGTATAGTTAAATATCAATTCGTTTTGTTCGTTATCTAACGCCTTTAATAATTTATTTACGTCCATTATAATATAAATTATTAATTATTTATTTAAACCGTTTACCATGAACCAAAACTACTAAATGCTCCGCCTAACACATCACTTGCCGCCATAATATTGTCACCATTCGAAAAATTCTCATCATTTGGAGAAGACGCACCTATTAACGGGGTTTGTTCTTGCTTATACATATTGTTATAATTTGGCATTTGAACCACGTTGTCGTTATTTGGTGAATAGTTCGTGTTATTACTGGGTAATTGGTTTATTGCGGTTCCATCATTGTAACTTTGTTGTTTTTCTTGAGAGATAGGTTGTGAGACCTTTACTACAGGTTTACCTGTTTTTTGGTTATTATCTTTTTTACCTTCCCATAATTCAACAATTCTATCCGTTATAATACTTATCTTATCCCCCAATTTTGTCTGGAGACTCATAGTAATCATCAAAACAGCTAAAATTATAAAAATAATATTAAATTCCGGATATAACATACCGCTATATGTTGGAATATAAGTAACCATACGATGAACAAGTAATAATCCAATAAATATACAAATAATTTGAATTACGACTTCTGCTAAAATTTCAAAACTGCCCTTTTGGTCATCTGCTTCGGGAACATATTTCTGCATCGATTTATTTAAAATTACAATTGGGATAATTGAAATTATAGAGTATTGAATAACATTTAACATATCTGATTTGGAGTCTTCATCAAAATTTAAAACGTGTTTAAAAAACCCTGTTGCCGATTTTGTTGTATTATCTAAACTTTCCATATGAAGTATAAAAAGAAATTAAAAATTTGGTTAAGCAAATAAATTAACATTTTAGCAATTTATCATTGAAATAAATATGGCGTTGCGCGTAAGTTATTCAAAAACAATATATTTAATATAATTAATGAAAAGTAGAGCAGTATCAACATCAAGAAGACCTCCAGAAAATATGCAACGCCAACCACAACAAAATCAACGCCAACAACCACCACAAAATATGCAACGCCAACAACCACAACAAAACCAACGGCAGCAACCACAAACACAAGAAAAACCCAAAATATCTATTTCGGACGCTATCGGGTTAACAACCATCCGATTATCCAAATTAGAACAATTTATCGGTAAATTACAAGAAAATGGTGATTATTCAACTATAAGTTCATTTAGTGATAATGCCAACACATCCAACGGAAATTCAGACGTTTTTGAAATTATAAATACTAGGTTGAATAGTCTAGAACAACTAAAAATACACGAAAGATTATTAAAGTGTGAAACCGATTTAACAGATACAAAGGATTTGTTAATAAAGTTGGTTCTTAAACACGAAAAATTGTCTTCCGACATAAATTCAAAATTAACGGACCTTATACAAATGGTAACATCACACGATAACTACATTTTAGAACAACAATCCTTTATGTTAGAACAACACCCCGAAGTGAATGAACCTGAACAACCTGAAGAACCCGAATCATTCAACCAAGAAACGAATGTTTTAGAAAATTAAACAAATAATGTGTAATATAATATAAAAATGAATATTATATTATTATAGAATGTCATCATGTCATATACAACAACATACAGAACAACCGTCGGAAAAGAACGAACACTTTTTCAAAGTATTAAACGGGTTATGTTATATAAATTTAGATGAAGAAATAATATTAAATTATGACTGTTTTAAACATATAGGAAATTCAACCACCTATTATATTGTAATGAAACATATTATTGATGTTTTTGAAACGTGTTTAATGAAACGACAAACATTAAACGTACATCTATACATAAAATCAATTACTTTAACCGAATTGGATAAGCATTTAAATTTCATTAAATTTTTTGCCGAAACACTGAAAAACAAATTTCCGGATAAATTAGAAAAATGTTTTATTTATGATGCTTCATTTATGTTTGCGCAACTCTACAACATTATATCGTGTTTTATAGACAAAAATACACAACACAAAATCCAAATTATTAAAAACTCGTCATAGTTTTTAAATTTTAGTATTGTTTGTATTTAATACTCTAATGAAAATAATAATCAGTTTTTTCGTCTTTTGTTTAATATTATTTGTTTATTTACACATACAATTCCATTTAAAAACATCGGATGATTTGGAAATGTATGAGTTTGACACCGCATCAAAGGATAAATTTGAAGAAATCTGCGATATTAGACAACCCGTATTATTCGACTTTGAAAATAATAAAATAATGGAAACAACTAACAAAACATACCTACACGATAATTATAGCGCGTTCGAAATAAAAATACGTAATAATAACGACAACGATACAAACACAGAATTGTTTATACCACTTCATATTCGTTCGGCAGTCAAATTATTTGATGAAGATAAAACATCCGGATATTACTCCGAAAACAATAACGAGTTTTTACAAGAATCCGGAGTTATTAAAAATATGAGATATTACGACGAATATTTACGCCCTTATATGGTTTCTAATTGCGAATACGATATTATACTTGGAAGTAATAACTGTTTCACTCCATTTAGATATGAAATCAATTATAGAAATTTCTTCTTGTTGACACAAGGTTCAGCAACCATTAAATTATCGCCTCCCAAAAGCACGCGGTATTTATACCCAAAATACGACTATGATAATTTTGAATTTAATTCACCAATTAATCCTTGGAACGTTCAACCTCAATATACTGCCGATTTTGATAAGATTAAGTGTCTTGAAATAACGCTTCAACCAGGCAAAACAATCTATATACCTGCTTTTTGGTGGTATAGTATCAAATTAGGAAACAACACAAGTATATCTTGTTTTAGGTATCGCACCTATATGAATAATATCGCGATTTCTCCATATTTTGGAATGCATCTTCTACAAATACAAAACGTAAAAAGAGACATGACCAAAAAAGTAAATATTAACCTACCCCCTATAGAACCTGAAATTGAACCAACCACTAATGAAAATGCTGACGAACCGCCCGTCGTAACAGACCCTGAACCATCAAACTTATTTAATTAAAATGTGTTAAATAGTTCCCCGTTAATAATCATATAAATGTTTACAACTAAACCTTCAATGGATGGAACACCAATACCAGGAATTTTAATATTAAAGGATAACAAAACATACGGACGACACAAAACTAACGGAAAACTCATGTATAAATGTGTGCCGGATGATAAAACACTACCTATATTTTTAGTTCATTACGAATTTAAAAATGTAGGATTTTCTAAAAGGTTTAATAATTTATATGTCATATTCATATATTCAAACTGGGATAATAAACATCCATATGGAATTATTCAACATACGATCGGCGATGTTGACAACTTGTCCAATTTTTACGAGTATCAACTTCATTGTAAACAATTGAACTTTTCTCTAAAGAATTTTACAAAAGATACCAAAAACGCTAACAATGAAAACATCATTCACGATATCATTCATAAATATCCAACTATAGAAAACCGAACTAAAGAATGGAATATTTTCACGATTGACCCGGAAAATTGCACGGATTTCGATGATGCGTTTAGTATTAAACAACTCACAAATGAAATCACTCAATTAAGCGTTTATATATCTAATGTCTCTATTTTAATAGACACCATTGATTTATGGAATTCGTTTTCAAGACGAATATCCACCATTTATCTTCCAGATAAAAAAATACCGATGTTACCCTCAATATTATCGGATGGGTTGTGTAGTCTTAAAGAAAACGAAACCCGCGTATCTTTAGTTATGGATATTTTTATTGAAAACAACGCCGTAATTAACATTGCTTATAGTAATTGTCTCATTAAAGTGAGCAAGAATTACATTTATGAAGAACCCGCATTATTAAATAACCCGCATTATAAACACTTATTACAATTCACCCATATTTTATCAAACAACCATAAATATATTCATAAATTAACAGATAGTCACGAAATCGTATCTTATCTTATGATTCTTATGAATTACAATTGCGCGCTCGAAATGACTAAACATAACAACGGGATATTTAGAATAACCACCACAACCATTACAGAAACAAACCTACCCGAAAATATTCGTAATATTGTTTATCCATATAGCAACGTTTCGGGTAAATATAGTTGCGATAACATGAAACACCAAACCTTAGACTTAGACGCATATATTCACATTACAAGTCCAATTAGAAGAATTGTGGATTTATTAAACAGTATTCAGTTTCAAAAAAATAATAATATTTTTTTATCTGACAACGCATACATTTTTTTAAATAAGTGGATAAATGAATTGGAATATATTAATACAACTATGCGGTCTATTCGTAAAGTCCAAAACGAATGTTCCCTACTAAATTTATATATGAATACGCCTGAAATTACGAATAAAATATATGAGGGATATGTTTATGAACGAAAACATAAAAACGAAACATTATTCAAATTTATGGTATATTTACCAGAACTCAAACTTTACAGCAGTTTCAGTTTAAACGAAGATTTGGAGATTTACACAAAACATACCTTTAAATTATATTTATTTAATGATGCTGAAACATTCAAGCAAAAAATTAAACTACAACGCAACACAACTCCGAGTCATATAACAATATGAAACCAATTTAAACATTATTGTGTATATTGTCTATCGTTATTATTGTTATCGAATGGTAAAGGTTTGCTCAGATAATTATCCAACAACAAACGAAGAAATATATAAACCACATTTTGAAAAATACTCATTTCCATTAAGTAATTTTCAAAAATACGCGATTGAGGGAATCGTTAACGGAAACCATACTTTAGTATGTGCTCCTACTGGAAGCGGAAAAACACTTGTTGCCGACTTTTCCATCGATTATTTCGTCTCTTTAGGAAAAAAAGTTATTTATACCAGTCCCATTAAAGCATTATCTAACCAAAAATTCTACGAATTTACACAAAAATATCCCCATATATCTTTCGGGATATTAACAGGAGATATTAAAACAAACCCTGAAGCCGACGTTCTTATTATGACATCGGAAATATTATTAAACCAAATGTATTACAACAACTCGTTAAACAAAAATCCAGATACAAACTCATCCATGTCCTTTAATATAGATATCGAGAAAGATGTCGGTTGCGTAATCATGGACGAAGTTCATTATATCAATGATAAGGATAGAGGACACGTATGGGAAGAAACTATTATGATATTACCGGAACAAATTCAAATGGTTATGCTTTCAGCAACACTTGATAAACCCAAAAAATTCGCGTTATGGTGCGAAACAAGACATAATACAACCAAAGAGGTTTATTTAGCAACCGAAACAATACGAAATGTCCCTTTAACTCATTACAGTTTTATAACCACTAATAACGGGATTTTTAAAGCAATAAAGGATAAGTCTCAACAAGATGAAATACGGTCACTCACGAATAAACCGTTTGTGATTCAATCCAGCAAGGGAGAATTTAACGAGACCCATTATTTTAAAATGACGAAAATGCTTAAATTATTCAGTGATAAAAACATATACGTAAAACGCCAACACGTTCTAAATCAAGTAACCCAACATATGGTTGAAAATAACATGTTACCCGCATTATGTTTCGTTTTATCGAGAAAAACAATTGAAATATGTGCCAAAGAAGTAACCACCGTTTTATTGGAAGATGATTCTAAAGTGCCTTATATTATTCAAAGAGAGTGCGAACAAATATTACGGAAACTCCCTAATTATAAAGAATACTTGGAATTACCCGAATATATAAATATGGTTTCCTTATTAGAAAAAGGAATTGCCATTCATCACGCGGGTGTTATGCCTATATTACGAGAAATGGTTGAGTTGCTTTATTCTAAAGGATACATTAAACTCTTATTCGCGACGGAAACGTTCTCAATAGGACTAAATATGCCTACCAAAACAGTTATTTTCACAGACATTAATAAATATGACGGACACGTATCGCGGTTTTTCCATTCTCACGAATATACTCAAATGGCAGGAAGAGCAGGACGTAGAGGAATCGATACTGTCGGTCACGTGATACATCTTAATAACATTTTTAAAAATGTGGATTTAGTAAACTATAAATTAATGATGAAGGGACAACCTCAAGTATTAGTTTCCAAATTTAAAATCTCGTATAATTTGTTGTTAAATTTGGTCGATTTACATAACAACGACACAAATAAAGAATTATTTATTTTGGAATTTACCAAAAAAAGTATGATTCAACAAGACATCAACCAAGAATTAAACGAAATACAAACAAAAATAAATAATGTTAAACTCGAATTGAATAAGTTTGAAGAAGTCATCCACTGTTTAAAAACGCCGGTATCCACCATCAACGAATACTTAAAATTAAATTCGGAAATACCCAAGTTAATTAATAAAAAAAAAAGAGAACACGAAAAACAAATCCAAAACATACTGAACGATTACAAATTCGTTGATTCCGATAAATTGACCATTCAGAAATATAACGAAAAAACGCGCCAATATAATCAACTAGTGGATGACCTTGATAACCAAAAATATGTGATATATAACCAATTTAAATTTATCATCGATTTTTTAATTCAGCAGGGGTTTATACTTCAAGATTATAAACTGACACCTAAAGGAATTGTTGCTTCTCAAATAAAAGAAATACATTGTCTTACCTTCTCATCGCTTATTCTAGAAAATAAAATGTCCGCATTATCACCCAAACAACTCATTTGTGTTTTTAGTTGTTTCACGAACGTGTTGGTTTCTGAAGACTTGAAAACATATAATCCAACTTCAAACGATAAACTCGTTTTAAATCTAATAACCGAAATCAACGCAAGTTATCAGTTTTATGTCGACACCGAATCCAAAAACCAAATAAATACAGGGACCGATTATAACATACATTTTGATTTACTTCAATATGTTGACAAGTGGTGTGATTGCGAAAACATCCAAGATTGTAAATTGTTCATTCAATTATTAAAGTCCGAAAAAGATATTAGCACCGGCGATTTTGTAAAGGCGTTGTTAAAAATAAACAATATTTCTGCCGAAATGGAACGGGTTGCCGAACAAAATAACGATATGGGGTTTTTACAGAATTTACGCGAAATACCTAAACTTACTTTAAAATATATAGCATCTAATCAATCCCTCTATATTTAATTACTATACATATATATATATGAAACCAATAATTAACGTTTTTATAGCAAATCTATTATTTTTAATTATTTTTGCGAATATATATATCAAAATAAAAGACCAGTTTATTCATAACACCGAGAACAGAGTTTCAAATATAGATTGCTGGTTATTTAGTTCTTCAGTTCAATCTGGGTGTGGGTTTACATACATTACACCAACAACACATTTAAGTAAATCAATTGCTATGGCACAATTGTTAGTCCTCATTAGCAGTAACATAATTCCAATAATTATTTATTTAGCATAATTTATAGCATAATTTAATAAAAACATATTTAATTAAAACATATATAATTACAACATATTAAATAAATAGAATTAAAATAACTAATGAATCCTATTTATTTATTCTGGACTGAAGACAATCCGTTATCCGAAAATAGACTTAATTGTTTAAGACAAATAAAAGAAGAAACCAAATGCGACATTAAATTAGTTACACGACAAAACTTGTCGCAATATATTTTAAAAGAACACCCTTTACACGAAGGATACCAATATTTAAGCGCAACGCATAAAGCCGATTATTTAAGAACCTACTTTATGCATTTTCACGGTGGGGGATATGCCGACATAAAATTCCAATCTGGTTCATGGGTCGAATCTTTTGAAATACTTAAAAACAGCGATAAATGGATGGTTGGATATGCCGAAATTGCCGGAGGAGTGGTGTATCCTCCATTGGTTAACTCATATAATGAATTGACCGGAAACGGTGCGTATATTTTTAAACCTCTAACCCCGTTGACTTTCGAATGGTATAGTGAAATGATTCATATAATGGATACAAAATTGGAAAACTTAAAACTCCATCCCGCGAAATACCCTCGCGATTGTTCTGAAGACCTCAATAGTAATTACCCAATTGGATGGGTTGAACTATTAGGTAATGTTTTTCATAAAATATGCTATAAATATAAAGACAAACTAATTAGAACATTACCCATTCCAATTTTTATTATCTATAATTAGTATAATGAGTTTAGATTATCCATTTTATAAATCAATTTATAAAATTCGTAAACCACATATCCAAAAATTAGTAAAGGATTTTAAACCAGTGATAATAAAAACACAGTTTTTAGACGCACATAAATACGATGGTTCATATTTTATTATTGTTGATAACTGGAAAGATAATTACGAATTAAATTCACTTACCGATTATTTTACCGAACCGGTCCGAATAATGTGTAAATTCGGTAAGCACCTATCTCCTTACGAATACTATCAAAGATACAAACACAAATATAAGAACGTTAAAATAATTAGTTTACGAGAACAGTTATTTGAAAAAATAAAATTTTGTAATAATTTTAGAGTTACGGTTGTTTTAACCATATTATCAGCATTTAACGCCAAAAAATATTTAGATATTAGCGCTGGTTGGGGTGACCGATTATTAGCGTCGACACTTTATAATGTTGAACTGTATTGCGGTGTCGACCCAAATAAAGATTTACACCCATATTATAAACAAATTATTGATACCTTTGCCACAAATAAAAATAACTTTATTTTAATTGAAGACGGGTTTGAAACCGCCGTTTTGCCTGATACGAAATTTGATTTAGTTTTCTCTTCACCTCCTTTTTTTGATTTGGAAAAATATTCAAGTTATGAAAACGATTCAATTACCAAATATAAATCAGAAAAACAATGGTGTGATAACTTTTTAATGAAGAGTATTTATAAAGCATTCACTTATTTAGAAAAAAACGGACATATGATTTTATATATACATTCATCTCCATATGTTGATAAACAATTATTGAAAATACATAAAATTATGAAATATAAAGGATTAATTTATTTCTATGAAAGTAAACTACGCGGTATGCATGTGTGGCAAAAAAATAAATGAAATCCCGTATTATTATTTAAACACACACAACATATTTATTGAGATGACTATTATTTTCAATAAATATAAATTACTCGATAAAATCGGACACGGTTCTTACGGAGAAATATACAAAGGCATTAATATTCGAACACAAGAATACGTAGCAATCAAAATCGAAAATATACAACACGGAAAACGACTTCTCAAAAATGAAGCAATTATTTATAAATATTTAAATAATTGTAAAGGAATACCCACTATTAAATGGTTCGGTGTTGACACACACCACAATTATATGATTATCAATTTATTGGGACATACTTTGGAATACTTAAAACAGCAACAACCTGGTAATACCTTTAATTTCAGTTTAATACTTAAAATAGGCATACAAATACTCGAATTGTTACAATTGATACATACCAAAGGATTCATTCACCGAGATATTAAACCGGACAACTTTTTATTTGGATTAAACCAATCATCAAACACCATTTATATTATTGATTTCGGGTTCTGTAAAACATACCTAACACATTTAAACACCCATATTAAAATAAAAAAACTATCGGGATTAATCGGAACTCCTAACTACGCAAGCATCAATTCACATAATTTTATGGAATTGAGTCGTAGAGATGACCTCGAATCATTAGGGTATATATTATTATATTTTTTATGGGGTAATTTACCTTGGTTTGCGGTTTCGGACAACGACGCCATTAAACAAATGAAAACGGATACGATTGTTTCCGGAAATCTTCCGACTTTTTTTAAAACATATTTTAATTACGTTACCAACTTACAATTTATAGAAACCCCTGATTATAAAATGCTATTGGAATTATTTATCCAAGAATTAAAAAATTGAACGCATTTTATCTGTAATTTCATATATAACAAAACAAAAAGAAATAAATGACGCAATTTTACAATGATATTAAAAATATTTACTCTTTACGTGACTGGATTAACCCGGAACTATTAGATTGGGAAGCATTATCCGCGAACCCACACGCAATAACAATGTTGGAACAAAACATGGAACTAATAGACTGGCGCGCATTATCGGGAAACCCTAATGCTACCCATATACTAAAACAAAACCCGGATAAAATTCACTGGGCAACCTTATCCGGGAACACAGATTCTCGTGCCATATTATTATTGGAACAAAACCCAGATAAAATAAACTGGTATATCTTATCCGGAAACGAATCATACAAGGCAGTTGAACTCTTAAAAAAAAATCCTCATCGGTGTAATATTTATATGTTATCGAAAAACCCAACTGCTCGAGAAATGATTGATTCGTGTAACAAAACCGACCCTACGTCTGAGTTCTCGAAACTTTGGTATAGATTAGAAACTAGGGTAGAAGAGTTTGAAGATTTCGAAAAGTTAGAAAAGTTAGAAGATTTGGATTTAGAATCGTTGAACTGGATGAAGTTATCCATAAACCCGAAAGCAATCGGATTATTACGAAAATATCCGGAACGAATAGATATGTTCTGGTTTGCCTCAAACCCTTTGTGTGAAGTGTTGTTGAGTGAGTTGTTGTGTGATATAGAAAAAAGAGTATGTTATTTATTGTCGTCGAATGTGAACGCGAGCGCGTTATTACGCGAAAACGCTGAAAATATAGAATGGTCGT
>Ga0114968_10002592_pt1 | contig 13751 bp, 10 predicted proteins | sample M_130807_EF_Meta_FD_87020 | JGI IMG/M metagenome (GOLD analysis project Ga0114968, IMG submission 87020) | Freshwater microbial communities from Lake Montjoie, Canada to study carbon cycling - M_130807_EF_MetaG | ecosystem: Environmental > Aquatic > Freshwater > Lake | place: Lake Montjoie... | reverse complement strand
TGGACCGGCTATTTGTCGTCAACGGGTGTTTATGGTGATACCGGCGGCGCGTGGGTCGATGAAAGCGCACCCGTGGGCGAAGGGCGCCGCACCGCACGCGCGCAAGCAGATCTTGCATGGCAGGCGCTGCGCCATGATGTCCGCGTTTTTCGCTTACCCGGCATTTACGGCCCCAGCCGTTCTGCGCTGGAGCGGGTTACAGACGGCAAGGCGCACCGTATCGATATGCCGGGACAGATTTTCAGCCGTGTGCATGTTGACGATATTGTCGACGCCGTCCGCGCCAGCTTCGATGGCCCTGCTGGCGTCTACAATATAGCTGACGATGCACCTGCCTCGCAAAATACCGTTATCGAATATGCGTGCGACTTGCTGCAGCTAGAATGGCCGCCTTTGTTGTCGATCGAGGCGGCAGGCCTGTCGCCGATGGCCCGTGGATTTTATGCCGAGAACCGCCGTGTAGCCAATGGTAAGGCCAAACGGTTACTCAATTGGCAGCCGCGCTATGCCCATTACCGGTTGGGCTTAGGCGCCTGCATCGCGACGACTAAACCAAGCATCGCCAACGCGCCGCCGGCCAGCGCCAACGTTGACCAGACATAGCCTTCGAATATCGTCGACAGTAGCATTGCTAAGACGGGAATAATCACGCCGGTATAAGCCGCCTTGCCAGGGCCGATGTCATGGATAAGGCGGAAATATAACGGAAAAGTAACGACCGAACCGATGATGCTCAGATACAGCAAACCGCCAATATAGCTGGGCCGCATGTCAATTACTGGCGGGCCGTCCATGACGAACGCAAATGTCGCATTGGCCACACTGCCCCAGAACATGGACCACGCCAAAATCGTGATCGTTGGATAACGCGCGATTTTTGGCGTTACCTGAAGCACATTGGCCACCGATGCCGTAGCCACGGCACACATGACCAACAATAGTCCAAGCAATATTTCGGACCCACTCATGGGTGCAGCGCGATATTCCTGCAGCATCAACAACCCTACCCCAACGCAGGCAATCGTTGAGCCTAATATGAACGCTCCGCCGATGGGCCGTCTAAGCCAATATTTGGCGAGCACCGCATTGGGCACAATCAACAGCGCGAATACCACCGCGACCAACCCCGACGTGATATAATGTTCAGCAGTATAGACAAAATTGTAGTTCATCCCGAATTGCAACATGCCCAGCAGGATTGTCCAACCGACCATTGGCCGATCGATCTTCAACGGTTGGCGCATAACGATGGCAAGCATGACCATGCCAATGGCGGCCACTATCAGACGATAGGCCACCGACCATGTCGGGGGCACTGTGCCCAGTTGGTCGCGGATGACCAGCCAGGTTGATCCCCAGATGAGGGACGTCACCATAAAGGGTATCCACACCCGTGGTGTTAAAAATCCTGGCTCTTCGCCTGTTTTTGTGTCAATCATGCTCATAGCGCAGCGATAGCGCGCGCCAACGGGGCCACGTCAGTTTCGGTGTGCTGCCAACTGGTTACCAGTCGCGCCGCGCCGTAATTTTCGTCAACTGCGCCCCAATCGTAAAAATCAAAACCCTGCGCACGCAATGCGGCTGCCTCGGCTGGCGTCAGGCGCAGGAAAAGCTCATTGGCTTGCACAGGGTATAGCAAGCGTTCGCTCGCGGCCTGCGCAATGATCTGCGCCGCGGCATTTGCGGAACGCGCATTGTGCAGCCACAGATCGCGTTCAAGCATCGCCAGCAATTGTGCCGCAAGAAACCGTCCCTTGGATTGCAAATGCCCGGCACGTTTGCGGCGATAGCGCGCGGCATCCGCGAGCGCGGAGTCAAAATAGACCAAGGCCTCAGCGCCCATGCCGCCATTTTTAACAAAGCCGAAGCTTAAGATATCAACCCCGGCGTTTACGGTGACGTCGGCCGGCGTACAGCCCAAATACGCAACTGCATTGGCAAAACGTGCACCGTCCATGTGCAATCCAAGCTTGCGTTCGCGGCAAACTGCCCCAAGCGCCGCGACCTCTGCAGGTGCGTAGACCATGCCATATTCGGTGGCATTGGTAATCGATAGGGCCGCGGCCTGCACCTGATGCACATCGTTGCGAATGGCGTCGAGGGTGGCAGTGACGGTCGTGGGAGACACTTTTGCGCCATCTCCCTCAATCAACGTTAATTTGGCGCCAGCGGTGTAGAAACCCGGCGCACCGCATTCATCCACCTCAATATGCGCCTCACGGTGGCAAATGACCGCCTGATGCGGCTGCACGAGTGAGGCAAGCGCCAGGCAGTTGGCGCTGGTGCCGGTAGCGACCCACAACACGGCAACATCGCGGCCAAACAGTTCGGAGAATGCCCCATCCAATCGCGCGCTATATTGATCGCCGTCATAGGCGGTGTCGATCTGGTTGGCATCGGCCATGGCTTGCATGACAGCGGGGTGCACCGGGGCAGCATTGTCAGAGATGAAACGCATGGAAAATCGCATGGCGGGAAACCCTGTGCGGCGTCAAGCGGTAAGGGGAGTTTGCAATCGCTAGATCATCGATTGGCAGCGGTAGAAAAAAATAGCACAAAAGCTTTAATCTTAAGTTTCCGGTGATGACAACGCGCTGCTGCGCAAAAACTCAATTGCTTCGCCTTCCGAGACGACCTCTGCATATTTCGCCTGAAGATCGAATAAATTTGCGTCATGCGGCGCCGAATGGCGGTCCCCACAGGCATCACGGACAACAAAGGGTGCAAAGCCAGACTGGAGCGCATCCAGTGCGGTTGCGCGCACACATCCGGACGTCGACAGGCCAGTGATAAGCAACGTATCGATGGCTGCGGTCGTGAGGATGTCCGAAAGCGTAGTTCCAAAAAAGGCCGAGGCAAATTGCTTCGAGATGACGCGTTCGCCATCGAAGGGTTGAAGCGACGGCGGAAATGCGCCGAAGGGCGAACCTTTCACAAAAACACGGAGCGACGGAATTTTCTTGTAGAATAAACCCCCATCCGCGCCGTCCTTTTCATAGACGACATTTGTGAAAATCACCGGAATGCCGGCTGCCCGAGCCGCAGCCAAGAGGCGTATGTTGCTCTCCAAAGCATCCTCAACATGGGCGTAAAGAGGCGACGCTTGATCTAAATACGCCATGACAAAATCGACGATCAGTAGTGCAGGGCGCTTGCCAAAAGACAAGCGACCATCAAACGCACCAACATAGTTTGCCGCCAGATCGTCGTCCTCTTGTGGCATCAGATTGCGCCTGCCGCCTTCAGCCGATCGAGTTCCTGTGCTTCCATACCCAGCAGTTCACCGTAAATCTCGGCATTGTGCTGACCGACTATAGAGGGTGCAGGCGACCGCACGCCGCTTGGCGTCGCGGACATTTTGGGAAAGGCGCCTTGCATTTTCAACTTGCCATAACGCTCGGTCTCGACCTCGATAATGGCATCGCGCGCCTGAAAATGGGGGTCGGCCAACATCTCGGGTGCGCGGTAAACGCGGCCGGCGGGAATGGAATGTGCAATCATCAACGCATCGACTTCATCGACGGTCAATGTCGCGGTCCATGCATTGATGCGTTCATCAAGCTCAAGCTGGTTGTGACCACGTGCAAGATGCGTTGCGTAGCGTGCGTCGGTGCCAAGCTCAGGCATGCCCATAGCTGCTGCCAAGCGTTGCCACAGCGCGTCTTTGTTAGCGCCAATCATATATTCGCCGTCTTTGCAGATATAGACATTGGAGGGCGCAATGCCCTTAAGGATGGAGCCCGATCGTTCGCGAATGAACCCGCTATGGTCATATTCAGGAACCAGTCCCTCCATGACTTGCAACACGCTTTCATACAAAGCCGCGTCGATAACCTGACCCTGACCCGTGACGCTGCGATGGTGCAATGCCGCCAGCACGCCCATGCACCCATAAGTCGCGGTCAGCGTGTCACCAATGGAAACCCCCATGCGGCTTGGAGGGCGGTCGGGTTCGCCAACAATATAGCGCCAGCCGCCCATGGCCTCGCCAATACCGCCAAACCCTGCTCGGTCCGAATAGGGTCCTGTTTGGCCATAGCCGGACATGCGTGCAATGATGAGGCTGGGGTTTTCTGCCAAGAGGGTGTCTGGCGCAAAACCCCATTTTTCCATTGTGCCAGGTTTGAAATTCTCGACCAGAATGTCTGCTTTGCCGATCAACTTGCGGACAAGCGCCTGTCCTTCGGGGACACGCAAATCGGCCGAAACAGATTTTTTGTTGCGCGCTATGACTTCCCACTGCACCTTTTCTGCGCCTTGGCCCCAAACACGCATTGGGTCGCCGGCACCCGGTGGTTCCACCTTGATGACCTCAGCGCCCATATCGCCAAGCAACTGTCCGCAAAACGGACCAGCAAGCAGCTGGCCCAGTTCAACAACGCGCAACCCCTTTAGTGCGCTCACTCGGCGGCTTCCAAAGTTGTCCAAACCGGTTGGACAGGCGCGCTAAGGCCTGTCTCAACTTCGCAATTGGCACGCAATTGTTCAATACTGGGTCCATAATTGAACAGGGAAAGGGCTGCGCGTTCTTGCCTTAACTTGGCACGCAGCGCGTCGGTGGCGCCCACGTCTACTTCGCCATGCGCATTTGCGATTACGCCATAGGCTTTTGCGCCGGCCACAGTGACAAGCCCTTGCACGATCTCTTTGCCAACAAGGGCAGGGTCGCGGTCAAGGGCATCGCCCCAGCCACCGCCGCCCCATGTGATGAAGTGCAATTGATCGCCCTCTTCTACATGAACGTCTTCAACCTTGTTGCCGATAATCTGCGAGCTGCCGTCGGCCTTTTCGAGAATTTTCCGCGCACGTTTGCCGGGTTCACCGCCATTGACGCCCCATGGAGGCACAAACCACCGATCGTCATGGATCGAAATTGTTCCGCTCGCGAGGAAACGATAGGTCATGTGAATGCCGTTTCCGCCGCGATGCAAACCTGCGCCGCCACTGTCAGGTTCTGTTTCATATCGTTCGATGAGCAGCGGGAAGTAACGCTCCAGAAACTCGTTAGGCACATTCGTAAAGCCCGGCCACAGCGAGTGACCATCGGGCCCATCGCCCATTGGCCGACCTGGAATACCGCCAAAGCCGATTTGGAAGAGCTGGAACCAATCGCCCTTCTTGTCATTGCCCGAGTAGAACATGTGTGGGCTTGATGAGAATCCGGCCGCATTCAAGAATTCCGGCGTTTTTTGTCCCAAGAGACCACCTAAAATATCGAAAATGCGACCCAACGCGTGGGTGCGACCCGAGAGCGCTGCTGGAAATTTCGGCTTGAGAAGCGACCCGTCCGGAATGCGGACATCGATCAGATCATAAAAGCCATCGTTGAACAGGATTTGCGGATCGAAAACCATGATCATGTAAATGCCGAAGAACATCTTGAACATATTCTCGTTCAAGAAGAAGTTGATCGACGCTTGGCTTTGCGGGTCAGTGCCAGCAAAATCGAGTACAACCTTTTCGCCTTCGCGCCACATGGTGCACTTAATTTTATAAGGGCCAGCGCCCATGCCATCGTCACAGATATAATCTTCGAAACTGACAGGTTCTTCGCCAATTGCCATGGCGATGAGTGATTTCATCGCGCGGTGATTGCGCGCGAGCAGTTCTTGCGTGGCAGAGATATAGACATCGTCACCAAAGCGGCCGGCCATTTCGATGACCCGGCGTGCAGCTACCCGGCACGAGGCAATGAGCGCATTGAGATCCGCCTGACACCAATCCGGTTTACGGGTCTGATGCATGACCAGCTTCATGAGGTCGTCGTTATACTCGCCCTTTTTCCAAATTTTGACTGGCGGGATACGAACGCCCTCTTCAAAAATCGAACGGGCATTGATCGGCATTGATCCCACAACCTTGCCGCCAATATCGGATTGGTGACCGAACATGGATGTGTAGGCAATCAATCGGCCGTCTTTGAACACGGGTAAAAGGACGAGCCAGTCGTTTGAGTGGCTGACTGCACCGTCGCAGGAATAAGGGTCAGACAGCAGGATCATGTCGCCGTCTTCCAGCGAGCCATCCCAGTTATCCAGAAAGCCGCCAATGAAGCTGCCGAATTGGCCAACAATCATTTTGCCGGTGTGGTCTGCGATTAACGGAAACGCATCACCCTGCTCCCGAATACCGGGGGACATTGCTGTGCGTACCAGCGTTGCGTCCATTTCGATGCGGGCATTACGCAGCGCATTTTCAATGATGTCGAGCGTGACGGGATCGATAGCGATCTTGTTAAAGGGCGTATTGTTTGTTTCAATGATTTGGGCGGGCATGTCGTTAGCCTCCTCAAGCCAGATTGATCAGGATGTTGCCGACCTTGTCGACCATTGCGACGCAGCCAGTTTCGATGAGTGTGGTCGAATCCATTTCGACAACGATAGCTGGCCCGGGAATGATATCCCCCTGACTCAACTTGGAACGATCATAAATGACCGCAGCCTGTTCCTTGCCATCCATCCACAAAACATGGTCGCGCATTTTTGCAGCAGCCGGATTCCCATCGCCCTTAGGCAATTCTGCGGCAGGCAAATCCAAAGCTTGCCCCAATGCGACCGCGCGTAAGTTCACAATTTCGTGCGGGGTATCCATGTTGAAAGTGAACAACCGAAGATGCTCCTCGTCGAACCGCTTCAATATGCCCGCAACGCCGTCACGTTCCAAAACGTCAGGTGTGATCGTCAAGGGCACTTCAAACGCCTGACCGGCATACCGCACGTCGATTTCAAATTCGCTGCTGATGTCTGCATCATTTATGCCGTCGGACTGCAATTGCGCGCGGGTCTGCTCTGCCATTTCTTTGAGAATGGCGACAAGTTCCGCCGCATCCGTGGTTGTGGCCAAACGTGAAAAGCTGCGCGCAGTTTCGGTACGCATGCGCGTTGTGGCATCACCCAACGCACATAACACGCCCGGCGACACGGGCGATATGGCGGGCCAGCTCCCCATCAGTCGTGCCACGGCATTGACATGCAGTGGCCCGGCACCGCCGAAGCCCATCAGCGCAAAATGCCGCGGGTCATAGCCTTGCTGAACCGAGATCATGCGCAACGCGCCGAACATGTTTTCGTTGACGATATCAATGATGCCGCGCGCCGCAGCCATCAAGTCGATGCCAAGCGCATCGGCAATGGTCTGCACCGCCTTTTTTGCGCCTTCACGGTCAAGTTGGAAGGTTCCGCCCAATAGATTTTCGGGCAGATAGCCCAGTACGACATTGGCGTCGGTGACCGTAGGTGCTTCGCCGCCCTTGCCATAGGCCACAGGACCTGGAACCGCGCCTGCAGACTGCGGACCAACGCGCAGGGCCTTGGTCAGTTCGGGCACATAGGCGATTGACCCGCCGCCTGCGCCAACGGTCTTCACATCCAGCGAAGATGCGCGTACCGCTAAATGGCCGACTTCGGTCGTCCGCACGCGGCGTGGTTCAAGATTTTCGATCAGCGCAACATCGGTTGATGTCCCCCCCACATCAAGGGTGAGGATGTTCTTGATACCGGCATTCTTGCCGACCCAAAGCGCACCGGTAACGCCGCCAGCAGGCCCCGACATCAATATGTCGACGGGATGCTCCTGCGCCTTTTGCGCGGACATCAGTCCGCCATCGGACCGCAATAGCGACAATTTGCCACTAAAACCGGCATCGGCAAGCTTGCTTCGCAGGTTGGAGATATATTTGCCGACGACCGGACGCACTGCGGCGTTTGCAACGGTTGTCAACGTGCGTTCATATTCCTGCATTTCAGGCAGCACTTCATGGCTGAGCGACACAGGTATATTTGGCAGCAGTTCCCGGGCCAACTCGCCCACGCGGGCCTCATGTGCGCCATTTGTATAGGCGTTCATGAAGCTTACGGTGATTGCCTCGACGCCTTGCGCCTTCAGATAGGCCAAAGCAGTCCTGGCGGAAGCTTCATCCAAGGGGCGCACTTCACCGCCTTGTGCATTCATCCGACCGCCAACGGTCACGGTATCTTCCAAAGCGGCCAAGGGCGTTGGCTTTGGCCAGATAATCCATGCAGCAAGTCCGCCCGGCACATAAGAGCGCGCTATCTGCATGATGTCGCGATATCCCTCGGTCACGATAAGGCCAACGCGTGCGCCCTTGCCCTCAAGCACCGCATTGGTCGCAACAGTTGTCCCGTGGAGGAAATATTCTATTCCGGTCGCATCGACGCCTGCGGTGGCACAGATGGCATTCACGCCGGTCAGGATACCTTCGCTGCTATCATGTGGCGTAGACGGCGTCTTGTGCCGCCAGAACGCGCCAGTGTCCGCGTTGAATAACAATAGGTCAGTGAATGTTCCACCGACGTCAACGCCCAAACGATACCCCATTAATATCTCCCTCAACCTATTTTCGGAAATGCTGGCGCCTGCGCCACCATGCCGGGTAGTTTTCTGCCCATAATGTCTGATAGCCATTGGCTAGCATCAATAAGGCTAGCCAAATTCATTCCCGTGGACACGCCTGCACGTTCGAGCATGTAGACAACGTCCTCGCTTGGCACATTGCCTGCTGCACCCGGTGCAAACGGACATCCACCTAGACCGCCGAGCGACGCATCGATAACGCTCGCCCCCGCACCTACAGCGGCCCAAACATTGGCCAAGCCGGTGTTGCGGGTGTTGTGGAAATGCACCCGAACGGGCAGCGGATTTACTGCTTTCTTTATCTGCTCGACCAGCCGCGCCACTTGGGCGGGATTTCCAACACCAATGGTATCAGCAAGCGCAATTTCAATGGGGCCAGCTTCGGCGATGGCCACGGCCATATCAATGATGTGCTGGTCAGGCACTTCGCCTTCAAATGGACAGCCGAAAGATGCAGCTATGGTGCATTGCGCGGTGCGCCCTTCGGCTTTGGCGAGCGCAATAATGGCCTTCGCCGCCTCAACAGATTCGTTGCTGCTTTGACCTTGATTGGCCTTTGCGAACGTATCGGTTGCGACCGCAACGGCACCAAGCTGATCTATTTTCCCAGTCGCGATGGCACGCTCTGCGCCGCGTAGGTTCATGACCAAGCCAATATAAGTGACATCGCTGCGATCCGGCAGGCCTGCGCAAACATCCTCCGCATCCGCCATTTGCGGGACGCGTTTGGGGTTCACAAAGCTGGCAACCTCAATTCGGCGCGCCCCAGCCAAAATCGCGCGATTGATTAAGGCGAGTTTATCGTCAGTCGACACCAAAACAGCCTCATTTTGAAGGCCGTCGCGTGGTCCAACTTCGACAAATTCAATATGCTTGGGAATAATCATCGCCAATGTTGATGCCATAATTGTATACAAAATCAAACATGATTATGCGGCCAAATTGGCTTTCCGGATTTCAGTGTCGGTAGAGTGCGCTTCAGCATAAGCATGGAAGGCACGCCGAATATGCGCCGTCATCACCGCTGCGGCCCAATCACCGTCGCGATTATCAAAAGCAATCAGCAATTCATCATGTTCATGATGTGAGCGGCGCAGGTTTTCGAGGTCATATTGTCGCGCCGTGCGCAGTATAACCGGTTGTTCGGTTACCTGCATGAGCATGCTTGCCAATCGCTCCGACGCGGCCGCTTCAAGGATTGTTGCGTGGAACAGCCGGTTACTGTCGATGAAGCGCGGCACATCGGGACGACTGGCATCAATCGCCTGCTTCAATTGGCCGTTATGATCCCGCATGCGCGCCAGCTGGTCTCGCGTAATGCGCAAAGCTGCCCGCTTTGCAGCGTGCGCTTCCAGCATCGCGCGTAACTCGAACGCATCTTTTAGATCGTCAAGTGACCAATTTGTCACAAAGCTGCGTTGCGATTCGTTGCGCCAAACGAACATTTCCGTCTCAAGCCGCCGAAGCGAATCTCGCACCGGGGTGCGCGATACGCCGCACAAATCTGCCAAAGCCTCCTCGCGAATTTGCGATCCAGGTTGCAACTCACCAGACAAGATCATGCTGCGAATGTGATTATATGCACGATCCGATGCCCGCGACATGGTTTTAACGCTCCTCTTGACGAATGGCATTTGTATACAATAAGCTACTTGAAAAGCAATATTGGGTATAACAGGGGGTAAGTTACATGCGTATCGGGAAAAGTGCACTCCTCTCGTCGATAGCAGTCAGCGTTTTGGTGCCTACAACGGCGTTTGCGCAGGCCGCCGAAGAGGGCGTAGAAGCGGAAGAAATCATTGTAACGGCGCGCCGCCAAAATGAACGGCTAGTTGATGTGCCTGCTTCGGTCACTGTTATAGATGCCGCCGCACTTGCAAGAACTGGTGCAGATAATGCGCAGGGCTTTGCCCAACTGACGCCGGGTGTGACCATCGTGACGGGCACTGCCGAGGCTGGTGATACCCAAATCAACATTCGCGGCATCAACGGTGCGCGCGATGCAGAAAGCTCCGTTGCACTCGTGGTCGACGGCATTTTAAAAACCAACACCGCGCAGTTGAACCAGACCCAAGGCACGCTGCGTCAGATTGAAATTCTGAAAGGTCCGCAAGGCGCAATTTATGGCCGAAACGCGGCTGCCGGTGCGATTGTTGTCTCCACGGTCAAGCCAGGTGACACGCTCGAAGGCGCTGTCAAATTCAGCTATGCCAATGAGCAGACGATCGAGGGTTCGGCTTATGTTTCATCGCCCTTGGGCGATAATGCCGGTTTCGTACTTTCGGGCAATTACCGGACAACAGACGGATTTTACCGCAACCTCTATCTTGGCCGCAAAGTTGTCGATGATCAGAAAGTATTCTCGATTGACGGCCGTTTTATGGCGCAATTGGATGATGCAACCGATCTCGATGTAAAGGCACGCTATTCAAAACTGTCTGGCGCGTCGATCAACTTCAACTCGGTATTCCATATCCAAGCGTTCGGCGGCGCATTCTTTGAAGATGTTGATGCGCATGAGCTGCGGTATTACAGCAATATTCGGCCAACGAACGACCAGCGGACAATTGATTTTTCGGCGAAGATTGATCACGACTTCGGGACGACACGGCTGACCGCATGGGCGCTGTATTCCGATGTGGACCAAAACCTCACTGCAGATGGCACTTCGGCAGACTTTGCGCGCTACATTTCACCAGCTTTGGGTGCGCCTTCCAACGCGACCAATCTGGCTGTTCAGAACAAATGCTTTGCAACAACTGCGGCGTTGACCGGATTTCCGCTCAACGCACCGGGCTTCATTGGCCAAGTTCCTGTGCCCTTCATTTTTGCACCGGCGACAGGCTCGACGTTTGGTGCCTACAGCCCGACGACCTGTGATGGCACGCAGCTTCAGATCCGTAATCAAAAAGACATCAGCGGCGAAATTCGCCTTGCGTCAAATGACGGCGGGCCGCTGAATTGGCAATTGGGCGTCTACGGCCTTCACATCGACCGAACGGTTGGCGTGAGCCTTGGCGCTGATTTGGGTCAAGGTGTTAGCGCGGCATTGTATAATGCACCGGGCAGCAGCAACCCGACATCGCAATTGTTCAACGATACGTTCAAAACCGACGTCTACGCTGCATTTGGCTCAGTCGACTATAAAATGTCTGATATGTTCAAAGCCGGCTTTGCATTGCGTTATGACGTTGAGGACCGGACAACGTCCAACCTCGTGCCCAATGTATCCGACCCAATAACGGGTGCTAAGATTAACCCGGGCCTACCTGCAACAGGTGGAATTGCGGATAAATCCGCTAGCTTCAAACAGCTGGAGCCAAAGGTCACGTTGAGCTTCACGCCTAACAGCTCCACTAATATTTATGCCAACTGGGGTATCGGTTTCAAGTCCGGTGGTTTCAACAATACAGGGTCGTCTGCCTTGGTGAATGCCAACTTTAATATTCCAGCAATCGGCGCCGGCGTTACAATTAATGACCAGTTCCGCAAGGAACGGTCGAGCTCGTTCGAAGCCGGTATAAAGGGTTCATTGTTCGACAACCGCGTGACATTTGACCTTGCTGGTTATTACACCAAAATTTCGGACATGCAGTTCTTCGAATTTTTCGTCGGATCGTTCGGCTTGCTTCGCGTTGTATCGAACATCGACAAGGTCGATGTGAAGGGTGTCGAATTGAATACCTCAGCGAAGATCATCGATGGCTGGAAGGTATTTGGCTCGGTCAACTTAACCGATAGCGAAATCAAGAAGAATACCTCGCGTCCTTACACCGTAGGCAACAAGTCGCCATATACTGCGGATTATACGATCAACCTTGGAACCCAGGTCGACGCGCCTCTGAACGATGGCATCGACGTGGTCCTCCGAGCCGATTATCGCATTACCGGCGCAACGTGGTTCCACACCGTTCAAGACCAAACACGGTCTACGATTTTCAGCCAGTTGCTGCCGATCTCTGCGTTGCAACTGCCTGGCGCTGTTGGCAATGCCAATTACAGCGTTGCAAAGCGTAATCCATTCGGTGTTCTCAATCTGCGCGTCGGCCTTGAGGGTGACAACTGGAACGTAACCGCGTTTGCCGACAACTTGCTTGACCGCAAATATATCAACGAAGCGATCCCCGCGATTGAATTTGGCGGTTCCTTCATCTCACCGGGCGCGCGGCGCTTGATGGGTGTTGAAGTGGGTTATAAGTTCTAGTCAAAACACGAACAGATTTACTGTAACAGCAAATCGTTAGGCCTATGCCACCCGGCATGAATCTTTAGAGGGTTCATGCCGGGCAGAAGCCGGTAAAATTCTGCGCCTCTCCTGTGTGCCTGAAGGACTCGAAGCCATGGCGCCAGACCCCTGGGGTGATCAACCTGCTCCATCGAAACAAGTCCTTCCCTCTGCTAATTCGATAGTAATTTAACTAATAGTTAGCATTAAAAAATCATATATCTGTGATTTGCAGCTCAATATAATTGCCGCATTGCCACTTGTTCTGACATATCAGGGTCATCGTAAAATAGGATGAATTACATGAAGACGACGGCACGTGCGGTGGTTATTGGCGGCGGCGTAGTCGGCGTTAGCACCTTGTATCATCTTGCCAAAATGGGGTGGAGCGATGTTGTCTTGCTTGAACGCAAGGAACTGACCTCGGGTTCGACATGGCATGCAGCAGGGTTGCTCCCGCTCTTTAACCTCAGCTATTCCGTCGGGAAGTTGCATCAATATTCGGTGAACTTATACCCAACCTTGGAAGCCGAAACGGGCTTGCACGCGGGAATGTCGCAGGTCACGAACATCCGGTTGGCGACAACCAAGGACCGGATGGATGAGTATCATTATTATGCGGGTGTTGCGCGAACTATTGGCGTTAATCTCAATTTCCTGACGCCGGACCAGGTGAAGGACATCTGGCCACTGGCCAATATGGATGGCGTGATCGGGGCAATCCAGCATCCCGATGACGGTTATATTCAGCCCGCTGACCTCACCCAAGCGCTGGCCAAAGGCGCGCGGCAGCATGGGGCAACGATTTATCGCAACACGACGGTTACTGGCATCACGCAGCAACCGAATGGCGAATGGCTGATTTCGACAGATCAGGGCGATATTACAGCCGAGCATGTCATATCCTGTTCAGGGAACTTCGCGCGACAAACAGGGGCGATGGTTGGATTGGACATTCCGGTTATACCCGTCGAGCACCAATATTTAGTTACCGAACAGCATCCCGAAATCATGGCGCGCAAAAAGGCTGGCCTGCCGGAAATGGGTGTGCTGCGCGAATCTGACGCAAGCTATTATATGCGCGAGGAAGCCGGTGGCCTGTTGCTTGGGCCGTATGAGGTTGGCGCGCCCGCTTGCTACGTTGACGGCCCAG
>Ga0114968_10002590_pt1 | contig 13762 bp, 9 predicted proteins | sample M_130807_EF_Meta_FD_87020 | JGI IMG/M metagenome (GOLD analysis project Ga0114968, IMG submission 87020) | Freshwater microbial communities from Lake Montjoie, Canada to study carbon cycling - M_130807_EF_MetaG | ecosystem: Environmental > Aquatic > Freshwater > Lake | place: Lake Montjoie... | reverse complement strand
TCGGTCATGCTACCCCTCGTTCTGCACTAGCCGAAGTGCTGCGGCGATCACGCCGCCACGCTCCGCTGGTTCCGCCTGGCTCGCCTTGACGAGATCTCGCAAGGTGAGGCGCCCATCTGGCTCGACGATGATGACCGCCAACGCGCCATCGCGCACGGCACCCTCTAGTTGCTTCCCAATCTTGCGCGTGCTGACGTCAGCCCGTGCGCTCGCCCCCGCGGCCCGGAGTTCGGCGGCGATCGCCACGCGGTTCGCCAGTGATTCGGCCTCAATGCCAGCGACAACGATGGCTGGACCAGCCTCGGCTGCGGGCAGGAGGCCGCGCGCCTCAAGCGCGAGCACAACTCGGTCGATGCCGATGGCGAACCCGATTGCGGGCGTTGACGTGCCTCCGAGTAGTTCGACGAGCCCGTCGTAGCGACCGCCGCCACCGAGTGCCCCCTGCTGACCCTGCTCTCCAGGGAGCAGGTACTCCCACGCGGTACGGGTGTAGTAATCCAGTCCGCGTACCAGTCGAGGCGCCGCAAGAACGGTGACGCCGATCGTTGCCAGACCAGAGACGACGGCCGCATGATGCGCCGCACAATCGGCACAGAGGTGGTCGGTGATAGCTGGTGCAGTTGCTGCGCGCTTGACCGCCGCTGGCTCTTTGGAGTCGAGGAGGCGCAGTGGGTTCGTGGTGAGTCGCGACTGATCCACCTCGCTCAGCTCCTGCGACACCGGCGTGAAGTGGGCGCGCAACGTCTCAACGTAGGCGGGGCGGCAGGCGGTACAGCCGACAGAGTTTAAGTGCACCTGCACATCGGTGAGCCCCAGTTCGCGAAGATAGGCAGCACCAATCGCAATCACCTCCAGGTCGATCCCTGGTCCACCGTCGCCGATCGCTTCAATATCAAACTGCGTGAACTGGCGATAGCGCCCCTTCTGTGGACGGTCGTAGCGGAAGAGCTGCGCGACCGTCGCAAGGCGCACGGGCTGCGGGAGGGAGCGCATGCCATGCTGGATGTAGGCCCGAACGGCGCCGGCGGTTGCCTCGGGTCGAAGCGCCAAGGTGACCGCATCTTCACTACGAGGCTCTAGTCGATAGAGCTCCTTCGCAACGATGTCCGAGGTGCCACCAACGGCGCGTTCGAAGAGTGCGCTCTCCTCCGCGATCGGTAGCTCAATGCGTGCGTACCCAGCAGCATCAGCCGCGGCCCAGGCGCGATCTGTGGCCCAGCCGTGCGCTGACGCGAGTGGCTCAAGTAGGTCGCGAAGACCGCGTGGAGACTGGAAGCCGCTCACTGGTGCTGCTCCCGTGAGACGCTGCGGACGCCGCGGACGCGCTCAAGTCGCGCCATCAACCTGGCGAGTTCACTAATGGAGCCGACGGCAAGGGTCATCAACATCTCCGCATTGGTTTGGCCTGTCGTCTGAACAGTAGCGGACAAGATGTTGACCTTCTGTTCGGCAACCACCTGGGTGATCTCTGAGAAGAGCCCGGTGCGGTCGAGCCCCTCCACGCGAATCGTTACTGGGTAGCTCTCGGTGGTGGCCGGAGTCATCTCCCACTCCACATCGATGAGGCGCGACGCCTCTCGGGCGGAGGTCGAGGCGTCGCAGCTGGCGAGGTGCACGGTGACCCCCTTGCCACGGGTAATGAAGCCAACAATCGGATCGCCTGGGAGTGGACGGCAGCAGCGGCCGAATCGCGTCAAGAGGTCGGGCACCCCCTTCACGCGGATCCCCCCCGTTCGCTCAGCCGGGGCGATCGCCGTCGCGCTCGTACTCAGAGGTAAGAGTGACTTCGCGTCGTCCGAGGCAACGCCGAGGCGCGAAACCACCTGCTGTGGGCCGACGGCACCGTAACCGATCGCCGCGTAGAGGTCGTCAACACTCCCCTGGTTCATCTGCTTGGCGACCTCCTCAAGTCGCTCGCGGCCAATGGAGTCGAGGGTGGTGCGGGCGAGGCGGCGGAGTTCACGCTCGAGGGATTCGCGGCCATGCAAAACGTTCTCATCGCGCTCCTGATGCTTGAACCACTGACGAATCTTGTTTCGCGCCTGTCGCGTTGTTGCGACATTTAACCAGTCACGACTTGGGCCATGCTTCCCGCGCGCCGTTACCACCTCAATGATATCGCCCGATTTCAGTCGGTACTCCAGCGGCACCAAGCGGTTGTTCACCTTCGCGCCAATGCACCGGTGGCCGATGTCCGTGTGCACGAGATAGGCGAAGTCAAGCGGCGTCGCGCCGGCGGGAAGCTCCTTCACATCGCCCTTTGGCGTAAAGACATAAACCTGGTCTTGGAACACATCTAAACGAACGCCCTCGAGGAACTCAGAGGCGTCGGTGACGTCGCGCTGCCACTCGAGGAGTTGGCGTAGCCAGGCAAGTTTGGCGTCGTAGGCGGCATCCGGCTGTGTTCCATCTTTATAGCGCCAGTGCGCCGCAATACCGACCTCGGCAACCTCATGCATCGACCTGGTGCGGATCTGCACCTCAAGGGGGCGCCCGTCAAGTGCGACTACTGCCGTGTGCAGGCTCTGGTAGAGATTGTTCTTCGGCACGGCGATGTAGTCGTCAAATTGATTCGGAATCGGACGCCACACGCTGTGGACCGCGCCAAGGGCGGCGTAGCAATCGCGAAGGTTCTCGACAATCACGCGAATGGCGTACACGTCATAAATCTCTGAGAAGTCGCTTGATCGCCGCGCCATCTTCTTGTGGATGGAGTAGAGGTGCTTCGCTCGGCCAGAAAACTCCGCTTCAATCCCAGTTCGCTCGAGCTCAGGCTTAAGCACGGCGATTGCGCGCTGCACGTAATCGGCGCGCATGTCCCGTCGTAACTCGACCATGCTGGCCAGTTCGTGGTACCGCTCAGGCTCCAGCGCCTTGAAGGCGAGATCTTCGAGCTCCCACTTCATCTGCCAAATGCCGAGGCGCTCGGCGAGTGGTGCGTAGATCTCAAGCGTCTGCCGGGCGATGCGGCGCTGCTTCTCTGCTGGGAGTGCGGCGAGGGTGCGCATGTTGTGCAGCCGATCACCGAGCTTGATCAGCACCACGCGAATGTCTTGCGACATGGCCAGGAACATCTTGCGAATGTTCTCGGCGTGCTGCTCTTCTGCACTCATTGCGGAGAACTTGCTCAGTTTGGTAACGCCATCAACAAGGGTGCCAACCTCATCGCCAAAGCGCTCTGCGATCTCGGCGGTGGTAACCGATGTGTCCTCTGGGACGTCATGAAGCAGTGCAGCCACAAGGGTTGCGGCATCAAGGCCGAGGTCGGCAAGAATCAGCGCCGCCTCAGCGGGGTGCGTTACATACGGCTCACCCGAGGCACGCACCTGTGTGCCGTGCGCCTCAACGGCGAAGAGGAAGGCATCATCAACAAGTCGCGCCGCCTCAGCCGTGCCGATCCCCGCCGCCACCTTGTCGCGCAGCGCCTCGCGGAGTAACTCAACCGGTCGCGCGAGTGCGCGGACTTTGGCGATTGGATCCGCCGCAGGGCGCTTGGCCCGGGGCGTCTTCTCTACTGGCTGTGGCTCAATGCTCATAGTTTTGGAGAATAGCCGAGCGACGTGAGCACGCTGCGCGCCGCCGCCGCCTCATCCCAAGCCTCCTCAACGCCGCGACGTTCAATCGTTCGCTCATGCCCCTTCCCTGCCAAAAGCACCACATCGCCCGGCTGGGCGGCGCCGATCGCCGCGCGAATGGCGGCCGCTCGGTCATGAAGGATCTCAACGCTGCTCCCCAGCTGCGGGGAGGCGGCGAGGAGTGCGGCTCGGATCGCCTCCCCAATAACGTTCGGATCCTCGCCCCGCGGGTCTTCATCCGCAATCCACACCGCATCGGCACCGGTTGCCGCTCGTCCAACCGCAGTGCGTCGACCAGGGTCGCGTTCACCTGCAGCTCCAGTAACGAGCAGGAGGCGCCCGCCGGGGTCACACATGCCACGCGCAACAGCAACTGAGGCGGTCAGTGACGGTCCAGTGTGGGCAAAGTCGACAATCACGCGGAACGGCTGGGTGCCATCGATCAGCTGACTGCGGCCAGGAGGGCCGACCTCGGCCTCAACTGCGGCGATCGCTGCGGGGAGTGGCAGGCCCCATGCGGCGACGAGGGTGAGCGCTGCGGCCGCGTTCGCCGCATTGATGCGACCAGGCATCGTGAGGCGCAACTCCGTCTTCACACCGTTGATCAGCACCTCGTGATCAGAGTAGGCGTCGAATCGAGCGACCTGCAACCCGGCCGACTCCGCCGCTTCCGCGAATGGCTGCACCGCAGGGTCGCTCGCATGCACCACGACCACCCGCGGCAGTTGGCGCGCGCGACTCGCTGCGCTGCCCACTGTTCTCGCCACGAGCTTCGCCTTGGCGGCGCGATACGCATCGAGGCTCGCATGGAAGTCGAGATGGTCGGGCGAGAAGGTCGTATAGATTGCCGCGGCAAATCCGATCGCGCCGACGCGCTCCAGTTGCAACCCGTGACTGGTGCTCTCGACGACGGCCGCCTCGTCACCAGCCTCCACCATCTCGCGCAGTGCGCGCTGCAAGGCAGGAGCCTCTGGCGTGGTCTGATGCGCCGCGGCCGCTTGCTGGGTGCCACCGATGCGACTGATCGCCGTTGAAATCAGGCCCGTTCGCAGCCCAGCTGCGGTGAGTGCAGTTGAGAGGAACGTTGACGTGGTGGTCTTGCCGTCGGTTCCGGTCACACCAATCGCAACAAGCTCTTCGGCTGGATCACCCTCCCACCATGCCGCCGCAGCGGCGAGGGCGGCACGTGCATTGCGAACGACGATGATCGGGACGCTCGAGGCAACCTGCTGCTCACTCAGCACGGCGGCGGCGCCGAGCTCAACTGCGCTCGTGATAAATGTTGCGCCATCTGCGGTGCGCCCGGGGATCGCGACAAAGATGCCCCCAGTTGTGACGAGGCGTGAGTCATGGGTAGGAGCACTGGTAATGGAGACATCCGTCGATACAGGATCCACTACTAGATGCAGCTCTTGCAGCCGTGTAATCAGGTCGCGCAGTGAACGCTGGCTCATCAGCGACCCCCTCTCACTCGGCCGAGCAGTGATCGCAGACGTAGTGCGCGCGGACGGAGCACGATGCGGTGTGCACCCGCCATCGGCGTCCACGTCGCCCCAAACGACGCCTTGTGGGCGTAGAGGCCATGCATCGCCTCGCCTTCAACGGGGATCTCACGATGTCCTGCGACATCCACGCCGCCAAGATCGGTGATGCGGCGCTCCCCCGCAGCAATCTTGATCGCCGTCCACCGCAACAGCGCGAGAGCCCCTGGGGTCTCCTTCCGCGCGATCGGATCGTCGCCCGATGCGTCGGTCGTGATGCGCTCACCATGTCGCAAGATCACAATGAACGCGATAAGCGCTCCGGCCACACTGCGGACAGCAAGGATCTCAGCGCGCTCCGTGGCAACGAGCTGATCCCACCAGCGGATCATGGCCGCAGATGAGCCGAGTGCGAACGATTTTCGCTGTGCAGTGGCTTCAAGCAGGAGCTGCACTTGGGCCCACAGCGCTGTGCGCTCAGGAGCAGGAGTGAGGTGCGTGATTCGCTCGGGGGCGAAGCCAGCACGCTCTGCGAGCGCGATGCGCTGGCGCGTGCTCTTGTTGATCCCCTCAAAAAGGTCCGCCTCCGATGTTCCGATTGCGCTGGCGCGTAGCACCATCGTGTGTTGGCTCGGAAAGATCTCGTCGCTCTTTTCAAGGCCGGCGTTACGGAACGCGGCTTCAGTCGTCTCGCCAGCCGGGAGCCACGGGTCTGCGTCCAGTGAGACGAGGCCGTACTCCGCTCCGAGCCAGGTGGCGGCGTGCTGAATGCGCTCTGCCGCAGCAACCGCCTGAGCGAGCGTGGCACCCCACGGCGTAATTGGCCCACGCGGCGCATGTCCCTTCGGGAGGCCGAAGAGCGGTGCGCGATTCAGGAGGATGCCGAGTGGGGCTTCATCAATCTCTAGAGCGATCGCTTCGCGTCCAAGGCTTGCTCGATAGGTGAGCCAGGCACTCCCCTGGTGTACGTCACCGCCAGGCGCATCAACGGCGCGCGCATCCCACGCGCGTTGCGCTTCAAGGGAGCCGAGATCAATGCGGCGGATTGTCATGCCGCCACCTCAGCGCGCAGCAAGATCGCACGCATCCGTTTTGGCACGAGTGGGGCGATGCGACGGAGCAACGGGAGCGCCTCTCGTCGGCGCCCCAGAATCGTGAGGGCGACATAGGCGGCGAGCCCAACGGCCGTGCCGAGGGCCGCAACTGCCGCGCCTGGCACCACCCCCGAAAGGCGTGCCCCTTCAAGAAGCGGCAACGTGACCACGGTGGCGAGCCCCGCCGAGAGTAGCGCCGCAAGGACGGCGAAGAGGGTGATGCCGACAACCGTAGCCGCGTTAAGGATCTGCTTGTGCGCAACGAGTAGGGCAAGCAAAACGAGCGCTTCAATCCAGGTGCCGAGCGGAAGTGACGCGGCAATGCCAGCAACACCAGAGAGTGGCACCCACAAGGTTGCGAGGGCGAAGATCACGAGACTTCCGCCAATCTCAGCGATGGTGGGGCGCGCGGTATCACCCAGGCCGTAGAAGAGGCGCACCGCGACCGAGATCACCCCGTGCGCGACAAGGCCAAGGAGAAGGAGACGCAGCAGCTCTGCCGTCGCAGCCGCTGAGGCGTCATCAATACTCCCACCAACTACAAGGCGCACCGCATCAAACGAGAAGAGTGCGCCAAGCGCTGCAATAGGCGCCATCATCCAAATGACGGCACCAATGCTTGAGGTTGCCAACGTGCGCACGGCCACAAGATTTCCGCGTGTCGCCTGCGCCGCCACCTTCGGCAGGATCGCAATCCCAATTGACGAGGTGACCAGGGCGAGTGGCACCTGCAGGAGGGTGAACGCATAGGACCAGATCGTGATCGCACCAGGCCCAGTCGTTCCGGCGAGTGAGATGAGATAGGCCAGGAGCAGCTGCACAATGACGACAGAGCCGACGCGCGGCAAGAGCGAGCGAAGAGCATCACGGAGGAGCGGGTCACGGAAGTTTGGTCGTGCGGGACGCAAACTGCTTCGAATCAGCACGGTGCCAGCGATGACCAGCACGGCAATCGCACCAGCTGCGGTACCAATTGCCGGGCCATACCCACCAGCGGCACGACCACCAATCAGGGCGCCAGCAATTGTGCCAGCGCTGTACACCAGGCCGGTTACCGCAGTAACGCCGAACTTTGATCGCGATGCAGCGGCGCTGGTACAGACGGCCGAGAGCGCGAGCGCAATCGTTGCGACCAACAGGATGATGCTCAGATCTGCCGCTTCGCGCTGCTGGGCGCTTGGTAGTCCGCTCACCAAGAGGCCGCTGAGTGCGCCTGCACCAACGACAACGATCAGCGAGAAGAGACCGAGGAGTAGGAGCATCGTGACGAACACTGAGCCCACGAGCCGTTGCGCTCTGCGGCGTTCGCCGCGCTCAAGCAGCGCACTTAACTGCGGCACGAGAACAGTGGCGATTGAGCCTGCGGCAACGAGCGCGAAGACGATATCGGGGATACGGAATGCGGCAAGGAACGGGTCGAGCGTTCCGGTCGCGCCATAGACGGCAACGAGGACGGTAATGCGCGCCCATCCGGCGATCCGCGATGCGAGTGCGCCAGCGGCCAGAACAGTGCTGCTTTGCGCAATGCTCGAACGAGCGACGGGCTTACGTCGACGCCACGTCATGGCTTAGCCCCTGCACGTCGTGCGCGGGGGTGCGCTGACGTATAGAGCCCGCGTAGCCGCGTCGTTGAAACATGGGTGTACACCTGCGTCGTTCCGAGGCTCTCGTGCCCGAGCAGCTCCTGTACGACACGAAGATCCGCGCCGCCATCAAGGAGGTGTGTGGCAAAGGAGTGACGCAGCGTATGGGGATGAAACGCCTCTGGGAGGCCGGCGGCACGTGCGATGTCATCAAGTCGTGCACGGGCACCACGCTCTCCGAGTGCTCCGCCGCTGCGGTTCAAGAAGAGCGCCGAGCCTGGAGTAGCGGCGAGTGCAGCGAGCGCTGGTCGACCATCCGACAGATACGACTCGAGCGCACGACGGCATGGTGCTCCAAAGAGCGCCACACGCTGCTTGTCGCCCTTCCCTGTCACCTTCACCTCGCCGCGGCCAAGCTGCAGGTCGGCGATGCTAATCGCCACAACTTCCGCAATGCGCAGGCCGGCTCCATAGAGGAGTTCAATCAGCGCCGTGTCGCGAATCGCAAGCGGGGCTGAGGTGCCGATCGCGGCCTGTGCGATGAGCTGCTCAACCTGCGCTTGTGACAAGACATCGGGGAGGCGCTTCTCACGCTTCGGTCGGGCGAGCGCATGGAGCGGATCCTTTGCCACACTCCCCTGCCGCACCCAGAAGCGGTAAAAGGTGCCCAGGGCTGCGAGCCGCTGCTGCACGGTCGAGCGCTCGCCATCTTCACTGAGGAGCGCGATGTAGCGACGCAGGTCCGCCCGGCTTGGCGTGCGCCAATCGATCCCCTCGGCGTCGTACCAGGCGATGAGCCGCTCTACCGCCGTACGATACGAACGTTCCGTTGCAGCGGAGAGTGCGCGTGCGCGCAGGTGCATGATGAACGGAGCAATTCGCGGGTCAGTCACAGCAGAAGACCGCTGCGCCACGGGAGCCGATTCGCGGCCCCGACTCATCAGGCCGTTTCCACCGGATCAGCTGGTGCTTCCGCGACCGGCACAACGAGGACGGGCTCAACTGCGGGATCCTTACTCTTCGCCTTCGCTTTGGCCTTGGCCTTCGCCTTCGCCTTTGGCTTCGCCTTCGCCTTTGGCTTCGCCTTGCTCTTTGGCGCAGCCTTCGCGCCACTCTCGGCTGAGGCTGCCGCACCGCGTCGTGGGCGCTTCGGCACCCAGGCCAGCGGATCAGGCTCGCCGCCCGCAATCACCGAGCCAACGACGACGATCTCAGGCAGCGTCACGCGCGCGCCACACTTCGTGCAGACGCCGCCCTCATCATCTTTACCGATGACGGCACCGCACTCGGCGTGTGTCGCGCCCGAGGGGCGCGGTCGAATCGTCTTGCAATCGGGGTAGCGGTTACACGAATAGAAGTAGGTGCCCCGCTTGTTGTTCTTCTTTGGTCCGAGTTTTCCGCCGTGCTCCACGCCACACACAGGGCAGAGCGCATCGAACTCTAGCTTGAACTCTGCAGGAACTTCAGCCTTCGGAATGTATTTGCACTCTGGATAGCGGTCGCAGCCGAGGAACCAGCCGAAGCGGCTGCGTCGCTGCGCCATCTTGCCGCCATGTTCCGCGCCGCACATTGGGCACGGGAGGCCCGCACCTTCAAGCGTTGGTGTGTCGCCAGACGGCGTGTCGTCGCCGATTACCTTCGAGAGCGACTTGCGTTCGGCGTGTTCTGGATACAGCGTGCAGGCGAGGTACCAACCGAATCGACCAAGGCGCTCCTCCATCGGATGCCCTTCCGAGCACTTCTCTTCGCTGGCTCGGTTGCGGAACTCTCCAGCGCCGATCGACTGTGCCTTCTCGAGGACGAGTGGGTCGAAGGTGCTCCAGAACTTCTGCAAGACATCGCGCCAATTCGCGCGCCCCTCTGCAACGGCGTCGAGCTCCTCCTCCATGCCGGCGGTGAAGCCGAGGTCAACGAAGGTGGCGAAGTGCGTCGTGAGAAGGTCGCAGACGGTCTCACCCAGTCGCGTGGCGCGAAGGCGGTTGTCTTTGTCGCGGTCGACGTATTCGCGCTCTTGAATGCGTTCGATAATGGCGGCGTAGGTTGATGGTCGACCGATCCCATGTTTCTCCAGCTCCTTGACGAGCGTCGGCTCGGTAAAGCGTGGCTCAGGCTTTGTCGCGTGTGGTACGCCTTCTACCGTGGCGACACTCCCCTTCGAGCCTTCTGGAAGATCGGGAACCTTCGCCTCGGCATCCTCGTCCTCGTCGTCACGGCCTTCGAGATAGACGGCGGTGAAGCCTGGCTCCAGCGTTCGCGTCGCAACTGTTTTCAAGCGATCGCTCCCTGCGCTCCAGATCAGCGTGGTGGAGGCAGAGATCTTGTCCGGCATCTGCGATGCAATCGTGCGGCGCCAGATCAAGGTATAGACCTTGAGCTCCCGATCGTCGATGTACGGCGCGGCGAGTTCAGGGGTGAGGGCGAGGTTTGTTGGGCGAATCGCTTCGTGGGCCTCCTGTGCGTTCTTCGACTTCGAGGCGTACTGGCGGCCGCCCTCAACAACCATCTCTGAGCCGAATCGCTCGCGGATTACTGCCGAGGCGTCACTAATGGCCTGCTGGCTTAGCGTTGGCGAATCGGTACGCATATAGGTAATGAGACCGGTGCGCTCGCCGCCGATCTCCACACCTTCGTAGAGCTTCTGGGCGAGCTGCATCGTGACGCGCGAGCGGAAGCCGTGCTTACGACCCGCCTCCTGCTGCAGTGTTGAGGTGGTGAATGGTGGAACGGGGCGCTGCTTGCGCGTCCCCTCACTGCGCTCTACGACAACCGCGTCAGCGCCATCGAGTCGAGTGACGGCGGCTGCTGCTACCTCTGGATCGAGCTCGAGGATCTCCCCCTTCTCGCCGATAAGCGTGGCGGGGACGATCAGGTCGCTCGCGGTGGCTGGGCGAATCCCAATCTCAACGGTGGTGTAGTGACGCGGAATAAAGGCACGGATGGCGCGCTCGCGCTCCACAACCAGGCGAAGTGCCACGGACTGCACCCGCCCCGCCGAGAGCTTCGGCTTGACGAGCCGCGAGAGGAGCGGCGAGAGGCGATATCCGACGAGGCGATCCAGGATGCGGCGCGCCTGCTGCGCGTTCACAAGGTCTAGGTTGATGGCGCGGGGGTGGGCAAAGGCTTCGAGGATGGCCCCCTTGGTGATCTCGCTAAAGGTCACCCGGCGGCGATCAGCCTCGGGGATACCGAGCGCCTCGGCGACGTGCCAGGCGATCGCCTCCCCTTCGCGGTCAAGGTCGGTTGCCAACCAGACGGAGGTTGCCTTCTTGGCGGCACGAGTGATGTCATCCAGACGCTTCTGCTTGTCTTCAATGATCTCGTAGAGGGGGGTAAAGCCGTTCTCCACGTCGACCGCCATGCTCCCCTTCTTCGTCTTCTGGGGGAGATCCCGAATGTGCCCATAGGAGGCGAGCACGGTGTAATCGGGGCCGAGATACCGCTCAATCGTCTGGGCCTTGGCCGGCGACTCGACGATAACGAGGTTGGTGGCTGCCTTTGTCATGGGCGAGAGCGTAGCACCGACCCCAGAACGCGCCGCCAACGCCCGCCACGCTGCTCCATCAGCCCGCGCAGGCTCAAGAGGGTCAGAGCAGCCACCAGCGCCCCCGGAAGCTCCTGCGCGAGGTCGCCTAAATCACCCTCGACGACCCCTTCCGCCCCAGCAGCATCCACTCTCTGGAGGATTTCGCGCTGCAAACCAGTGGTCTCACCTTGGGTGGTGCTCGTCGCTGCGGGCGTTACCCCGCAATGATCGGTGAAATGACCGTGCAAGGACAGTGCACAGACAGCAAGCCATGCGCGGAGGTCGGCCTCCCCCGAAATGAGCACGGGTGAGCGCTCTTCCGTGAGACGCAAAGACAATTCCTGCGCTCGCTGTAGCCAACGGAGCCCCCCTTCTGCAGTCTCTGCACCGTAGGGGGCGCTCACGACCGCTACGGGGAGCCCAAGCCCTGCCGCCGATTCTGCGGTAATGAGTGCCCCAGAGCCTTCCGGTGCCTCAACGACGATCAGCCCGTCACAGAGCGCCGCCAGGAGGTGGTTCCGAGCGGCGAAGCTCCAGGCGGCAGGCGGGGTCCCGACCGGGCGATCGGAGAGCAGGAGGCCCACCTGCTGGATCTGCTCAGCAAGGCGCCGCGCTCCGTAGCGCAGCCCAAGCGGGGCAGGACTAGGAAGTACCGCAATCGTCTCCCCTCCCGCCTCTACGGCTGCCAAATGGGCCGCCTCGTCGATCCCCAGAGCGAGCCCTGAAACAACACACCACCCCGCTCGCGCCACCTCAAAGGCAATGCGCCGAGCGGCCGCGGCGCCGTGCGGCGAAGGGCGCCTCGTGCCAACGATCCCGATCGATGGTCTCCCCAACACCTCCACCCGCCCCAGCGCCCAGAGTGGGCGCCGTCGATCTGCATCGGGGGCTAACCCGAGGGCCTCACTGCGGCGCTCAGGGATTCGCTGGTCGCCTGGATGCAGCGTGACCGCGCTCACCAGTGATCGCCGTGCAGATGGATCGCCTCCGCCACATCAGCGTCGCCCACCACATCGCGTCCATCAAGGAGTGCCACCACCGTCGCAACGCTTTCAATCTGACTCCATGCGCGTACCCCGAGGCCCTCAACGGTGCGGCGTGTCGCGGGGGTCATCGCCTCGGTAGCGTGGGAACGCTGCGCAAGGGCGGCGCGGACAGCCGTTGCACGCTCGCGAGCCACAAGCGTCGTGAGCTCGCCGCGCGGGAGCGCAGCGAGTGGCGTGCTCGGTCGAGCAAGCCGCACGCGCAACGGGAATCGATCACGAATCGGCGCTGAGAGCGAGAGGCTCCCCCGACGTCGCGCGGCAGGGAGGCAGCGACAGGTACCACTCGGATGCTCCAGCTCTCCACAGCCACAGGGATTTCCGGTGGCCGCCACGATCGCATCCGCAGGGAAGCACACCGAACGACCCGCGCGAACGAGGTCAACACTCCCCCGCTCCAGCGGTTCGCGTAACGCCTCAAGCGCGTCGCGTCGGAATTCACCGATCTCATCGAGCAACAGGAGCCCACGATGCGCCCATGTCAGCTCGCCCGGAGTCATACGCGGCCCTCCGCCAATGAGCCCCGCCACCGTGATGTCGTGATGCGGCGCCCGTAACGGCGGCCGCAGCGAGAGCCCAGTGGCGTGACCACCTGCAGATGCAATGGAGGCGACCTCACTGCGCTCTTCCGCAGCAAGGTCGGGAAGGATCTCATGCAGCGCCCGCGCGAGCATTGACTTCCCTACTCCAGGCGGTCCTTCGAGTAGAATCGGAAAGCGCCCGCACGCTGCAATCAATACGGCACGCGAAGCAATCGGTTGGCCGCGAATGCTTGCAAGTTCGTATGAGACAGCGTCGCTCGTCGCTGGCGCGACGGCACTCGCCCGCAGGTGTGGTGCATCTGTCTCTTCGCTGTTGACCGCAGCTGCGGCATCCGCCAGCGTTGCAACGGGAATCGCCTCACCGCCGCACAGTCCTGGCAACGTCACCACATTCGACGGCAGCAGCACACGATGCCCTGCTGAGAGGAGTGGCAGCGCAAGCGGCAGCGCACCAGGCACGTTGCGCACTCTGCCATCCAACGCAAGCTCACCGATCGCCGCGAGAGTTCCCTTGCCGCGATGTCGGATCTGGCCGCTCGCGATCAGGATGCCGATGGCAATGGCGAGATCAAATGAGCCGCCACTCTTCCGGAGGTCGGCCGGCGCAAGATTGATGGTGATACGGCGGGCAGGCCAGGTGTAGCCAGCTGCACGAATGGCGGAGCGTATGCGCTCGCGCGCCTCGCCTACGGCGGTGTCAGGGAGACCAACAATTCGCGTTGCAGGAATACCAGGGGCAACGTCGACCTCAACCTCAACGGGAACCCCCTCAATGCCAACGAGTGCGGTAGAAGCGACTGAGGTTGGCATGGAGAGACGATCGCAGCGGCAACATACCGCGCACGTAGTGAGTGCTAGATGCTGGCGGCAACCTTTGCGATCGTGTCGATCAGGCGCGCCGACCAGCCTTCTAGCTCACCC
>Ga0114968_10002584_pt1 | contig 13774 bp, 10 predicted proteins | sample M_130807_EF_Meta_FD_87020 | JGI IMG/M metagenome (GOLD analysis project Ga0114968, IMG submission 87020) | Freshwater microbial communities from Lake Montjoie, Canada to study carbon cycling - M_130807_EF_MetaG | ecosystem: Environmental > Aquatic > Freshwater > Lake | place: Lake Montjoie... | reverse complement strand
TCCTAATGCTGTTGTGAGCTATTACGGTAAAGGCGCCTTGCTTGCATTAGGTCTTGATCTGCAAATTCGGGCCTTCTCCAAAAACAAAAGGTCGCTTGATGACTTAATGCGTTTGATTTGGAAAACGCATGGTGTGAATATGAATGGGATTGCCGAGGATGGATTAGATGCTTTAGTAGAGCAACTATTAGGGGGTGAATTCACCAAGATTTGGCACGATATAAAGTCTCGCTATATTTTTGGCACAGAAGATATTCCGCTGCAAAAGTGGCTTAACCCAAAAGTGATTTCTGTAAAACCAAAATCTTTAACAAAGCTAGAGAAGATCAAGCTACAGTTAGGCATGCGTCATGTGGATGCGAATGGCTGGCTTAAGGTAACGCACATCCTAGATGGTGGCGCTGCTCAAAAGGCCGGGATAGCAGCAGGTGATTTGATTGCCAGCATCAGTGGGCAACGGATTACGAGTGCTCGCTGGGACAAGGTGTTAGGTAGTCTAGCTGAAAATGAAAGCGTAGGCGTTTCTTTATATCGAGATGATATGGAGTATGAACGGATATTGGTTCTGCAAGCCTCTCAATTGCCAACGCAGTATGAATTAAGCCCCCGCGGCTAAGACCAATGCGCGCTTTTTCCAAGGAGGATATCCCTGAAGATTGGCATACATTATTAGGTGGCTATTTCGATTCCCCTGACTGGGAAAACTTAGAGCAAAACTTACAGGGTGTTTTAGATTTAGATTCTCAACTGGTTCGCCCTGAACCAGAAAACTTTTTCAAAGCACTCAAACTCACGCCAGTTTCTTCAGTCAAGGTGATTATTCTTGGGCAAGATCCCTATCACTCACCTGGTCTCGCGCAAGGTTTAGCTTTTTCAATTCCAGCAAGTGTTCCCACAAACTCCCGAGCATTTCCAAGCTCGCTACGCAACATCAGCAAAGCACTTGTTCTTGAGGGGTTTGGTTCTTTACCAAATGGAGATTTACATCACTGGGCAAATCAAGGAGTGTTGCTACTGAATACAGCCCTGAGCGTCAAATTAGGTGAAGCGGGTAGTCACACTAGTTTGGGGTGGAAAAGTTTGATCGATAGATTGATATCTGCCCTCGCTATCCAAAAACCCCATTTAGTCTGGATGTTATGGGGAGGGCATGCTCAATCAAAATTACCGCTGATTGAATCTGGAGTCGACCAACTGGTATTACAGTCATCTCATCCCTCTGGTCTTGGAGTCTTTAAAACTGATAAGCCCTTTTTAAAGCCTGGGGGGCAGTCAAGCTGTCAGCACTTCTCAAAAAGCAACAAATGGCTCATTAGCCACTCTATGAAACCCATTGAATGGGTAAATAAAACGCAAACCGACCTATTTGGCTAGGGCGGTGTATAGACATCCCGCTAAGCAGGCAGCAAAAATGGCGCTAACCCACTCCAGCATTTGCCCTGACTGGAAAATCCCCATGTACTGCCCTAGATAGGAGCTAGAAGCGGTCGAAATGAGGCCAATCAGGATTGCCACCAAAAGCCTCCCCAGCCCAAGGCGTCTGGATTGGCCGGGATAAAAAATCCAAGCTGAAGCCCCAGATATAGCGCCAATCACCAGAAAAGCTAAAAACCCCATTCTTACCCCCATTAATGCCGTCATCAAATCTATAATCGCCATTATGAAGTTGTTGACACTCGGCATCAATCATCACACAGCGCCGGTCGCCATTCGGGAAAAGGTCGCCTTTGACCCTGAATTTCTTCAAGAAGCGTTGCATGATCTCCGCCAACATTTAGTTGGCGCGAATCAGGCTGGGCTACCAGAAGCCACTATTTTGTCCACATGCAATCGTACCGAAGTCTATTGCGCAGCTAACGATGACAGTGCCGCAGGAATTTTGCATGAGGCGACATTTGATTGGCTTGCTAAAACCCAACAACTAGCGCCCAGCAGCCTTCAGCCGCATATTTATTCCCTACCTCAGTCAGACGCTGTAAGACATGCGTTTCGGGTAGCGTGTGGTTTGGACTCAATGGTGATTGGGGAAACTCAAATCTTGGGACAAATGAAAGATGCTGTTCGTACTGCTAATGATGCAGGCGTCCTCGGCACTTACTTAAATCATTTATTTCAAAAAACATTTTCAGTAGCCAAAGAAGTGCGGGGCTCTACCGAAATTGGTGCGCACTCCATCTCGATGGCCGCAGCCTCTGTACGCCTTTCCGAGCGTATCTTTGAAAAAATTTCAGAGCAGCGTGTTTTGTTTATTGGTGCAGGAGACATGATCACCTTATGTGCAACGCACTTTGTCGCACGTAAGCCTAAGGGCGTGGCGATTGCCAATCGCACTATTGAGCGCGGCCAAGAGTTAGCTGACTCCATTTCTGAACAAGATGTCCAGGCTGAGTCCTTCAAACTTTCAGAGCTCCCAGGTCGCTTACATGAGTTCGATATTATCGTTTCGAGTACTGCGTCTTCATTGCCGATTATTGGGCTTGGCATGGTTGAAAGTGCGCTTAAGCAACGTCGCCATAAGCCCATGGTGATGATTGACTTGGCAGTACCTCGCGACTTTGAGCCAGAAATCTCTAGACTGGAAGATATTTATCTCTATACCGTTGATGATTTGGGGGTCATGATCCAAACTGGCACGAGCTTACGTCAAGCAGCCGTTAGTCAAGCCGAAGCCATCATTGAAGATCGAGTTGGCAACTTTATGCATTGGATGCAGGGACGTAAAACGGTTCCGCTGATTCAAGATATTCAACAGCAAGGCGAACGTTTACGTCAACTTGAATTAGAGCGAGCCATGAAACGCTTAATGCGTGGTGATGATCCGCAAGAGGTTCTCAATGCAATGGCACAAGGCTTGACCAATAAATTCTTACATGGCTCTTTACATGCATTACAACACTCGAACGGTGCAGAGCGCGACGCCTTAATCAAGTTGTTACCAAAACTATTCGCCTCACACCCCAAGCCAGAAGACCATTAGATGAAGCCCAGCATGCGGGCTAAGCTAGACCACCTAGACACGCGCTTAGCCGAACTCAATTCCCTTTTAACCTCCGAAGAAGCAACCAAAGATATGGATGCCTATCGGAAGCTTACGCGCGAACACTCTGATATTGCAACCGTCGTAGAGCAATTTGGACTTTATAAGCAAGCTGAGGCTGATGCGCAGGCAGCTGAAGAAATGCGCAAAGACCCAGAGATGAAAGACTTTGCAGACGAAGAACAAAAACAGGCTCTAGCTACGATGGAGGAGCTCGAAGGTACTCTTCAGAAGCTTCTACTTCCAAAAGATGAGAATGATGATCGCAATGTCTTTTTAGAAATTCGTGCTGGCACAGGCGGTGATGAGAGCGCCCTCTTTGCAGGAGATCTATTACGCATGTATAGCCGCTTTGCAGAACGACAAGGGTGGAAGGTCGAGATGGTTAATGCAGCAGAGTCTGACTTAGGCGGTTACAAAGAAGTTGTATTGCGCCTAGTTGGCCAATCCGTTTACTCGCGCCTTAAATTTGAATCTGGAGGTCATCGCGTTCAACGGGTTCCTCAAACCGAAACCCAAGGACGCATTCATACCTCAGCATGCACGGTAGCAGTAATGCCAGAGGCTGATGAGCTAGAAGCAGTCAAAATTAACCCTGCTGAGTTACGGATTGACACCTTTCGCGCCTCAGGCGCTGGCGGTCAGCACATCAATAAAACTGACTCTGCAGTGCGCATTACGCACTTGCCAACTGGCACCGTGGTGGAATGCCAAGATGATCGCAGTCAACATCGCAACCGCGAACAGGCGATGAAGGTATTGGTCTCACGCATCATGGATGCGCGTGAGCGTGAAAAACATCAACTCGAAGCGCAAACTAGAAAATCCTTAGTAGGCTCGGGTGATCGCAGTGATCGCATTCGAACTTATAACTTTCCACAAGGTCGTATCACCGACCATCGCATCAATCTCACTCTCTACAAAATTGATGCCATGATGGATGGCGATATTGACGATCTTTGCAACGCACTCGCCTCTGAACATCAAGCTGAACTACTTGCAGCACTAGGCGACAACTAAGTACCTTATGAGTGCTGATTTAAGTTTGCGCTCTTTATTAAGCGCTTCTGTATTACCGAGCAACGAAGCTCGGATATTGATGGCCCATGTGCTTGATAAGCACTACCAACTGCCTCGCTCCGCATTACTTTCTCGCGATGAGATGGTATTAAGCCCCGAGGCTCTCAAACAATGGCAAGAGTTGGAATCTAAAAGAATCGCTGGCGAACCCGTTGCCTATCTGATTGGAAAAAGAGGCTTTCACAATATCGAGTTGTATGTTGCGCCTGGCGTTTTAATACCTCGCCCCGAAACTGAATTACTGGTTGAAATTGGTTTACAGGAAATTGCACGTATCGGGGAGCAAGCTCACGTTCTCGATCTTGGGACGGGGTCAGGCGCCATTGCTTTAGCAATCGCACACGAGGAAAAGCGCGCTGTAGTGACTGCGACCGATCAATCAATAGAAGCTTTGGAGATTGCTAAAACCAATGCCAATCTTCTCGATGTGCTCCCACAAGTGAAATTTGCCCTGGGCAGCTGGTATCAAGCTTTGAACCCCGAAGCGCTCTTTGACATCATCCTCAGCAACCCCCCATACATTTCTTCGCAAGACAGACATCTTGGCGAGGGTGATCTCCGCTTTGAGCCTATTTCAGCACTTACAGACCATGCTGGGGGCCTTTCCTGCCTGGAAATCATTATTGGCGGAGCAATGGTCCACCTCAAACCCCATGGCCTGCTTGCAGTTGAACATGGCTTTGATCAAGCCGAGGCCGTTATAAGCCTAATGAAAATGGCTGGTCTTACAGATATTCAATCTCACTTAGATTTAGCTGGTCATCATAGGGTGGTCTCAGGCAGAAAATAGAGTCATAAATAACCCTTTTACACATAAAGTCTTAAAATCATTTAAACCCTGTTTCCAACCGTCTTCCAATGAAGACTGCCTTACAAGAAAGAATTTATGGACACTCAAGCTCAAATTAAAGAAATCGTTACTAGCCACCCTGTTGTATTGTTTATGAAGGGCACCGCTCAGTTCCCACAATGTGGTTTTTCAGGAAATGCTATTAATATCCTGCGTGCCAGCGGAGTAGAAAAACTCCATACAGTCAATGTTTTAGAAGATGCTGGAATTCGCCAAGGAATTAAAGAATATGCAAACTGGCCAACCATTCCTCAGCTTTACATCAATGGGGAATTCATTGGTGGCTCAGACATCATGACTGAGATGTTCCAATCTGGTGAGTTGCAAAAATTGGTTAAGGCCTAAGCTTTAACACTGTGACCTTTGACTTAAGCTCTCTTCTGCTGTTTGGCCTTCCTTTAGGCTTTTGCGCCGGCCTTTTGGTTTACGCACTGAATTTACGCTCAACCCTCACGCGCATAGAGCAACAAGTACAAACCGAGACCTCTCTGTCACTGAGCTTGCGCGCTGAACGCGATCAAGCAATACAGAATGCGATTCGCCTCGAGGCTGAGCTTGATTCAGAACGCAAACAAGGCTTAGGGCGTATCGAATCTCTGAATGAGGCTAAAGAAGCGCTTACGAGCCAATTTAAAAATTTAGCCAATGAAATATTGGAAGATAAGTCTAAGCGCTTTACTGAGCAAAATGCAGCTAGCCTAGATGCCCTATTAAAGCCACTGCAAACTAAGCTAACAGAGTTCAAAGAGCAGGTCAGCAATTCTTATGGCAATGAAGCGCGCGAACGTCATGCCTTAAAAAGTGAGATTGAGCGACTAGCCAATCTCAATCTACGGATGTCCGATGAGACGCGCTCATTAACCCAAGCACTTAAAGGCGACTCTAAGGTCCAAGGCAATTGGGGTGAGCTCGTGTTGGAGTCCATCCTAGAATCCTCAGGTCTACGCAAAGGCGAAGAATATCTCGTTCAAGATAGCCACACCCTAACCGATGGGTCACGCTTGCAACCCGACGTTGTTATCAAACTACCGGAAGGCAGAAGCTTAGTTGTCGATAGCAAGGTATCGATTACGGCCTACGCAAGGCATGCTGAGACCACCGACCAAGCTATAGCAGAGCAAGAACTCGCAGCTCACATTCAGTCACTGCGTCAACATATTCAAGGGCTTTCTGGAAAAAACTATAGCTCCTTATATGGTATCGGCTCAGTCGATTTTGTTTTGATGTTTGTACCAATAGAGCCGGCATTTTTATTGGCTCTAAAAACCGCCCCTAATTTGTACCAAGAGGCCTTAGCAAAGAATATTGTTTTGGTTTGCCCAAGCACCTTAATGGCTACCTTGCGTACGGTTGCCCACTTATGGAGACAGGATCATCAAAATCGTAATGCTCTTGAAATTGCCAAGCAATGCGGCAGTCTCTACGATAAGTTTGTGGGTTTTGTTGATGATTTAGAAAAGCTTGGTCAAAGATTGGATCAAGCACAAACTAGTTACCACGATGCATTTAATAAATTGAAAACGGGTAAAGGCAATCTCATCCGCACGGCTGAGAAAGTTCGCGAACTCGGTGTTAAGCCAAGCAAGAACTTAGCAGCACCCCTACTTGAATCTTCCTCAGATTTTGAATAAATAAAAATCCCGTCTAGCTAAAGCTAGACGGGATTTTATATACTAAGTAACGCTAAGACTAAATCAACAATTAAGCAGATTTGCGGCTACGTGATGCAGGAGTAGCAGCCTTCTTGACTTGAGCGATTTGACCTTGAACTGTTTCGATTGCTTGATCAGCAGTTTTTTCTGCAGTTGCAAAAGCTTCTTTGCTTGCAGCGCGGAATTGTTCAAAACCCTGCAAGGCACTTCCGTATACAGTCTTGAACGATGACAAGAATGCGTCAGAACCTGCAGGTGCATTAGCAGCTACGGTATTGATCCAGTCTTGGAAACCATCTTGCAACTGGTCGATGCTTGCATCAACAACATTTGCGAATTCTTTATTGCTATCGCGCAATACTTTGCTTACTTTCTTTTGGTAGGCAACAGCTTGGTTACCAGCAGCTTGCAATGTTTCAGCATTTAAGAGTTCAGTAACTTGTTTTGGGTCTTTTGCTGTAAGAACTTGCTGAATGCCATCTTGAGCATTTACCAAAACATCTTTAGAGGCTGCATAGTTCAACTCAGCCAATTTTTGAGCATTTTCCAATGCAGCTTCACTTAAGGAAAATGAAGCCTCAAGGCCTTTGCTATTAATTTGGGACAATTTAGCGGTGATTTGTTCTTGGTTCATATATTTCTCCAGAAAATAAGTGGTACAACTAGTTAATTAAGTGCCATTTAGGGAGGATGTCGATACCTTAAATATTGCACTGCACCATCAAACTGTAACTGAAGCAAAATGACAAAGCAAGGATTATTTGCTGCTGTGCAACATAAATTGAATGCCAAAGATATAAATTGAATAATATCAATAACTTAGACTATAAAAAAGATACTCAGTCATATAGAAAAGTGGCGGTTGCTGCCTGTTTTGGCACATTCTTAGAGTGGTACGACTTCCTGACCTTTGCAACATTAGCGGTTGTTTTTGCCCCCCTATTTTTTCCCTCCAGCGATCCCAATACAGGCCTTTTGGCCAGCCTGGCTACATTTGGCGTGGGTATGGTAGTCAGACCCATAGGCGCAGCTATTTTTGGATCTATGGGCGATCGTATTGGTCGAAAGCCAGTATTCATGATCACCATAGCCTTAATGGGTGTAGCCACCCTGAGCGTCGGATTTTTGCCAACTTATGACCACATTGGAATTTGGGCCCCTATTTTGCTAGTGAGCCTTCGACTTCTACAAGGCTTATCAGCAGGCGGCGAGATTGGTGGCAGCTCGGTTTATCTAGCAGAGCATGCCGGCAATCAATACCGGGGATTTAAAACCAGCTTTCTGCAACTCATGGGGCCACTGGGAATTTTGTTTTCTACCCTTCAAATTGCTTTGCTAAGAAATTACCTCACTCCAGAAGAGTTTCAGGCTTGGGGGTGGCGTGTGCCATTTTGGCTTTCTATTCTTTTGTTATTTATTGCATTCAAAGCACGCATGGCTTTAGAGGAAACTCCCGTCTTTTTAGAGCTTGCCAAGAATAATCAAAAGACCGCAAGTCCATTGCTCGAAAACTTTCGTGATGCCCACACTCGTAAGCATATGTTTCTCCTATTCTTCTGCATTTCAGCGGGGGGTGCGGTGCTGTTTTTCTGCATGCAGGTTTATACGGCAATCTTTCTAAAAACATCTGTCAAACTACCAGCAGAAATTGTCGACCAGCTGAGCATCTATTCAACGCTGGCGCTCTTTCCGCTGACACTAATGGCTGGGTGGCTATCCGACAAGATTGGACGTAAGCCTGTAGTTGTCAGTGGCCTCATCATCGGAGCAATCGGCATACTGCCAGGGTTTGGACTTCTTCAAACCCTGGGGGAGCAATACCTCACATCACCAACAGGAGTTCAATTATTTTGGATTGGCACACTAATGAGCGGCCTATCTCTAGCGCTCGCTTTAGTTGTCGGACCTCAAACCGCCCTGCTCGCAGAACTATTTCCTGCAAAAACCAGAAATAGTGCTGCAACATTGCCTCATAATTTAGCTGCGGGTTGGATAGGTGGATTGCTGCCACTAATTGTGACCTGGCTAAACCAAAAATATGGGGAAGACACGGCGGGGCTTTGGTATCCAACTATTTTTTTAGCTACTGGTGCAATTGTCGCTTTTCTATTCCTGCCAGAGACAAACAAAAATAATCTAAACCATTAAATGCAAAACCAATGACTCGACACGAAGATTTACCTATTACTTTAGTTATAGCAACCAAACTTCCAGCCAGCTATTTTCTTAGCAAGTCGGCAACTTGTAGATCAATCAGCCAATTCTCCTCAACCTCAAGCTGTAATGTCCAGTTATGTGGAAAATAGTAAAGGTCTGGGCAGATAATATTCGATCTGGAATAGAAAAATTTGATATCTTCATAGAGGTTGTACAAAACCCATCCTTGTAAGACAGTATTCGGGAATCTGTTATTGATGCTATTTCGAAATATCCTCAAAAACTATTTACATAAGCAGTGATTTCCTCTTAACTAAAAAATATTGAATCCATAGATGAATCCGCAACTGATCTTCTTTCTAAATCAATCCTTACAATATCTTCGATCGGGAAACTTTAACTCTGCAGAATTACTACTAAAGCAGGCACAGAAAGTTGCCCCCAAAGACCCCGAAGTATTGAGACTTATTGGCATCATTAAGTTCAACCAAAAAAATTATGAAGAGGCCATTGGATTTTTTGAAAAAGCATCCAAGCAGGCGCCAAAAAATGGTGTAATTTTTAGCAATATGGCTAATGTACTGCTTGAGCTTAAGCGCTATGAAGAAGCACTAGCGACATACTCCAAAGCTATTGCCCTTGCGCCAAATTATGCTGAGGCCTATAGCAATATGGGAAATGTACTGTTTGAGCTTGAGCGCTACGAAGAAGCGCTGGATGCTCATGCCAAAGCTATTGCCCTTGCGCCAAATTATGCTGAGGCCTATAGCAATATGGGAAATGTTCTTTTTAAAAATGAGAGGTACGAAGAGGCTATTAGCTTTTTTTCAAATGCACTAAATCTAAATTCAGATTATCCCAATTTACTAGGGCGTTATATATTTTCAAAAATGCATATTTCCGACTGGACAGATCTCGATGGTCTTGTGAATTTAGCGTCAGAAAAAATCAAGCTCTCCAAAAATATTAGCCCACCTTTTGACTTATTGCCGGTAATCAATGTCCCCGAGTTGCTTCTGGAGGCCTCAAGACTATGGACTAATGAGAAATTTCCAGCCAACCCAAATGTGACAATAATTCCCAAGGTCACTCATCAGAAAATTAAGGTTGGTTATTTTTCGTCTGATTTTTACAATCACGCAACAGCCCATTTGATGGCAGAATTTTTTGAACTACATGACAAAAATCTATTTGAGGTTATTGGCTTTTCATTTGGGCCAAATTTTGAAGATAAAAGCAGAGAAAGACTAAGAAGGGCATTTGATCAATTCATTGATATTTCGCAAATGTCGGAAAATTCTGCAAGTGAACTTGTCCGGAGTCTAGAGATAGATATAGCAGTTGACTTAAAAGGTCATACGCAACATGCTAGAACTAAGCTATTTTCCAATAGATTAGCCCCTATTCAGATCAACTATTTAGGCTACCCAGGATCACTCGGCGCGCCTTATATTGACTATATTATTGCGGATCCCACTCTGATACCAAAAACAAGTCAAAGTTTTTACACAGAAAAAATTATTTATCTACCGAACAGCTATCAAGTGAATGACTCCAAGCGTTCAATAGCAAATAATGTACCTGCAAGATTAGAGGTGGGTCTTCCAGAAAATTCTTTTGTCTTTTGCTGCTTTAACAACAATTACAAAATTACTCCGACCATTTTTGATGGCTGGGTAAGAATTCTAAAAGCAGTTGAAGGTAGTGTTTTATGGCTACTTGAAGGCAACCCAAAAGCAAGAGAAAACCTTATCAAAGAAGCTGCCGCACGTGGCATTTCAGAAGATCGCCTAATTTTTGCTGGGCGTCTCGATTCTCCAGATCATCTTGCGCGACATCGTCTAGCTGATTTATTCATTGATACGTCGCCATGCAACGCCCACACTACAGCCAGCGATGCTCTTTGGGCTGGTTTACCTGTCCTTACACTACTCGGGGATACTTTTGCAGGAAGGGTGGCCGCCAGCCTTCTGAACGCAGTTGGGATGCCAGAGTTGATTGCGAAAGATCAAAATGAGTATGAGTCGATGGCAATATCACTTGCAATGAATCCTGAGCAACTAAAGGCCCTTAGGGAGCGGCTCGAGGTGAATAAGCTAAGCAGCCCACTATTTCAAACCCACTCAACCACACGTTGCATTGAATCAGCTTATTCAGCAATATATGATCGGTACCAATCTGATTTGGCTCCCGATCATATTTACGTACCCCCTCAACCACAATGATCCACCTCAGATACTAGACTTTAAGACGCCAAAAAGAAAAAGGCTTGGGAGCAATCTCCGCAAGTCTTTATAGATTTTTGGTGCCCCTTGTCCGACTCGAACAGACCACCTACTGATTACAAATCAGTTGCTCTACCAGATGAGCTAAAGGGGCAACAATAATATTTTAGCCTATTTCAAAATGATAGGTATAAGTTCAGTCGGAGGTCATAGAATCAGCCTTGATGAGCCTTATTACTCTGAAATTTACCCCCCAATTTTTTCCCAAAAAGCGGCCTTATTTGCCCGTCAGTATTGGCGCCTAGGGGCTGAATCAACCACCCCAGAGCTACTTAGCCACCCCGAAAGCATACAATTTAAAGAACATGCCAATGGCCTCGATCTACTTAAATACAACCCAATGAATATCGAAGAAGCAAATCAACTTATTCTTGATGCCTACCAAAGCTTTCAAGCTCAAAAATATGAAGTTGCCGAACCTCTACTAAAGAGAGTTATAGATTACTACCCCAGGCATTCGAGAGCCAATGAATTGCTTGCATACATTACCGGCAATCTTGGTGATAGCCATGCATCCCATGAGCTTCTAAAAATTGCCTGCGAAGACTCCGACTGCACTTCCCAAGCACTTTATTACTTGGGATCCTCTTTTCTTGAGCTAAATAATCCTCATGAGGCGGCCCACTTTTTATTAGCCTCAATGAATAAGGGCGGAGATTTTTTTGAAGGGCTACATGATCTCGCTACAGCACAGGCTTTAGTCAACCAAGAAATAAAGGCAATTGAAAATTTTAGAAAGGCTGCCGACCTCAATCCACACTCCCCCGAAGTGTTTTACAACCTTGGCAAGGTATACGACACGCTAAAGGAATACAAAGAAGCGATCAATTGTTATGACATTGCCATTCAAATTCGGCCTGATTTTGCCCAGGCACACTTTAATAAGGCTACAGCTCTAGCCGACCTAGGCCTTCATGAGCAAGCTGTTGTGGAATATAAATACGCCCAAAAACTTATGCCAGATATGGAGCTCTTAAGAGGTAATCTAATTCATGCGGAAATGAAAGTATGTGACTGGCAACACCTCACAACTAATATTGATGAGCTAATTCTCGCAGTCGACAATGCGAATTATTTGGTATCGGAGCCTTTTTCAATGGTATCAATTTCAAATTCAGAAGCACTCAATCTTAAGGTTGCGAGTAGCTTTACAAATCAAAAGTTTCCAAAAAAAGCCTCCGGAAAAGTCCTTTTCGAAGATAAAAGAGAAAGGCAAAAGATAACTCTCGGGTATTTTTCAGCTAACTTTCATAATCATGCAGTGGCGTATCTGATCTCGGAAGTTTTTGAAAAACATGACCGAGATAAGTTTCATCTCATCGCATTCTCGTTCGGACCAGATAGAAATGATGAAATGCAAAATCGCCTAAAGGATGTTTTTGATTCATTTATCGACATTAAAGATAAATCAGATCAAGAGGTTGCCGCCCTAATTAGAGAGCTTGGCATCGATATTGCAATTGACTTAATGGGTTATACGCAAGATGGAAGGCCTGGAATATTCTCTTATGATGCAGCTCCCACCCAAATCAATTACTTAGGGTATCCAGGAACGCTTGGTGCATCGTATATTGACTATATCATTGCTGATCCAACCGTTATCCCCAAATCAAATCAAAAGTTCTACTCAGAAAAAATCATATATTTACCTAACTGCTATCAAGCAAATGATGGCAAACGATTAATTTCGGATCAAGTTTTTAGCAGAACTGAGGTTGGCCTCCCGAATGCAGGTTTTGTATTTTGCTGCTTCAACCAAAACTACAAAATTACCCCCCAGGTATTCGACTGCTGGATGCAGATACTTCATAAAGTTGATGGAAGCGTCTTATGGCTGCTAGAGGATAATATTACCGCTGTAGCCAACCTCAAAAAAGAGGCGCTAGCGCAAAGCATTTCGCCTGAAAGACTGATTTTTGCAAAAAGAATGCAGCTCCCAGAACATTTAGCAAGACATCAGTTAGCTGATTTATTTCTAGACACCTTGCCTTATAACGCCCACACGACTGCAAGCGATGCACTCTGGGCCGGGCTTCCGGTGTTGACTTGCATTGGCGAGACATTTCCAGGTAGGGTTGCTGCCAGCTTATTAAAGGCAATAGGGCTGCCAGAACTTATTACAAAATCCCAAGAAGAATATATTCAAATGGCTATTAACCTAGCTAATGATCCAAAACGATTGAAAAGTATCCGAAATAAGTTGGCTGAAAATAGGGTAACAACCCCCCTATTTGACTCAACACTTTTCACTAAACACATTGAAGCCGGATATCAAAAAGCTTACGATCGATATCACGACGGATTGGCACCTGATCATATCTTTATTGAGCAGTAACTAGTCTATATAAAAATTAGTAGCTAGTTCGCCTGCTAGCGATAGAGTATGCATTTTTACAAAAGCTTTTTCTAAACTTTTGACATATGACACAGTGTCAAACAAGGGATGCTCATTGTGAAGATCTTCTAGCTTCGATCTAATTGCGCTCAGTCCTACGTGATCGGTAGCTAGATTAACAGCTGCTTTAATATATTCTTCATCAGAGATCACCACCAATTCTGGAAGGCCTACTGCATTTAATAAGCTCGCTGCCACTCTGCTGGCAAAACTTTTACCGGCACATGTCAACACCGGAAGACCGGCCCAGAGTGCATCGCTGGCAGTAGTGTGAGCGTTGTATGGGGCGGTATCTAAGAATAAATTTGCAAGGCGCAT
>Ga0114968_10002583_pt1 | contig 13775 bp, 21 predicted proteins | sample M_130807_EF_Meta_FD_87020 | JGI IMG/M metagenome (GOLD analysis project Ga0114968, IMG submission 87020) | Freshwater microbial communities from Lake Montjoie, Canada to study carbon cycling - M_130807_EF_MetaG | ecosystem: Environmental > Aquatic > Freshwater > Lake | place: Lake Montjoie... | reverse complement strand
GTATACGATAGAGGCAGGGTACTGTCAAGTGGTTTTGGTTATTTAAATAGGATCAATGCCATGAGTGCGGCTTGGCAGAAAAATCCAAATCCAATTGTAACTACGTTTAGCCAATCTTTTTGGATTACTCCTTTGATGAAAAAGAAGAACAATCCAACCCAACTGAACAGGACCATATCCACTGGTGGTAACTTTTCAGTTAGTCCAGTTAGCATGGCTACCAGTGTGGGAATTGTGGCTAGGTGTAGTAGAATAACTGCTAGCCAACCCATGGTTTCTGCACTAAGGTGCGGAACATGTTCGATTAGTCCTATTCTAATTTTTTCAACATCAACTGTATCTGTTATCTTTTGATTGAGCTTTTGCAGAAATGTCATTTTGGTTCCTTATTTGTAAAAAATGTGATGTCCAACTTTGGCAATTGGCTGTTTGCCCCATTTTGGATTTACATAGTCTGCGTGATAGTATAACGCACCTTTAACTGATGGTAAACGAAAACCTTCCAGTAGCACTTTTTTGGCTACTTCCATGCTTTCGTAATAGACTGGGCCATTCATTGGTTTCTTAAAACTGGCACTATTACAGTACCAACTGAATTGGCAAAGAACTCGCTCATAAACAACGTTCTTTTGGTATACAACTCTACAGATGTCCCCGGGAAATTCTCCACTTTCTGTGCGGTTGATGGTTACTTGTGCAACAGCAACTTTTCCTTCGAAAGGCTCATAACCTGCTTCGTGGTAAATGTTACGTGCTAGGCAATCAAGTTGGGTTTGACGTACTTGTGCTGTAATTGGACTTGCGCTCATTCGAGCCTCCTTTAAGTGGTCCAATTTATATGCTATGGCACGTTGGGTCAACAACCCTACGAGTATTGCGACTGTTAGATAAACAGCCATTTTTATAATGCGTATCATAAGTTTCCTCCTTTACGCGAATCAAGGTGCAAGCACCCTACGTTCTAAACAGCGGAACGTTAATTAGTTATCTCGATGATGTTGGTGGTTATCTACGCATTTTAGCCAAATCTTCAGCATCTGATTTCCTAAAGATTGGTATAGCATTTGATTTGTGAAGTTGCCCAATCCCAATCATGTCACTGCCAGTATAGACCTTAGCAGGTGCAAGGGCAGCGTTGCCGCCTGTATCCACGCTCTTGTACTGTCGTGTACTACGTTCAACAGGCACGCCAAGATTGTAGCCAGTCAGCGGCGGGGCTTTGAGCGCACGGGTGCGTTTCTTTTCTTCTGCTTCAACGCCCCAACGTTTTTGGAGCTCTCGCCATTCTTTATCCAATTGTTCAGCCTTTTGTTTGTGTTCTGCTGAAGCAAACTTGTGTTTGCCTTTCTTTTTGCCTGTAGTTGAATACATAGGCGGCAATAGATGCATAGTCAAAATATTCTCCAAAAGTTATAGTGTTACTAGTATTATACTAGAGAAATTGAACTATGTCAACTGAGGTTATACTCTAAATGATTCACCGCAACCACATCGATCACGTTCATTTGGATTGGTAAATTCAAAACCTTCATTAAGACCATTGCGTACCCAATCCATTGTTAGGCCATTTAGGTAGGTTAAACTTTTGGCATCTACCAGTAGCACAAAATCTCTGTGGGCATAGTTAGTCACGCCAGCTTCAGCTTCGTACTTGTCCACATATTCTATGGTATATGCCAAGCCGCTACAACCTGTGGTCTTAACACCTAAGCGAATTCCAACACCTCGGCCGCGCTGATCTAAATTTTGTTTAATCTTTTTAGACGCTGTGTCGGTTACGGTAATCATCTACTGCCGCTTTGATAGCATCTTCTGCTAGAATTGAACAATGTATCTTTACTGGAGGTAACGCCAGCTCTTCAGCAATGTCGCTGTTCTTGATTGAACTGGCCTGATCCAAGCTCATACCTTTAACTAATTCAGTAATAAGACTACTACTGGCAATGGCACTGCCGCAGCCATATGTTTTGAAACGAGCATCTGTGATAATACCATCTAGAACTTTGATTTGCAATTTCATCACGTCACCGCATGCCGGAGCTCCCACCATGCCTGTACCAACTGTAGGATCATCTTTTTCAAATGATCCTACATTCCTTGGATTTTCGTAATGATCAATTACTTTGCTACTGTATGCCATACAGTATTTATACTATTATTTTACTTCTTTACGAGCGTTTTTAACTGCGGTAACGTCGTTACGAGTGTCTTTGCACAGTTTAGCCAAATCTTGGCAATGTTTACGAACACGAGTTCCTGCTGCGCCAACTTCTTTGTCGTAAAATTTTTCAAAGTCGCCTTCCATTGCTTCTACGATCTTTGTGAATTCTGCGTGTTTATTTGTAGCCATTATGTTTCTCCTTTAAGGCAATTACAAAGTACTTATGTAGGATTTAATTGTGAAGAAAATAATTCAACCACCAGCGAATACATTTGAGCTACCAGCAGCCACTGACGTACACCCAGATAGTGCATCTCCAATTCGTCCGCACCCTAAATTGTTTACAAATACACTGCTACTTCCAGCGGCAATTGGTGCAGAGTGTGCAGGGCAAGGATTGCCTGGCAATAAATGTACAGTATTAACATCACCTTGTCTACTGATCGGGCGATTGTTGACAAATACATTCCCGGAGCCAGCTGCTCTTACCATTCCCGAACAATGGGCAGCATCTGCATCTCCAATTCTAGTTACAGCTGGCATAATTAACTCGCTTTGTAATTATAGTTAGCCATAAATGACGTCATGGCTTCTAACGGATTTTCTACTTCCTGTGTAACTGATAAAGATATACTGCCGTTGACTGTAAGAATAAAAGTCCTTGTTTGGCTTTTTCTCGTATCTTGATTTAGATTAAACAGATTTTTGTCTGCTGGCATGTTTCCTCTACCCGTTGTTGTGCTAGGAGTAGTTTCTAAATCGCTAACACCTGGTTCTGTATAGGTAAAGATATCGGTAAATGTATTTAAGTGTCGTCCAGCAATTGTTACACTAGCAGATCCACCTGTGACAGTTATGCTAGGCTCTAGGGGTGTTCCTGATAAAACTCCTGTTACAGAGGTTATTGTTTCAAACTCGTCATCTGGAATTATATTTACAGTGGTAGTAAATTGATCTCCAACTACTACAGAATTAAGTGATAGTGGACTAGCTGTTGGCATGTTTGCTATTTTCTTTTTGAATTAAATGTTGAAGTCTATGATTCCACTGTTCAATTTCATCGTGCTGTTCTGTAGTATGTGGGCCATCTGGTATTTCAGGCATAAATTCTATTACATGATCAAAGTCGTCAGGGATATCTTCGTACCTAGTATAGGTTACAAGTTCTCCATTAACGACCATGACAAATTTATGCATTATACTAGTTTAATTCCTGTGGTAGACTCTAAGAACTGTTTGGCAAATGCCTCATCAGTTGGCTCTGCTACTGTAACCGTTGTCTTAAGTAATTTAATATCAGCATTTGGACTGACAGTAAACAAGTAGGGCATCAATCCAGGACCTTGCTGTCCCATGCCAATGACCATTGGGCGACTTAATTTATAATAACTATCTGTCTCTTCAGATAGTTTGGCCACTAGTTCTTCTCCGCTGGTGAGTTTAAGTGTAATTACATCGCCTGCTGATACGCCTTTATTAATTATTAACATTTACTAACCTTTCTTTTAATTCGTTAAATCCACCTACTAGTTCTCCGTCTAGGAAAATCTGTGGCACTGTTCTTGCTGTGGGCACTGCTTCTAATAATTGTTCACGTGTATAACCATGGCCTATTTTTCTTTCTTCAAATTCAATACCTTTTGCCTTAAGCAAATTCTTTGCTTGATCGCAAAAAGCGCATTGGTCTTTACTCCATACTATTGCTTTCATTTTTATAACCTTATAATACTGGTAATTCGTCATAGTCAATACTGTCTCCCATGATGCCAATTACATAGTTAGTTGACTCATTTTCTTGCAGGGCAGTTTGTTTCTTGCTGGTATCAACGTGTTTGTTGAACCAAGGAATAGGTGTTGACTTGGGTGCTGGACTTTGATATTTGATGCCAATATCTTTGAGTGCTTGTAGAGCAGTATAGTCCACAAATTCTTTTAGAATGTTAGCGTTCAATCCAATGACAGGACCTTTCTTAAACAAATAATCGGCCCAGGCTTTCTCCTCGCGAATTACATCTATATATAGTTGATAGACTTCGTTGGCACACTCTTCTTTGGCCTGTGCAAAGCGTGGATCTTCTTTGACCACAGCATTGATCATTAGGGCAGTCCATTCTTTGTGTAGAACTTCATCTTGCAGAATTAGGCTAATAATGTTACCGTTACCAATAAAGATCTTATTTTCTACCATGGCAAGGCTTGTGGCAAAACTGACCATAAAGCGGAAGGCTTCCAGTGCGTAGCTGGCGTTGAGTGCCAACCATATGGCCTTGATGTGTTCTTGTTCGAGAACCATACCTGTCATTTCACTGCCGAGTTCTTTATGACAATTTATTCTGTGTAGTTCGTCGTAGTACTTGCCCACACTTGATGCCATGTCCACAATCTCTTGTGTATCGTGAATGGTATTGAAAACATCCTTGGGTACATTGTAGATATTACGAATGATGTGACTGTAACTACGACTGTGAATATTAGTTTCAAAGAAACTCCAGTTGTACATCAGTGCTTCAACTTCTGGTAGACTAACACATGGTGTAAACACCTGTGCTGGTCCACGTCCCTGTAGACTATCCAATGCTGTTTGACGCAACAGGTTGCTGGTAAAAATATGTTTGACTGCATCACTGGCTTCTTTAAAGTCATTGGCATCTTTGCTTAGACTGATCTCCTCTGGTACCCAGAAAAAGCCCCTGGCAGTTTGTTCAATCTTTTGTATCTTGGGATACTTGACTTCTTCAAATCGTTGAATAGTAACTGGACCTTGAGGATCCAAAAACATCTTGCGATCTAGATAGTCTGTCTTTGTGGTTAAATTATATTGTTCTTTGCTCATAGTTTGCAGGCCTCGCAGTCATCTTCTACTTCTTGTTCTATATATGTCTGTGCAATGGTCTGCACTAGGTCTTCATTGGCTTTACTACCTGCTTTCTCAATAAGTGAGTAGTAAAAAGTTTTTAGGCCCCATAAGTGCGCTTGCATTAGGTTCTTAGCAATTAACGTAGATGGCACTTTGCGATCTGGAAAATGCCTCGGCGAATAGAATGTATTAGTACTAATGCTTTGGTCAACATAGGCTGCTAGGACTGCGGCAGTTTTAAGATAACCGTCACAGTCTTTTTGTTCCCACATGAGTTGATATTTGTTTTTAAGTCTTTGATATTCAGGAACAACTTGAATAAAACTTCCTGCTTTGCTTTCCTTAACTGAGATCAAGCTCATGGGCATTTCTATACCGTTAGTACTGTTAATAGCAACAGAGCTTGACTCAACAGGAGCAATAGCCATAAGAGTAGCATTTCTAACTCCATACTGTTTCATCTCCTTACGTAAAGGTTCCCAGTCAAGTTCAGGTGTAAAGTCAGCAAGTTCATTAACACCCTTGGCACGTAGTTCCCAGGGGAATATGCCTTGACCATATCGTGTTCTACCACTGTGTGTACATGGGCCACGTTCTTTGGCTAGTTCAACTGTGGCTTCTGTTAGATAGTATGCCTGATGTTCCATCCATGACTTAACATCTGTTAGTGCATCTTTTTCTCCGTACTTAAGTCCACGTTTGGCGTGCCAGTAGGCAAGATTTGTGACTCCGATACCCAAGGGTTGGATTTCATCATTTGATAGCTTTGATTGGATTGAGAGGAAGTCTTGGTAATCCAATATGTTGCACAGGCTACGCTGAAGAATACGGCAAGCACGGCGCATGTCTTCAGGATTACGGAACGCACCCCAGTTGATTGATCCGAGCGTACATAAAGCAATGCGACCATCGCTATCATCCAAACGCTTAAAGGATTTAGTAGGAAGAAGTATTTCACAGCAGAGATTACTTTGATAAATTGTATGGTATTCAGGGTCAAAGGGTCCTTGGTTCATCACGTTGTCGATGAACACTAGATAAATGCGTCCTGTGTCAGTACGCTCTTTAAGAATGCCGCCCTTGAATACATCCTCGGCATTCATTGTTTTCTTACGCAGGTCCTTGCGTTTTTCGTACTTCACATACAGCTCTTCAAATAGTGCAGTGTTACGATAAAACGCTTCATATAGATCCGGTACTTCGTTAGGATCAAAGAAAGTTATAGTTTCCTTGTTTCGAAATCGTCTCCAGAAGAAGGCGGAGAGGACGACTCCGTAGTCCATGTGTCGGACTCGGGTTTCTTCGGTCCCTTGATTATTTTTAAGTACAATAAGATCATCAAACTGATGATGCCAAATAGGGTAAAACACAGTAGCACTAGCATTACGAATACCTCCTTGTGAGCAACTACGTAGGTCGCCAAACCATTTCTTGAGAAAGGGGATCATGCCGGTGTGCATTATTTCACCTCCCCTTATAGGGGATCCCAATGGGCGTAGGCGTCCAATTTCTAATCCGATGCCAGCACGTTTACTGGCATACTTGGCCATCATTTCGCCTGACGCGAAAATACTGTCCAAATCATCATCCGAGCGAATAAGTACACAACTACTAAATTGTTTAGTAGGCGTACCAAGACCCGCCAGCACTGGTGTGGCCAATGTAAATAATCCATCGCTTGCAGCATTATAATATTCCTTGATATATTTCATTCGAGCCGTGTTTGGCTCTTCTTTGTGAAACACTGTGGCAGCAGCCACTATGTAACGTACCTGTGGTGTTTCGTAAATTTCTTTAGTAGCACGATTACGTACTAGATATTTTTCTATCAGTTGTTCAATACTGGCATATCCGTATTGTTCATCTTTTGAATGATCTATGATGTCATTCATCTTTTTCCAATCTTCTTCTGTGTACCACTCTAATAGATCAGGGGTGTACAACCCAGTGGCTACATTTGTCTTAACAATCTCGTACAGGTGGGGAGGCTCGTAGGTGCCATATACATCCTTACGCAACATACTGAGACGTTGTTTGCCTGCTACATATTGATAGTTAATGTGTCCGATGTCTGGATTTGATTCTACGTCGATAAGATCTACAATAGCACGTAGAGTAATACCGTCAATTTCTTTGGTTGTAATTCCGTCATAAAAATGCAGTTGAGCCTTGATCTCAATCATGCTTTGGCTAACATCTGCTGTGCCGCTACATACTTTAGCAATCTGCGTTTGCCATTTTTCTATGGTTAAAGGCTCTTTCTTTCCGTTTCTTTTAATTACTGTGATAGTTGACATTGCGCTTTCTTTTAAAATGTACTTTACTTAATATTGTTTGACTCATATTTAGTGGTGTTAGGACAGGCTGAAAAACTTGTTTAAATCACTGAATTTAAACAAGTTTTAGCAGAGAAGTGAATTTAATTTTTTCTCAGGGATCTTATGATCTAACTAAAACAAATAATATGCTATTTTTATCAAAAAGTCAAATTATTTGAATTAGAAAATACTACGATATGTGTAGCTCATTGTACCATCGTCAGCTGAGCTGGCAATATTATAAAAGATTTGAAGTGTATCTTTGAATGTATCGCCATTAGTGTCCCAGATTCGAGCGGTAAATGATAATTTTATTTCTTGACCTGCTGTACCAACGTATTCATACTCGTCAACGATCTGTACGGTATTAGTAGGAGCATCTGCATTAATTAATAGCTTACCAAATCTTGACACAGAGTCATTGTCTCGACGATAGACATAATTAATCTCATAGCCGATATTATCTCTTGCAGTGGGTATGCTAGAATTTAAGTTTGGCATTGGTAATCTAATTGCTATAGCTGAATAAGTTCCGGTTCCTGCGTACACTAAATTTAATTGATTAACTGCTGTTGACTCGTAGGCAATATGGCCATTTATGTTAGGTACATAGGCTGTGGAGCTGTTGCCTGCACCTTCTAGATCTTCTATTCTATCAAACTCATCACTGTGTGATGAGTTTCCAGGATCTCCAAAATAAATGTTTGGCCATTCTGGAAGACTGTTACCGTCTCCGTTATTACCAACATTTATAAATCTATTGGCGATACTAGCGTTGCCAGTGCCTTTACTAACATAGATGCCTTGTCTAAGAACTAGTTCAAACACTGAATTTGATATAGTGTTATTCTTTGGACCTCTACCGGCACTTGCACCACTGCCAAGTACTATGGCTTGATGCACACTTAATGACGTTCCTAATCCGTGTACGTATAGATTATTAAATTTATTGTATTGTGCATCTTGAGTTGCCCATATACCATAGGTAAAACCTGTTATTTCTATATCTTTAAATGTATTACGTTCTGAAGTAACAACTGCACTAACAGAATTTAATTCTAATGCTCGGCTGTTTGGAGTAGTTGTATGGTCGTCTTCTGCTTTCCATGGCCCGGTTAGACCAACGTCTTCAAAGGCGCTGTCTCTAACAGAATTAAACACAATACCTTGTGTACTGTTGCTTTCAGTTGTAAAGCCTATGCCTCGAAGATTAATATTCTGCGGTTGAGTAATAGAACTTGTACTATTACCATCAACAGTAAATATTGCCCGCATAAAACCTGTATCATTGTTCAGTGTGTAGATAGGATCTCCACCTGAGACAGTCGAAGTACTAATAGTAACATAATCACTACCTATTGTTCTAACATAATAAGTTGTTTCGGTTTCGATATCACCAAATCCAGTTCCTTTAAATACAACTTGGTCGTCAATGGAGATTCCAGTGGTGTCATTTACTAGTACTTTATTGACTACATCAACACCTTCCGTAAATATAACACTGGTTACTTCACAAACTACCGTAGTTAATGTACGATACACTCCGACACTAGATTCGTCATCAACACATTCTACTATGGGGCCTGTGCCTGTATGATGAATAACAGTTTTATTTTTTCCTGCGCCAACTAGTGTGACATGGCTCGGAAGATATAGTGTATCAGATATAGTAAATTCACCGGGTGCTATTTTTAATTCTATCCTAGAACTAGTTTCACCGTTGCGTGACGCACTTAGATATAGTTGATCAACGGCACGTTGAATAGCTGCTGTTCGATAGTCAGGTGTTTGGGTAGAATTATCGTCAAGCACACCAAATCCAGCTACGGTAACATCATCGTCTAATCGTTGCTGCACAGACCTAGTTACAGGGAAGTTAATCTCGGCACCAGTTTGGATACTATCATCATTCTTGGCAAACTCGTATGTGCCTATTAGATTTAATAAATTATCGTACTCTGTTAGCAGTTTAGTATTTCCCACCGCCGGAGCACCCTCAGCAACTGAGCCGTTACCAATGAATAACTCTTGTGTGTCAATGCACCACGCAAGTTCGCCGCTGGCCAACTGCGGTAATCCTGTGTCATTTTTTCTTCCTCGACGCTGCTGAATTCTGGAAATTTGCACTACTGCCATAATAATATCCTCGTTATATGGATATTTATCACTTTTGAATGCTGCAACTCAGGTAGTCCTGTATGTACTCAAAAATCTGTGACTTATTGTAGGCATAGGGTATAGTTTGCCCAAATATGCTGTGATGCTCTGTCTTAATATCGTAGATCTGCGGAGTTTCAGAATCTTTGACGATATCTAACAATTCTGGAAAAAACTCTGTGATAATTTCCAGAGTATTTACAGGCTCGGAGGTAAGTGTTATTTCTCTAACTTTGTGCTCAACGCATAAGTTTATGTCCTTATGCAGATTATTTAAGGAATACCACTGTAACCGTGCGTTCCTTTGTATTTTTTCAATGAACTTTTTGTGTTTTAAATCGTAGAGTGGATTCTTAACAATGGTTTTGTCTATCAGAGAACATAAGCGTATAATGTAGTGGTCTTCTATTTCTGTTCGTACAAAATCTTCAAGCAACTTTCGATGGCGTCCATAGGGCATGTTTGTATAGTTGACAGCATCTATAGTGCCTATTAAGACTACTTGTTGAGCACCAGATTGTCTAATGCTGTCGATCAAGGTGTTCACTGATGCTAGGTCTGTGTCGGGATTTTGATTGGCAGTAATTCTATTGGCACTGGGTGCAGAACAAATAATAGTGTCAACACCGTCGGCAGGTAACTCTGCTATGTTTGCAGAATTGTACAATTTATCAAATGTATTAGTTCTTTTTAACACTGATCCTATTAGGCCAGTGTGTCCAATTAGTGCTGTCTTCATTGTTGTTTATAGTATTCGCTTACTCTATCGCACCAGAGATTAGTCCAATAGTCAAAGTCTTTGGGTTCTAGAATAAATTCTTGATATTCGTAGTCTTTGCTACACATAAGGATAACACCTTTGCGTATGTTAGTACCGTGTACTTCGTTGTGAGCTAGTGCGTAGGCTGTGAGTTGTAGGAAATAGTCCCCAATCCATTCTAGTTTCTTGGGCTTGTTGGTCTGTTTAAAGTCTAGGATGGCTTCATCACCATCGTGGACGCCACAGCAGTCAGTAGTTCCCGCATATAGCTCGGGAAAGTACAAAGGTACTTCACTGCCCCATACTTCAGTAATTTTAGGGAAACCCTTTTCAATCACTATACGAGCCATGTCTAGACTCTGCTGTGCAAAAGGATTAGTCACTGTTTCACGTAGGGGTTCGCCCTTGACATAGTCTTCTAAGTACTTGTGCATCCTAGTACCTCGACCAGCAGCTTCTGTGACAATCTCTTGTGCTTTCTTTTCGCCAACAGCTTTCTTCCAGTTGGCCAAGGCAGCACGGGCTTCTGCTGGTTTAGTTCGATCTAAGATAGTAGTGACACTGGGTACTCGGTGACCTTGAGGTGTAGCATATAAGCGTTTACCTTGGCTTTCGTCCCGAGTAAGTTTAACGTAATTAAATTTTTCGATTAATAAGGACATTGCTTATTATACTAAAAATTAACTAGGAAGTCAACGTTTTATTTCTTTTGCAGCCGCACGTTTAGCCATTTTATCAACATCGCTAGGGCCAGTATCGCCCACGGGTACATCGTCAGCTTTATTTGTTGTTTTAATTACTAGGCCGTTAGCATCAAATCTATGTATAAGACTCTTTAAGTTAGGATTAGAGTCGTACTCTGCTTTAAAGGCATTATAGTCGACACTATTACCTTCTGCATTGGCCAATATTTGATTGATTGCTTCCCAGCTGTATTGAGCAGGTTGACGTTTGCTGTCTGCCCTAGCTTGAAGTGTAAGAAGGACCTGTTGCAGGCCCTTCTCTTCATTTACTTTTTTTTTGATGCTAGCATCATGCCTAATTTACGGCTGTAGTCAATGCTTTCTCGTTTTGCACGGCCTGCTGCTTCGTCGCCGCCTGTAGCTGGTTCACTTGCGCCAAAGTCGTCACCTGTTGGAAACGCTGCTTCATCAGGTGCACCACCTGCTCCTACTGCCATGCCCATATCTGCACCCATTGTTGCACCTGATTCTTGGCCTGTTAGGATGCCCACACCCTGTGATAGAGTAGTGCGACTTGATTCTAATGTAGAATACAAATTTTCCAGTGCTGGTTTAACTGCCTGACTAAATGCTTCGCTCTTGTCTGAGCCTAATTGATCTCTTATAGAGTCTAATAATTCTAATAGCTGTTCAGCTTTCATGGCAGCAACATCTTCTAGCCAACCAGTAATACGGTCAACCATGTCTTTGCTAGCCATGATAATGGCAGCTTTGTCTTCTTCGGATTCATTCATTAACCATGAAATATTCCTTACCACGCGAGTAGCTGCGGTTTCGTCTAGGTCGTAGCGTACTAGCAATTCGTTTATTAGGTCTTCATGTGTGTCTTCGCCTAGGCTTAGTCTACGTCTAGCCGATGTGACCCACTGTTGTGACACACCTTCTAATGTTGACATTTTTAAGTTTCTATTGTGTACTTGGAAATCTAAAGTGTCTGTATAACCTTGTTCTTCTCTTTCAGCAATTTCTTGATTGATAACATCAAGGAACATTTTCTTTTTTTGATATTGAGTATTTTCATAAACAGACTCATAGCTCTCGTTCATTTCGAACTGACTAATTTCTGTGCGTAGTTTATTACGTGCATCTTCTAGTTGCACATTGGTAAATTGTTCTAAGTTAAGTTTGATTCCAAACTTCTTAGCCATGCTTTCATTTAGCTTGGCGCTGGTTACAGGCTGTGAGAATTCTTTGATTTGCATAGTGTTAAGTCCTAAACTTTAATTGTATTTATCAAAAAGAGTAGCGAAACATCGCTAGTATTTTTTTCTTGTATTCCTTGGCTCTATCCTGTGTAAGATCTAACCTACTGGTCAAAATATCGTATTTTACACCGTCGACTACTGTTTTTAAACGGCTCTGATAGTACTTAGCATCTGTGTGGCTGGCCCAGTATTTTGCATCTAACTCTTGAACTTCATTAAACTGTGTTAATTGGCATTTGTCATGTCTCTTGGCTGCAACTAGAGCGCAGACTTTAAGATTAAACGAAGCTAATATTTTATTATCTAATCCGGAAAAATGCAAGTTATATGAACCAGTCTTTCCCTGTTTAATTCTATATCGTTTATAGACAACACTTTTATCTTGTAGTACTGTGATGGGGAGAGACTTACTGAGTTCTGTCTCTAAAAACTCTTCTAACTGACGGGCTTGTTGTGCTTTATTTTTCATTGGCTACCACTGTAGGATCTTCATGTCCTACTTTAGTTACCAGATCTTTCCTGATCAGGCCAGTAACTATGAATTGATCGTGTTCTTTTAGGCTAGAGAAGGCCACAGGACTTTTGAGTTTTTGTAATAATTGGGCTTCTTCGTTAGTGGTCCAAATTTCAAAACTAGATATCAGTTCATTAATTTTCATCAGCAGTTCCAACGGCGTAGAGCCAGGGCTTTAGGAGTAGGTTCTCCATTGGGTTTCTTCATAGGGCCTTTGTTGCCACTCATCCTAGCACAGAATGATTTACGGCGTTTAGCATCCTTACTGCCTGGCTTTAACTTGCTGGGCTTAGTGGTAACAGCAGTCTTTAACTTGCTGCCTGGATGTTCTCTGCGATAGGCATTGACTGCCTTTTGGCTGAGTCCGTTGGTCTTGTCGTGATGGTTAACCTTGTTCCAGTCTTCTGCCATGCCTTTTTTCTTTTTCTTTGCAATGGCAATGGCTGCTTGTTGTGCGGCATTGGCAGCTTCTTTAACTGGCTCGTTGGGCACACAGTTGTTAACTCTGACGCCACCTTTGATCTTAGTGCCTTCTTTGTGCTTGCCTTTCCAGCATTTAGGGTCTAGGCGTTGCTTAACTGCTTCTGTGATAATTTCGTTGATTTTCATTGTTCTATACCCTCCAAGCTAAGGCGTTCGCTTTTTAGCTTCTTTATATATTTAGACAATTTACCAATCTTACCTTTATTTCTAAGATATTTGAAAGCAAGATTTTCTATTGAGTATTCGCCGCCAGCTTCTAAGCCTGCTTGGCGTAGGCGTTTGATGTCTGACCATATAGTCATTACCTGATCAAGATCATGTGTGCGTAGGGCATAGTTGATCTTGCTGGAATAGTTACGGGCCTTAGCACGTACTTCTCTGCTGTCTACGTTGGGACGATCGTGCTTGGGTTCTGTTATCCATTGATTGTCCAGCACTGAATAAATGCCTAGACTGTGATGAGGATTTTCTTTGGGCTGTACATAGACTTCTACATCTATGCCGTGAATTTTTATATTGTGTTCAGAGTTGAATTGATTTTTTTTTGCATCAAATAATTGTAGGTGTACCTGCGAAG
>Ga0114968_10002582_pt1 | contig 13777 bp, 11 predicted proteins | sample M_130807_EF_Meta_FD_87020 | JGI IMG/M metagenome (GOLD analysis project Ga0114968, IMG submission 87020) | Freshwater microbial communities from Lake Montjoie, Canada to study carbon cycling - M_130807_EF_MetaG | ecosystem: Environmental > Aquatic > Freshwater > Lake | place: Lake Montjoie... | reverse complement strand
GAACGAAGACCTGGTGGAAGCGATTGCCTTGGCCCATGACCTGGGCCATACGCCTTTTGGCCACGCCGGGCAGGACGCCTTGCACGATTGCATGCGGGCTTACGGCGGCTTTGAGCACAACCTCCAAAGCCTGCGCGTGGTCGACGAGCTGGAGCAACGCTATCCGCATTACGACGGCTTGAATCTGTGTTTTGAAACCCGCGAAGGCATTCTCAAGCACTGCTCCGCCGCCAACGCCCAATCATTGGAGTCGCAAGAACCCCCGTATGCCGATGGCGCAGGCGGTGTGGGCGCGCGGTTTTTGCTGCGCCAGCAGCCCAGCCTGGAGGCGCAGCTGTGCAACCTGGCGGATGAAATTGCCTATAACGCGCATGACATTGACGACGGCGTGCGCTCGGGCTTGATCAGCCTGGACCAGGTGCGCGAAGTACCCCTGTTTGATCGCCACTGCGCAGAGGCTTTGGCCGAGCACCCGCAGCTTGGTGCACCGGTCCAGCACAAACGCCTTTTGTATGAGAGCACCCGGCGCATGCTCAGCGCCCAGGTCTACGACGTGATCGAGGCGACCCAGGCCGCCCTTGCTGCCCATGCGGTAACTGGCCTGGATGCGGTGCGCGCAGCCCCGCCGCTGGTGGTGTTCTCCCCGGCCATGGGCGCAGGCACACGCGTACTCAAAGCGTTTTTGATGCGCGCGCTGTACCGGCACCCGACGGTGGTCCACAAAATGGATGCCGCCCGTCTGGTGGTGGCCGATCTTTTCGCGGCCTACTTAGCGGCACCGCAGGAAATGGCGGCGCCCTATTCAGACGCACAGGCCAGCCCGGTGCGCTGCCTGCAGCGTCGGGTGGCTGACTATGTTGCCGGCATGACCGACCGCTTCGCCCTGCGCGAGCACGCGCGGCTGACGGGAAAGAGCGCGCTGGTATGACTGCGCCGGGCGTGACCACTGCACAGGTGCTGGCCCAGACCCGGGGTTGGCTGGAGCGGGCCGTGATCGGACTGAATTTGTGTCCTTTCGCGAAAAGCGTCTACACCAAGGAACAGGTGCATTACGTGGTCTACCCGGGTCTAGACGGTGCGCAGCTGCTGGATATCCTGCGGCACGAGATGCAAGCGCTGACTGTTTGTGATCCGCATGTGCGCGAAACCACGCTTGTGATTGCGCCGCTGCTGTGCCCGGATTTTTGGGATTTCAATGGCTTGACCGCGCGTGCGCAGCGGGTTTTGCGCAAGTCCGGTCTGGAGGGGGTGCTGCAGATTGCCAGTTTTCACCCGGCGTATGAATTTGCCGACGACGCCCCGCAGGACATGGCGCACTACACCAACCGTGCACCGTATCCCATTTTCCATTTGCTTAGGGAAGACGCGGTCGCCCGTGCAGTGGCCGATTTTGCGCAGGCACAAACGATTTTCGAACGCAACCGGGCGACCCTGCGAGCGCTGGGCCCTGCGGGCTGGAATGCGTTGGAATGTGGTCCGCAGGCATGAGCAAGCACACAGCGCCCATGCCCGATACCGCTTTGCAGGAGGTGCTGCGGCCGGGCCAATCGGTTGACCTGCTCAAAGAATTGCACATCCTGACCCGTGAGGGCCGGCTCAACCAGGACTCGCGGCGCAAGCTCAAGCAAGTCAATCACCTGTTTGGCTTCATTGAAAAAATCCTGCGCGACCTGCCCGCGTCGCCGCAGGGCCCAACGCTGGCCGACCATGGCGCGGGCAAGTCCTATTTGGGCTTCATCGTTTACGACCTGTATTTCAAGGCCTTGGGTCGGGGAGAGATTTTCGGCATCGAGACGCGCAGCGAGTTGGTCGATGCGTCGCGTGCCCTGGCGCAGCGCCTGGGTTTTTCCCGCATGCATTTTCTGAATACCAGCGTGGCCGAATCGGCGCACAGCACGCTGCTGCCCGCGCAGATCGATGTGGTGACCGCCTTGCACGCCTGCGACACGGCGACCGATGACGCCATTGCTTTCGGCCTGGCCAAACAGGTGCGGGCCATGGTGCTGGTCCCTTGTTGCCAGGCCGAACTGGCTGCCTGCTTGCGCAGGAATAAGGCCTTGGACCTGAAACGCAAGGCCCTGGCTGAGTTGTGGCGCCATCCTTTGCACACACGGGAAATCGGCAGCCAGCTCACCAATGTTTTGCGTTGCCTGTATTTGGAAGCGATGGGCTATGCGGTAACGGTTACCGAACTCGTGGGCTGGGAGCACAGCATGAAGAACGAGCTCATCCTGGCGCTGCACACCGGTAGGCCACGGGCGGGGTCCGCTGAGCGCTTGCAAGCTCTTTTGCACGAATTCGGCCTCGAATCCTTGCTTCACACGCGCTTCAAGCTGCCCGTGCACAATCCGCCAGAGCTTCAGACGCCGCCGCCCCTGGGCGCCGCGTGATGCGAGGCCGGTTTTTTTCAGGAGGTGTTCTTATGACCCGGTTTGGTTTTTTTCCCCTGTTGCGCGCGGTGTCTGCCGCAGCGTTGGTTGTGGCGCTTGCGGCCTGCGCCACCAGTGACCCCGACATGATTTCCCGCGATAACACCCAAGTGATGTCCCAGGTGCAGGACGGTGTGGTGCTGAGCGTGCGCCGGGTGACCGTGGACGGCAGCCAAAGCGGCGTCGGTGCCGTGGTCGGCGGGGTGGTCGGCGCGATTGGCGGTGCGGCCGGCAGCGGCGTGCAGCGCGAGAGCCAGGTCCTGGGCGTGCTCGGTGCGGTAGCCGGTGCTGCAGCCGGCAATGCCGCCGAGCGCCTGGTGACCAAAGAAGAGGCCATTGAAATTTTGGTCCAGCTCAAAGGCGGCGAGCGTCGCGCCATCGTCCAGGCCAAAGGTGCCCAAAACTTCGAGCCTGGCGATGCCGTCATCATCGTCACCACCGGCAACAAAGTGCGCGTCACCAAAGCCCCTAAATAATCGGGGTCAGATTCCGATTATTCTCGCGGGATGGCACGCCTTCCCCGTCTGACGGTCACCGATTACCCGCACCATGTCATTTTGCGGGGCAACAACCGCCAGCCCATCTTCGCGGGTGACGCGGACCGCTTGCGCATGCTGAGCCTGCTCGAGGAGCACGGGCGGGCCCAGGGTGTGGACATCCACGCCTATGTGCTCATGGATAACCATTTCCATTTGCTGCTGACACCCCGTCGTGAACGCGGGGTTCCGCTGATGATGCAAGCTGTAGGACGCAGCTATGTGCGCAGCTTCAACCTGCAGCAGGGGCGTACCGGCACCTTGTGGGAGGGCCGCTACCGCTCCACGCTGATCCAGTCCGAACGCTATTTGCTGACCTGCATGGCCTATATCGACCTGAACCCGGTGCGCGCGGGCATGGTTGAGCGGCCCGAGGATTACCCATGGTCCAGCCACGCCCATTACCTGGGTCGCCAGACGCAGCGCCTGTTGACACCCCATCCCTTGTACTGGGCGCTCGGAAACACGCCCTTCGCCCGGGAGGCGGCGTACGGGGAGCTGGTTCGCAGCGGCATCTCGGTCGCGCAGCAAGGTGAGTTGACCACGGCGACTTTGAGCGGGTGGGCCATGGGTGACGCGCAATTCCTCGCTGGTCTGGCCGGACAAAGCCCGCGGCGCGCACGACCCGCCAAAGCGGGGCGGCCGTTTTCTAATCCGTCCCCGATTAAATAGGGTCTTGCAATTCGCTCAATTAATCGGGATCTGACCCCGATTAATTTTCCCCATGGGGCGGGGGTATTAGGGTATTCTCTATGCCCCTTATCGAGTTTTCAGGAGTAGCCGAATGACAACCGCAGCCGAAATTGAGTACCTGCAGGCGAATGGTTTGTACAGCGGGGCGGATGAGCATGATGCCTGCGGCGTGGGTTTTGTGGCCCATATCCGGGGGCAGCGCAGCCACAGCATTGTGCGCAGTGCCTTGCAAATTCTCGAAAACCTGGACCACCGGGGGGCCGTGGGCGCGGATGAGTTAATGGGCGATGGCGCCGGTATCCTGATTCAGCTGCCCGACGCGCTTTACCGCGCCGAAATGGCGGCTGCGGGCGTCACGCTGCCGCCGCCCGGAGAATACGGCGTGGGCATGATTTTTCTGCCCAAAGAGCAGGCCTCGCGCATGGCCTGCGAGCAGGAGATGGAGCGGGCCATACGCGCCGAAGGCCAGGTGTTTTTGGGCTGGCGCGATGTGCCGGTCAACGCCGAAATGCCCATGTCGCCCACGGTGCGCGCCAAAGAACCGGTGATACGCCAGGTGTTTATCGGGCGCGGTAACGATGTGATCGTGCAGGACGCGCTGGAGCGCAAGCTGTATGTGATCCGCAAAACCGCCAGCGCGGCGATTCAGCACCTCAACCTCAAGCACGGCAAAGAGTATTACGTGCCCAGCATGTCCAGCCGCACCGTGATTTACAAAGGCCTGTTGCTGGCCGATCAGGTGGGAACCTACTTCCACGACTTGCTGGACGAGCGCTGCATATCGGCGCTGGGCCTGGTGCACCAGCGTTTTTCGACCAATACCTTCCCCGAGTGGCCGCTGGCCCATCCCTACCGTTATGTGGCGCACAACGGCGAGATCAACACCGTCAAGGGCAACTACAACTGGATGAAGGCGCGCGAAGGCGTGATGTCTTCGCCGGTGCTGGCCGCTGACTTGCAAAAGCTCTACCCCATCAGCTTCGCCGGTCAATCCGACACCGCGACTTTTGACAACTGCCTGGAACTCCTGACGATGGCGGGTTACCCCATCAGCCAGGCCATGATGATGATGATCCCCGAGCCCTGGGAAAACCACAGCACCATGGACCCGCGCCGCCGCGCGTTTTACGAATACCACGCCGCCATGCTGGAGCCCTGGGACGGCCCGGCCTCCATCGTATTCACCGACGGCCGCCAAATCGGCGCGACCCTGGACCGCAACGGCTTGCGCCCCTCGCGCTACTGCATCACCGACGACGACCTGGTGATCATGGCCTCCGAATCCGGCGTGCTGCCGGTCCCGGAAAACAAAATCGTGCGCAAATGGCGCCTGCAGCCCGGCAAGATGTTCCTGATCGATCTGGAGCAGGGCCGCATGATCGACGACGACGAGCTGAAGTCGGGCCTGGCCAACAGCAAGCCCTACAAGCAGTGGATCGACAACCTGCGCATCAAGCTCGACGACGTGGCCGCCAGCGGCGCGGTTGACGCCGGTGAGGTGACGTCCGTCGGCTTGCTGGACCGCCAGCAGGCGTTTGGTTTTACCCAGGAAGATGTGAAGTTTTTGATGGCGCCCATGGCCGCTGCCGGAGAAGAGGCGCTGGGCTCCATGGGCAACGACAGCCCCTTGGCCGTGTTGTCCGACAAGAACAAGCCGTTGTACAACTACTTCAAGCAGCTCTTCGCCCAGGTGACCAACCCGCCTATCGACCCGATCCGCGAAGCGATCGTGATGTCGCTGGTCTCCTTCATCGGTCCCAAGCCCAATCTGCTGGACATCAACCAGGTCAACCCGCCCATGCGGCTGGAGGTTTCGCAGCCCGTGCTGGACTTTGCCGATATGGCCAAGCTGCGCGACATCGCCCAGTACACGCACGGCAAATTCCGCAGCACCACGCTGGACATCACCTATCCGCTGGCCTGGGGCCACGAGGGCGTGGAGGCCAAGCTGGCGTCTTTGTGCGCGCAGGCGGTGGACGCGATCCGAGGCGGCCACAACATCCTGATCATCAGCGACAAAGGCGTGAGCCCCGATAAGGTGGCGATTCCCGCCCTTATGGCCCTGTCAGCGATCCACCAGCACCTGGTTAGCGAAGGCCTGCGCACTACCGCCGGCTTGGTGGTGGAAACCGGCACGGCGCGCGAGGTCCACCATTTCGCCGTGCTCGCAGGTTATGGGGCTGAAGCGGTACACCCTTACCTGGCGATGGAAACACTGGTGCACCTCCACCAAAACCTCAGCGGCGACTTGGGTGCCGACAAGGCGATTTACAACTACATCAAGGCGATTGGCAAGGGCCTGTCCAAGATCATGTCCAAGATGGGCGTGTCGACCTATATGAGCTACTGCGGCGCGCAGTTGTTTGAAGCGATTGGCCTGTCCAGCGAGACCGTGAACAAGTATTTCACTGGCACGCCCAGCCGGGTGGAAGGCATAGGCGTATTCGAGATTGCCGAAGAGGCCATTCGCATGCACCGCGCCGCATTCAGCGCCGACCCGGTGCTGGCCAACGCCCTTGACGCCGGTGGCGAATATGCCTGGCGGGCGCGCGGCGAGGAGCATATGTGGACGCCGGATGCGATTGCTAAATTGCAGCACAGCACCCGCGCCAACAACTTCAGCACCTACAAGGAATACGCCCAGATCATCAACGACCAGAGCCGCCGCCACCTGACCTTGCGCGGCCTGTTCGAGTTCAAGATCGATCCGGCCAAGGCGATTGCGTTGGACGAGGTGGAAAGTGCCGCCGAAATCGTCAAGCGTTTTGCCACCGGTGCGATGTCGCTGGGTTCCATTTCCACCGAGGCGCATGCCACCCTGGCCATTGCCATGAACCGCATAGGCGGCAAGAGCAACACCGGCGAAGGCGGCGAAGACCCGGCGCGCTACCGCAACGAACTCAAAGGCATTCCCATCACCCAGGGCCAGACCATGTCGGACCTGCTGGGCAAGGATTTGTTCGAGGTCGACTACCCCCTGAACGCGGGCGACTCCATGCGCTCCAAGATCAAGCAAGTCGCGTCCGGGCGTTTTGGTGTCACCGCCGAATACCTGTCCAGCGCCGACCAGATCCAGATCAAGATGGCCCAGGGCGCCAAGCCGGGCGAGGGCGGACAACTGCCCGGTAACAAGGTGTCGAATTACATCGGCATGCTGCGTTATTCGGTGCCGGGCGTGGGCCTGATCTCGCCGCCGCCGCACCACGATATTTATTCCATCGAAGACTTGGCGCAGCTGATCCACGACCTGAAAAACGTGGCCCCCAAAGCTAGCATCAGCGTCAAGCTGGTTTCGGAAATCGGCGTGGGCACGGTGGCTGCAGGCGTTACCAAGTGCAAGAGCGACCACATCGTGATCGCCGGCCATGACGGCGGTACCGGCGCTTCGCCCTGGTCATCCATCAAACACGCGGGCAGTCCCTGGGAAATCGGCCTGGCCGAAACCCAGCAAACCCTGGTGCTCAACCGCTTGCGCGCGCGGGTGCGGGTGCAGGCCGACGGGCAGATGAAAACCGGCCGCGATGTGGCCATTGGCGCGCTGCTGGGTGCGGACGAATTCGGTTTCGCAACTGCGCCGCTGGTGGTGGAAGGCTGCATCATGATGCGCAAATGCCACCTGAACACCTGCCCGGTCGGTGTGGCCACGCAAGACCCGGATTTGCGCAAAAAATTTGCGGGCAAGCCCGAGCATGTGGTGAACTATTTCTTCTTCGTGGCCGAAGAAGTCCGCCAGATCATGGCGCAGCTGGGTATCCGCAAGTTCGACGACATGATTGGCCGGGCCGATTTGCTCGACACCCGCAAAGGCATCGCGCATTGGAAGGCCAGCGGCCTGGATTTCAGCCGCATTTTTGCCATGCCTCCGGTTCCTGCGGATGTGCCGCGCTTCCATTGCGAAAGCCAGGCACACGGGCTCGACAAAGGCTTGGACAACCTCTTGATTGCCAAGAGCCGGGACGCCATCGACCGGGGCCAGCGCGTGCAGTTCATGGAAGTGGCGCGCAACGTCAACCGCTCGGTCGGCGCGATGCTGTCGGGCGCAGTGACCCAGGTGCACCCTGAGGGCTTGCCGGATGACAGCATCCGCATCCAGTTGGAGGGCACGGGCGGACAGTCGTTTGGCGCCTTCCTGTGCAAAGGCATCACGCTCTACCTGATAGGCGACGCCAACGACTACACCGGCAAAGGCCTGTCCGGCGGGCGCGTGGTTGTGCGACCCAGCATCGACTTCAGGGGCGAGGCGCTGCGCAACACGATTGTGGGCAACACCGTGATGTACGGTGCAACCGCCGGCGAAGCGTTTTTCAGCGGCGTGGCCGGTGAGCGCTTCGCGGTGCGCCTGTCGGGTGCCAGCGCCGTGGTTGAGGGAACTGGCGACCATGGCTGCGAATACATGACCGGCGGAACTGTCGTGGTTCTGGGGCAAACCGGACGCAATTTCGCTGCGGGTATGAGCGGCGGCGTAGCCTATGTGTACGACGAGGACGGCCAGTTCGCCAGCCGCTGCAACACCGCCATGGTTGAGCTCAAGCCGGTTCTTTCGGTACAAGAGCAGGAGCACCAGATGGACCGCGGTATCTGGCACCTGGGCGAGGCCGACGAGGCGACGCTGCGCCGCCTGTTGGCCGAACACAACCGCTGGACCGGCAGCAAGCGCGCACGCGAGTTGCTCGACCATTGGGACACGGCCCGTGCCAAATTCGTCAAGGTCTTCCCCAAGGAATACCAGCGCGCCTTGGCCGAAATCCACGCCAAAAAGGCAGCTGCGCCGGCCATTGCAGGTTAAGCCGCCCCACCTACACCATCCAAGGATACGACCATGGGAAAAATCACCGGCTTCAAAGAGTTCGAGCGCCTGGAAGAGGGCTACAAGCCCGTACCCGAACGCCTGAAAAACTACGCCGAGTTCGTCATCGCGCTCAGTCCCGAGCAGGCCAAAGTGCAGGGCGCGCGCTGCATGGACTGCGGCACGCCGTTTTGCAACAACGGCTGCCCAGTCAACAACATCATCCCGGACTTCAACGAGCTGGTGTTCCAGAACGACTGGCGCGCGGCGATGGAGGTCTTGCACAGCACCAATAATTTCCCCGAGTTCACCGGCCGCATCTGTCCCGCGCCCTGCGAAGCCGCCTGTACGCTGAATGTCAACGACGATGCGGTGGGCATCAAGTCGATTGAGCACGCCATCATCGACCGGGCCTGGGCCGAAGGCTGGGTCCAGCCGCAAGCACCCGCGCACAGCACCGGCAAAAAAATCGCCGTGGTTGGCTCCGGCCCGGCTGGCCTGGCGGCGGCCCAGCAACTGGCGCGCCAGGGGCATGCGGTCACGGTGTTTGAGAAGAACGACCGCGTGGGCGGCCTGTTGCGCTACGGGATTCCGGACTTCAAGATGGAGAAATCGCATATCGACCGGCGCGTGACGCAGATGCAAGCTGAGGGCGTGGTCTTTCGCACCGGCGTTCTGGTGGGTGAATGGCCGGCTGATTCCAAAGTAACCAACTGGGCCAAGGAAACCTTGAGCGCCAAGCAGTTGCAGGCGGATTTTGATGCCGTCCTGCTCACTGGCGGTGCGGAACAATCGCGCGATCTACCGGTTCCCGGGCGTGATTTGTCGGGCATCCATTTCGCCATGGAATTTTTGCCCCAGCAAAACAAGGTCAATGCCGGTGACAAGCTCAAGGGCCAGTTGCGCGCCGACGGCAAGCACGTGGTTGTCATCGGCGGTGGCGACACCGGCAGCGATTGCGTGGGAACGTCCAACCGGCATGGCGCGCTTGGCGTGGTGCAGTTTGAGGTGATGCCGCAGCCGCCGGTGGAGGAAAACCGCCCCATGACCTGGCCGTATTGGCCGCTCAAGCTGCGTACCAGCTCCAGCCATGAAGAGGGTTGTGAGCGGGAATTTGCGATTTCCACCAAAGAATTTGTCGGTGAAAAAGGCAAAGTGACCGGGGTCAAAACCGTGCGGGTCGAATGGCAGGGCGGAAAAATGGTGGAGGTGCCGGGCTCGGAATCCATTGTCAAAGCCGACCTGGTTCTGCTGGCCATGGGCTTTGTCAACCCGGTTGCCAGCGTGCTGCAGGCTTTCGGGGTGGACACTGACGCGCGCGGCAACGCCCGCGCCCACACCGACGAGGGCGGTTACGCCACCAATGTGGCCAAAGTGTTTGCCGCAGGCGATATGCGCCGTGGGCAGTCGCTGGTGGTGTGGGCGATTCGCGAGGGCCGCCAGGCGGCGCGCTCGGTGGACGCTTTCCTGATGGGCAGCAGCGTCCTGCCGCGTTAGACGGCGCCCCCCGGAGGGGCGCGCGGCGCGCGTGGGCGGAGGACCCCCGTCCCGGCGCTGCTGCATCACAAAACTAATTGATAATGGTTGTTGCGCTGCCGCCCCCCGGCGCGAGCCCCTGCGCTTTTCCATGCCTAGTACACCCCTCACTCCACTTGTCGAACTGAAAAACATCCGTTTCGGCTACGGGTCGCGGTTGATTTTGGACGGCGTGAGCCTGTCCGTTCCCCGAGGCAAGGTGACGGCCTTGATGGGCGCATCCGGTGGCGGCAAGACCACGGTGCTGCGCCTGATCGGCGGGCAATACCGCGCCCAAGCCGGCGAATTGCTGTTGGCCGGTCCTGCCAAGGGCACCACCGCCCCGCAGGACGTGGCGCGTATGGATGCGCAGGCCCTGTTCGCTGCGCGTCGCCGTATGGGTATGTTGTTCCAATTCGGCGCTTTGTTCACCGATTTGAGTGTGTTTGACAACGTGGCTTTCCCCCTGCGCGAACACACCGACCTGCCGCCTGCGATGCTGCGCGACATTGTGCTGATGAAGCTCAATGCCGTCGGACTTCGCGGCGCGCGGGATTTGATGCCCTCGGAGATTTCCGGTGGCATGGCGCGGCGGGTGGCGCTGGCCCGGGCGATCGCCCTCGATCCCGAGCTGCTGATGTATGACGAGCCTTTTGCGGGTCTTGATCCGATTTCGCTGGGAACCACGGCGCGCCTGATCCGCAGCCTGAACGACGCCATGGGCCTGACCAGCGTGGTGGTGTCGCACGATTTACACGAGACTTTTCAGATCGCCGATCACGTGGTGATCCTGGCCAACGGCAAGGTTGCCGCAGCCGGAAGCCCTGAGGCAGTGCGCCACAGCACCGATCCTTTGGTCCACCAGTTTGTGAATGCCTTGCCGACCGGCCCGGTGGCCTTTCATTACCCGGCCCCGGCTTTGGATGCCGACTTTGGCGTGGAGCGCGCAGCATGAAAGCGCCGGCCCGCTCGCCCTTGCACCCCGCAGAGATCGGGTTTTCGGTCCGCAAGGCCCTGGCCGATTGGGGTTACGGCGCGCGGCTCTTGGCGCGCTTGCTGTGGCCCGGCGCTGTTCTGTGGCGCCGTCCGCGTCTGGTGAGCGACCAGGTGCATTTCATGGGCAACTATTCGCTGGCCATCATCACGGTGTCGGGCACCTTTGTCGGCTTTGTGCTGGCCTTGCAAGGCTATTACACGCTGCAGCGTTACGGTTCATCCGAGGCCCTGGGTTTGCTGGTGGCCTTGAGCCTGGTGCGCGAGCTGGGGCCTGTGATCTCGGCCCTGTTGTTTGCCGGACGCGCCGGCACCGCCCTGACCGCCGAAATCGGTTTGATGAAGGCAGGTGAGCAACTCAGCGCCATGGAGATGATGGCGGTCGACCCGGTGCGCCGCATTCTTGCGCCGCGCTTTTGGGGTGCGCTGATTGCCATGCCCTTGTTAGCCGCTGTGTTCTCCGCCATGGGAATTCTGGGCGGCTGGTTGGTCGGTGTGGTGATGATTGGTGTGGACGCGGGTGCGTTTTGGAGCCAGATGCAAAGCGGCGTGGACGTCTGGGCCGATGTGGGCAACGGTGTGGTTAAGAGCCTGATTTTTGGCCTTACGGTCGGCTTCATCGCGCTCTTGCAAGGCTATGTGGCACAACCCACGCCCGAGGGCGTTTCACTGGCCACTACGCGTACCGTGGTGCTGGCATCGCTGACGGTGCTGGCGCTGGATTGTGTGCTGACCGCTTTGATGTTCAGTGTCTGAGATAACAGGAAGGCCGTGATGGAACGTTCGAATAAAGATGTATGGGTTGGCTTGTTTGTGCTGTTGGGTGCAGCGGCCTTGTTGTTTTTGGCGCTGAAGTCCGCCAATTTGCTCACGCTGCAATGGAATGCGAGCTACCAGGTCAGTGCGCGCTTTGACAATATCGGCGGCCTCAAGCCCAAGGCCCCCGTGAAGAGCAGCGGCGTAGTGGTCGGCCATGTGGATGCGATCCGCTTCGATGACAAAACCTACCAGGCCCGGGTTCTGTTGCGCATGGACCAGCGCTATGCCTTTCCCAAGGACAGCACGCTCAAAATTTTGACCAGCGGTCTGTTGGGCGAACAGTACGTCGGTATCGAAGCCGGCGCCGAGCCGGACAACCTGGCCGAGGGTGACACCATCAGCCAAACCCAGTCGGCCGTGGTGCTGGAAAACCTGATCAGCCAGTTTCTGTACAGCAAAGCGGCGGACGGCCCGTCCGGCAGCACCAAATGAATCTGCGACGCCTGCGCGTGGGCCTGTTGGTCGGGCTGCTGCTCAGCGGCTGCGCGACGGTGCAGACGCCAGACGAACGTGATCCCTGGGAATCCATGAACCGCAGCGTGTTCAGCTTCAACGAGAAGCTGGACCGCTTTGTCCTCAGGCCGGTGGCTACTACCTACCGTGATGTGGTGCCCAACTGGACCCGCAAAGGCGTGCATAACTTTTTCGGCAATTTGGGCGATGTCTGGTCAGCGGTGAACAACGGGCTTGCCGCGCGCAGGCAGGAAACGGCGGACAGCATCAGCCGCGTTTTTGTGAATACCACGCTGGGCGTACTGGGGATTTTTGACGTGGCCACCGAGCTCAAGATTGAGCGCCACAAGGCCGACTTCGGCACCACGCTGGGCCGTTGGGGCGTCAAGCCTGGACCCTATGTCGTGCTGCCCTTGCTCGGTCCCGGGACCTTGCGCGAAGTGGCTGCACTACCGGTCGACTACAGCGCCAACCTGACCAACCAGTTCACCGAAGCCGCCACGCGCGACACATTGAAGGTGCTGAACGTCGTCGACACCCGCGCCACCTATCTGGGTGCCAGTGACACGGCCGAGGGCGCCGCCCTGGACGCGTATTCATTTATCCGGGACGCGTACTTGCAACGCCAGCGGTATATTCAATACGATGGCAATCCGCCGGAGCCGGAAGAGCCACCCTATGAGGAACCCTGACCATGCGTGAAGACGGAGAGATGCAATGCGGCAAATGAAAATCGGTGCTATCGGTTTTTTGTTAGGAAGCTTGCTGCTGGCCTTGTCCTGGGCCGTGCGGGCCGAAGACGAAGCGCCCGAGCAGTTTGTCAAGCGCGTTTCTGTGGAGGTGCTGGACAGCATCAAAGCCGACAAAGCCATGCGCAACGGCGATGTCAATCGGGTGATGGCGCTGGTGGACACGCGCATCATGCCGAATCTGGACTTTGTGCGCATGACCGCATCGGCCGTGGGGCCCGCCTGGCGCCAGGCCAGCCCCGAGCAAAAGACCCGTTTGCAGGAAGAATTCAAAATTCTGCTGACACGCACGTACTCCGGCGCTTTGGCGCAGGTGGGTGATCAGACAGTCGAAGTCAAACCGCTGCGCGGCAGTGCGGAGGACAAAGACCTGGTGGTACGCACCGAAATCAAAAACGGCGGTGAGGTCGTTCAAATGGACTACCGCCTGACTAAAACCCCGGGCCAGGGGCCAGGTTGGAAAATTTACAACCTCAACGTCATGGGCGTCTGGCTGGTCGATACCTACAAAACGCAGTTCGCGTCTGAAATCAACGCCAAAGGCTTGGACGGCTTGATCAGCAGCCTGAGCGAACGCAACAAGTCCAACGCCAAAAAGTAGGCCTGCTGTATGGAACTGCGTTTGCCTGCCACCTTGACCCATGCGCAGGCCACTGCCCAGTTGGCGCAGTGGTCCACGCCGCTGGGCAGCTTGCAGGGCGATCCATTAACCCTGGACTGTGCGGATTTGCAGCATTTCGACTCGGCCGCTTTGGCGCTTTTGCTCGAACTCGGCCGCCGCGCCCGGGCGCAGGGCAGCCGTTT
>Ga0114968_10002580_pt1 | contig 13781 bp, 18 predicted proteins | sample M_130807_EF_Meta_FD_87020 | JGI IMG/M metagenome (GOLD analysis project Ga0114968, IMG submission 87020) | Freshwater microbial communities from Lake Montjoie, Canada to study carbon cycling - M_130807_EF_MetaG | ecosystem: Environmental > Aquatic > Freshwater > Lake | place: Lake Montjoie... | reverse complement strand
GGCATTGATTTAGCTTTTTCTCAAGCTGATTTTTCTATTGGCTGGGCGAATGAAATAGATGCAAAAGCCTGTGAAACCTATTCTGCTAATTTTACGCATCCCATTTTGTGTGAAGATATCAAAAAGATTAAAGAGGAAGATTTAAGCCCGGTTGATATTTTGACTGGTGGATTCCCGTGTCAGGCTTTTTCTGTTGCAGGTTATCGCAAGGGATTTTCCGATGATCGGGGGACTTTAATATTTGATCTTCTCAGAATTGCCAAAGCTCTCAAGCCAAAGGTTTTATTTCTGGAAAATGTTAAAAATTTACGCTCTCATGAAGAGGGTGCAACGTTAGAATTGATTCTTGAAGAAATAAAAGCTCTTGGCTACAAATCTACGTATAAAGTATTAAACACCGCTGACTATTCTCAGTTGCCCCAAAATAGAGAACGCATTTATATCGTGGCTTTTAGAGATGAAGACGCTTATTCAAGGTTTGAGTTTCCTAAAAAAAATACAGGTCGTCTTTCCATTCAAGATATTCTGGAGCAGGATGTTGATCAGAAGTTTTATTATACCCACAGCCAATATTATCCCACTCTCAAAAAGGAAATAACGAAGAGAGAAACCTGCTATCAGTGGAGACGTCATTACGTCAGAGAAAATAAAAACAATGTATGCCCCACCTTAACAGCAAATATGGGGACGGGAGGTCACAACGTTCCGCTTGTCCTTGATCATCAAGACATTCGTAAATTAACGCCCAGAGAATGTGCACGACTGCAAGGGTTTCCTGATCGTTTTATTTTCCCCGATCATTTATCGTGTGCCTCTTTGTATAAACAAATCGGTAACAGCGTGAGCATTCCCATCGTTCAAGCCATTGCTGAGAATATTTCAAAGGCTTTTCATGTCAAGTGACGCCAAGCAATGGGTCATTAATCTGACTCAAATTGAACAAGGTCTTTTTAAAACGATGAACGGCAATGCGGATGAAATGATTGCCATTGGCAGAGTGATTAAAGCTGGTTTCCCTTGCTCTCGCGTGGATGTTACCAATGCCAAATATGACGCTATCGTTGATATTGGCGGTGACAAAAAACTTTTAAGAATTCAAATTAAAGGTACTGGTTCAAATTCTATTAACGTTACAGGTGGCTATAGAAGCGGTCAGCAAATATCAAGAGAAGCGCCCAGCAGACTTTATAAATATACAAAAAAGGACTGCGACTTAATCATTGGCATCAATACGAAAAATGGAGACTGCTGTATTATCCCCATTGATGACATTAAAGACTGGAAAAATACAAAACAGCTTTCTCATTTGCAAAGCTATAAAGAAAATTGGCAAGTATTGTTAGATTTAGCTAAACAAAAGTAATTTTACCTATTTCTTTAATTTTATACGAGGGGTCTTTTTTGCGAAACCTGATCTCTTTGGGTTAATTCATCTTCTGTTTCAGATTTTGTTCCGCATCGTCAAAAAGAGACACAATCGTCTCCAAGATTTCTTTTTTTAAAAATTGTAAAAAATTCATATCGTTCACGTTCTGAATAGCAATTGTTAAAATATTTGTACCGATACTTATAAGAACGGACATACTTAAAGTATAATTCGGATTTTGATCTTTTATGAAGGACAAAAGAGAATCTATGCCTTCGATTGAAATTCTTTTTACTTCTTTATCCATTGCTTCTGATGTATCCTGAGCTTTCAACATATCGCGCTGCCTCTCTTTGCTCTGTTTCATCCTTTGTAGCATTTCTCAGTCCTGCACTCAACGCATGCAAAATGCCCTGAACGTCTTCATCTGACTTTAAAGAAGGTGGAATAACAAAACAAAAAGGCACAAAATGTTAATCTTCCTTCGTAATCTTCACAGAGGCAGACAACAATCTTTTATTGATTTGCCCGAGGGTTAGTTGTTCCCCATACGTCAGGCTTTTTTGAAACGGACGAAGAGCCATATCCAGATCAAGAAGGATCATCTCTTTAGAGGGGGTATCCTCTATAAGCTCCAAAGTCAGATAGGTGCGAGAACGCAGATAGTCTGTTAGAATATTGAAAACAGGAAACATCAGGCTTGCAGGAAGACCCATACGAAGCGTGCGCTGTTCGCCACACTCAATCTTCTGTGTTCCCTGGGTAAAGTCCTTCAGTTGCTTAAACGTGGTCTCGATAATCCGTTGAAGCTCTTCGCCCTTGCGGGTGAGAATCAATCCTCTGCTTTGGCGTATAAACAGAGGGGTGCCCAGGCTACGTTCCAGAGATTGAATCTGACGGCTCAAGGTAGGTTGAGATTTATGAAGAATCTCGGAACCTTTTGTAAGGCTTCCCGCTTGTGCAATATAATAAAATGTCTTCGCTTTATCCCAATCGAAATGATAGAAACGACCAGTGTTGGTTAAAGTGAGGGTGTTATTCATGGTTGGACTCCTTCTTGGGTAATGAATCTCTTATATTATCTAAATTGATTTTAAGCACTTGAGTTATTGCTGCCAGATGTTCAAAGTTGGACTCTATTTGCCTTAGATGAACTTTGGAAATAAGAAAAGGTATGAAAAAATTATTTGTTACTCCCTTCATTACCTGTTCTTGAGTTTCTATTAGAATCTGTTTTGCCTTGTGAAGAAGACGATCAAAACGTTCTAAATGAGGAAGAGGATTAGGCTGCGGGGTCATGGGAGGTCTCCTGATCTGTTTTTTTCTTTCCTTCCTGTTTCCTTTTCTCATTAACTTTAAGAGAACGCGCTGATTGAAGAAGGCTTTGAAAAACATCAAAATTTTCATCAGAAGTCTCAAGGAGACCCCTCATAACGTAGAGAACGACCTTTTGGTAAATGACTTGTTCTAAAGCATCTTGAGATTGATCTCTCTCCGAGTGTCCATAATAAGACGAACTCTCCTTTTTAGGAGGTAAGAAATGAGGCACAAACTTAGGATCATCAATGGTTGCAATAGTAGAATAGAGTAAATGGAAGTTCTCCATTTTTTCTCTCCTTAATAACAATATCCGTCATCATGGTCTCCTTAGTTTTTACAGCTTTTTTGTTAAGTATCGCTTTAGTCACTTTTAAATTCTTTGCCAATTGATTGTGATTAGAATCCATTCGATGATTATAAGCATCGAATGGATTCGAAATTATTAATTATATATAAAATGTCTCTAAAATCACTGTCAAGAGAAAAAAACATAAAAGAGTTAAGAAAAGTGTATATCTCTTCTTAACCAAATACCTCTGCCATTTTATTACTCGCAGCTTTCAGCTTTTCCAACTCTAAATGGGCATAGCGCGTCGTAGTTGAGATATTCTTGTGACCGAGCAACTTAGAGACCGTGTAGAGATCAACGCCCTGCGAAAGAGAAAGGCTCGCAAAAGAATGACGAAGATCGTGAACGCGAAAATCTTTAATATCAGCTCGCTTGAGAATCTGTTGCCAAGATTTTTTAATCTCTACTAAAGGTTTGCCCGGAATCTTGCCAGGAAAAACATAATCGTTGTTCGTTTGACGTTTGAGGGAGGTCAAAAGATCATGAGCTTTCGTATTTAAAGGCACAGCACTTTCTCCTGTCTTGGTGTCTGGCAAGTGAATATAGCGCTCTTTGAGATGAACGTGTTCCCATTTTAAGTTCAGGATGTTGCTCTTGCGACAACCGATGTACAAAGCCAGACGTAACGCATTGACGGTATAGTAAGTATGGGGTTGTTCTTTCTCTTGTTGGTTAAAAGCTTCTTCCAGCTTTAAAAGCTCTGGGCGACTTAAAAACCGCTGTTTCTTGTTTTCCTTATATTTCTTAACGCCAGTGCAGGTATTGCTTTTGGGTGGCAGATATTCCCACTCCTCAGCTTTCTTGAAGATGATACTCAAAAGTGCAAAACAACGATTGGCGGTGGTCGTTATATGGTACAGAGATTCTAAAAAGAGCTTAATGTCCCGTGAGGTGATCTCATCCAGTTTTTTCTCGGCAAACCTTGGCAGGACATGCACGTTGGCAAGACTCATATTGTTTCGTCCCTTATATTTATAAGCAGTGACCATATACTTTTCTTTAAAAATCTCGAAAAAATCGCCAAACAGCATGGATTGTTTCTGCTCGATAATCTTCTCCTGCTTCTGCTCTCTGGGATCATGCCCTGAAGCCACAGCCGCCGATAGTTTCTTGGCTTCTATCCTTGCCTCATCCACTGTGATATTGCCGTGAACGCCAATTTTTACACCAATTTTTTTCTGCGTCACGGGAGATCGATAAAAAAACATATAGGTCTTCTTGCCCGATGGCCAGATACGGCATCCAAATCCTTTGACTTCGCTGTCCCAAACATAATAGTCCTTGTCCGCTGGATTATGCTGGTCTATAACAGTTTTGATTAGTTTTCGCATTTGGTAACTCCTCTCTAAAAAGTTACCCTATAGTTACCAGAAAAATTCGGTGAATACAACTTTATGCATGCAACGCAGGGCAATTAGAAGGAGAAAAAAAGTAAAAATGCTAGAGTTTATATAGTTTTTGGCAGTTTAGGCCGGATTAGCTCAGCTGGTAGAGCAACTGATTAAAAGTCAAAAGATGTTCGCTATAAATCACCTTAAAATCAGCCAAAAATATTTAATTCAAAAATCACAGTTACCATATAGTTACCACTCCCTCATGCAGAGTATTGACATGCATTTTCATATGAAATATGCTTCAGGGAAATTTTTAAAAAAGGGGTATGCATGCAAATGAATGGTTTTAGAAATACAGAGACAGGAGCTAACAATCTTAAATTAATTTTTTTCGCAAATTTCATTGAATTTGCGGATTTGTACCTTTTCATCCACTGTGCACCGATGATTGCCAAGATTTTTATCCCGCCAGAATATCAGAGCTGGATGCCTACATTTTCTGTTTCTGTTGCCTACGGCATACCGCCCATAGGGGCTATTCTGTTTGCTCGTTTAGGCGATGACTGGGGTCGAAAAGTGACTTTGGTTTTATCGTCCACACTCATGTTTGTTTTGACGGTTGTTTTGGTATGCCTCCCCTCTTACGAGCAGATAGGAATGTGGTCTCTCATCATTTTTTGTCTTATTCGTTTTTTCCAGGCGATTTGCATTTCAGGCGAGGGAGCCTGCGCCTGGGTTTACGCCTATGAGTCGACACCTAAATTCTCACAAACAGCTTTTACCATTCCTTTCATTTGTCTTGGAGAGATGCTTTCGGGAGTTATGTCACTTGGCGGTTTTTTGTTTTTGTCTCATTATCTCTCTTTTCTGGAAGAAGAACAAATCATTCGATGTATGTTTGGTTTTTTGGCGATTCTTTTTGCTTTTGTTCTACACAACAGAAAAAGATTGGAAGAGACGAAGATATTTCTTATAGAAAGACAGAAATTTCATACAGGCGTTTCGTTCAGGCAGCTTTATCAGCAAAAACAATTTCTGAACAAAAATTGGTGGTTTCTGGTAGGAGTCATGTTGATCTATCCTCTCGGATTTACAATTTCCTACGTCTTTATGGGCGATGTTTTGAAAAATCAGTTAGGATATTCAGATCAAGATGTTGTATGGCATAACATGTTTGTCGTCATCGCAGAATTAACGCTTGTCTTTTTAACAGCCTGCGCCTTTTGTTACCTAGAAAATAAGAAAATTCTCAATCGCAAATTTTCTTATTTAATTCTTTCTGCAATTCCTTTAGTATGCTCTGGCTTTGCTTTTTTCTATTTATCTCTTTACGAAATTACGGCTTTTAAAATTTGGATGATACAAGTGTTTATGGTGATGCCCTTAAATTCTGTTTTTATCATCGGAATTTTTTATCACGGATTCCCCGTTATCGGAAGATTCACGTCTGCCGCCTCTGCGTGGAGTACATCACGTCTGATTGGTCTCGTAAGTGGCATCTGGATCATGCAATATATTCATGGACAGCAAAGTCTTTACTATTTTGTCGTATTTGCTGTTTTTTCTATCATTCAAATCCTGTGTATTGTTTTAGCGCGTGAGCCTAATGTTGAATATGAAAGGTAGTTTCAAAAAGTGTCTAATATTTTGTCTTTGAATTATATGGATGATATTTTAGTATTGGATGATGTTTTGTACGCTATTATTGACAATTTGAATAATACGAATATTGAGAAAGCAAAAAAAACAAAACTTTTCATAAAGCACAATGATTTGAGAAACATTGTGAATCGGTGGGAGTTGGGAAAAAATAGAGCGATTGACGTTTATCGTGCTTTGTATAAATCCCCTGTCTTTTCTTCTCTCATTGAGCAAGAAAATGAATGTTGTTATCAGCTTGAGCAAGCATCTTTTATTATCAAAGGCATTTTTATTCACAGAAATAATGTGTTAGCCGCAGAAATCCCGGATCACCAAGGCCTCTCAATACAAACATTTCATCAACAAGCATCTTTTATTACCGATCGATTATTTTTTTGTATCGAACTGATGGATTATTGGATCGCCCACAAAGGGCAGGATGGGAAAAGTACTCTTTATTTTACCAAGAACATTTTAGATTATATCTCTCCAGAAAAGAGTTTTTTGATTCCTGCACATGATAATAAAATCTTGCAAGCCTCTCGATTCTTTCACAACTATTTGCAATCGCGTTATGGCGTGGACTATCAAGTCGCCAGAAAAGAGATTGAATTTGCATTCAATCAATTTTTCTCTCTACAAGTACACAACTTTTTTACAAAAGAAGAAAAAATAGCAATCATTTTGAACAATTTGCGTGCCAACAAGAATGAGTTTACAGAAACTTTAGAAACACTTTTTCAAACAGAAGCACCTACAGAAAATAAATAATGTCAAGTACGTAATTCTCCCGTTTTTTTTACCCCAAAAAAGCGTTTTTTACTGGAAAATCCCAATTCGATCCAAAAAAACTGTCACAGGGATACCTGACACTCACATTTTTTTCATGATCTTTTGTTTTTTTAGAAAAAACATTTACTTTCAAGATGTTAGCCTCCTATTGTATTTTTACTTACTAAAAAAACCATAATAATATAGAAATCTCATTGTTTTGTCAAACAAGGAATTATTCTGTGGATAACTCATTTTTTGAGCAAAAAAAACGGGAAAATCCCTTTCTTTATTTTCTTTGTTTTTTTTGCTCTATTTAAAATCATGTTCCACAAAGAAAGGCATGCAGATATGGTTACAGCAAAAAATCACTCCAAGTTATCTTCTGACGATCTGTTTACAGCAAAAGAAGTCGCCGCTCTTCTTAATGTGTCTTCTTGTACTTTAAGCAGATACCGCACGGAAGGCACAGGGCCTTATTATATTGACGTGAGTCGTCAAGTTAAGCTTTATCCGAAAGTTGCTCTGTATCAATGGCTGGCAAGCAAGAAACGTAAATCAACATCCGATCCTGGTAGCATGATCGCATCCACTCCTGAAGACTTTCTTCTTCCTCAGAATGAAGAAGAAATCGTCTCTTCTTGTAAGCGCGGCAGGCCAAGATCATTGCCCACTACGCCAACTATTTAATAATAAAGAAACTTTCCATGAATTCACTTTACTCATGTATTGACGAACCATTAAAAAAACTCACTCAGATGAAGACAGAGATTGAAAATCAGGAACGTCTTCTGGCGAGAATCAAAGAATATACTGAAAAAGGTTTTGATTTGTGGAGACCCGTTTCTATTGATGATCTCATTGACCTTCTCTATATTCATCCTCGTAAAAAAGACGCATTTTTGACAAAGATGAGTTGTTGGTCGCAATACCGCTTACTTAGTGACAACGTCTATTATTACTCATTGGTTGATTTGCTAAAAACTTATAGTTTTCTCTCGATTATTACGCCTTTCACGCTTTACGCCATGCCGTCAGCAGAGAAAGGCAACATTCGCTAGAATGAGCAATCTCATCTCTCTTAACCTGTTTGACGGCGTGCATGGAACACAGCCTATTGCCAGAGAATTATCACTAGAAGAATTGGCAGAATTTCTTGGCCCTGAGAATCCACCTTTTGTGACGCGCGAAGAGCGCAAAGTCAGACAGCTTTTCTCTATGAACATTTACAAGGAAGGCACTACACGAAAGACAGAGAATGTGGCGTTTATGACGGGGATTGTGTTCGATTTTGATAACAAAGATGATTACGTCTCGATTCAAACCATCACCCATCGTCTTGATCAAAAAGAAATCGCCTATGGTTGGTATACAACCCACTCTCATACTGAAACCCGCCCTAAATGGCGTTTGATTCTTCCCTTTGCTAGTCCTCTGCCTGTTGATGAATGGATGTCCTGTTATCAAAAATGCCTGATCTTGATTGGCACCCCCCCAGGGATTGATGAGCCTTCCTGTAAAGATATCGCTCATATGTGGTATCCCCCTTATCTCAATGCAGGTCAACCTTATGAAGCAAAAGCTCATTTCGATCGCTACTGGATACAGCCTTTAGACGTTGACTTGCATATGACGCCTGAAGAAAAAGTACGTTATGAAACGTTTACCCAACAATATGAAAGCAGAACATTAGCGCCTGTTCTTCCGGCTCTTTCTCTCAAGCCTCTTTCCGCTTTTAATTTGAAACAGGCGCTACATATCGTGAGCTATCTGAATGCTAACTGTGATTATGCCCTCTGGATGAGGACAGGCAAAGCGCTTCACCATCAATTTGAGGGCTCTTTGAAAGCCTTCAAGATATGGTCGGCATGGTCAGCCCAGAGAGAGCGGCTTGATCATCACTACGATGCACGTGAAATCAGAAACCTTCTTCATCATCGCATGAGAGATGTCCTTTATTACCTCTATCCCAACGGCAAAGAATCAGACAAACATTTTAGGATTGGCGATGTTCAAGGTCATGACGGCGAAAGCATGAAAATAGAACTGGATGGAGATAAGGCCGGTCTCTGGCATGACTTTGGCACAGGAGAAGGCGGAGATATTTTTGATTTATGGGGACACGTTAAAGGGTTGAGTCCTCGACAGGATTTTCCTGCCTTGCTCAAAGATATTGGGTCATGGCTTGGTTATTCCTTTCATGCTTCTCCCTCAGAACATCATGATGACAGCGATTTGCTGAAGTATTGGCATCGTTTTCAATACGAGTCTCCCGTCGGTATCGACACATTGATTCAAAAAGCAAAAGAGGGTGGGTATAAACCCGATTCTAAAAAAGAGTCTCTTTCTTCTCGCCGTGTTGTTGGTTTGGACATTATAGAATTTGCAGCCATGAATATCCCTCTCCCTCAGATGCTGGTTGATCCCATTATTCCTGAACAAGGACTTGCCATGCTGTATGCCCCAAGAGGGATTGGTAAAACCTATCTTTCTCTTTCTTTAGCCTATATTGCCGCAAGCGGTAAATCGATGCTGGAAGGCAAATGGAGAGCTTCTCAGGAAAACAATGTTGTCTTTCTCGATGGAGAAATGCCGGCAGGACGATTACAACATCGTCTCAAAGGCATTATTCACAGTATAGGCCCTGTTTCCAGATCAGGACTTCTGACCATTATTACACCTGATTTGCAAGAGTTAGATGTTCCTGATCTGTCAACAGAAGAAGGACAACGGCTGATTGAAGAGCAATATCTTCAAAATGCCAAGTTGCTGGTTTTGGATAACCTTTCTTGCCTGTTTCGCACAGGCAGAGAGAATGAAGGGGATAGCTGGAATAGCGCACAGGCATGGTTTTTAAGACTTCGCAGGAAAGGTATTTCTGTTCTCTTAATTCATCACGCCAATAAGAACGGACAACAACGGGGAACATCGAAGAAAGAAGACGTGATGGACACGGTCATCGCTCTTCGCCGCCCAGAAGATTACGACCCCTCGGAAGGAGCCCGTTTTGAGGTTCACTACGAGAAAGCTCGTCACTTTTATGGTGATGCCGCAGAACCCTTTGAGGTGCAGCTTAAAGAGCAGGACGATCGGTATTTCTGGGTGGTGATAGAACTCGCTCAAGATGATGAAACGCAAATGATCACAGATCTTTATAAACAAGGATTAAGTGTTCGTAACATTGCAAAAGAAATAGGACTTCATCGATCAAAAGTTGAAAGAAAACTACAAAAGGTCAAATTGCAAGAAAAGGGTAACAGAAATGATTGATCGTTTTTTCACATCTTATTATTTGACTCAAAATCGAGACAGTGACCGAGACACAATCGAGACAGTGAGAGGAAAATATGCAAGTGTCTCGCTGTCTCAGACCCTAGTGCGTGAGACAGCGAGACAGTGGCTTGTAATCGTTATCCAGCAAGGGATTGAGGGTGTCTCGGATAAATTTAAATCGAGACACCTCAAAATCGAGACAGCGACCGAGACACAATCGAGACAGTTCACTCGTTTGAAAGGTGTAACAGAATACTCCGAAAGACTTCTTCGTCTTTGCACACCCTCTGCAAAGAAGAGTCAAGAGGAAGTGAGTTTACCGATTCCATCAGGATTTGATTTACCTGATCGTGAACAAATTTATAGAGCCGCTTATGACTTGTGGCAACCGGTACGAGACAAGATGCCTGCATGGATAAAGTACATGTCTCTCCGCAAAGCCCATCAGAGCGGCGATAAAAGCCTTGCTCAAGCTCATAAAGATGCTGAGCAGGCTTATTACGTGGCGTGTCAGCAATGCCCTGAATTTCAGTATTACACACAAGTCCGTCAAAAACTGTTTCCTGCTCCCAAAGCGATTGATTGGGAAGCGCAAGATCACAAGAGGTCAGCATGATGAACCCCTGGGATTACGAAGACGATCTGCATTCACAACAGCTTGTGCGTTGGGGACGTAAAGCTATTCGCCGCGTGAATGACATTTTGAACACGCTGCACAAGAAGATGACTCCTTCTCTGCATGAAGAGGGGGTCTTAGAGATTTTGGCAGAACTTCAGGTCACCAAAGAGATCACTTTGGATATAGAACAAACCTATTTCAGGCAACGCAAGCTCAGAAAGTGGAGTTCTGCCATGCCGAAAGAATCAGAGCTTATCGCAAGCCCTGAACAATCAACCCTTATAAATGGAGAATAGATGATGACAAAACTCAGTCCCTGCAATGTTCCTAAATATCCTGCCAACCTCACTTACGCCTGCATTAATGACGGGCAATACGGACAGGAAGTGGTCTTTGAATGGCAAGTCAAAGAGCATCCCACCCTTGAGGTTTTTACGGAGAAATTCAAGATCGGGTCAGAACAGTATGGTGAGCAGGCTTTTGAACGTTTGAAAAAGGTCATGAAAATCCTCGCAGGACGAGAGATTGATCAAGACAGTGACCTTGAAGAAGAAAAGCTGATCGGCACACGTGCCTGGGTAAGTTTTGGCGTTTTTAACGGCTACACCCATATATCTGCACGGTCTCTGCGTACAATTGAAGAACCTCAACAACAAAAACAGCCTCCTCAGACCTTAATGGACGATCTCAACGATGAAGTGCCCTTTTAAGAAAGAAAAACGATGAATAATTTAACTATTTTTCAAGATGAGCAGTTTAGAGGTGAAGTCTCCAAAGTCCTCCCGCAGTTTTTTTCTCTCGATAAAATGATGCGGGGTGCTCTGACGGAATTCAGAAAGAATCCTAAACTGCAAGCATGTTCCTCTGATTCTATTAAAGCGGCTCTCTTAACTGCCGCCCAGTTGGGATTAGAGGTCGGGGGGATAGGGGGCAAACTGTATTTTATTCCTTATCAGATTAAAGGCAGTCACAATCAATACGAATGTACGCCGATTATTTCTTACAAAGGCATGTGCGAGATTATCTGGCGTACAGGCAAGATCAAGACGCTTGATGCGGATATTGTCCGTGAGAACGATCATTTCTCTGCCCAGAAAGGATCGTCCGCTTTTTTGGATCATCAAATTGCTCTACGAGAGCGCGGAGAGATTCTGGGTGCTTATGCGTATGTTGTTTTGAAAGAGGATGGCTTTAAATACGATTATCTCTCGTTAGATGAGATCAAGAAAATTGGATGCAATCTTGGCCAAGATGGCAAGCTGTATCCTAAATCTCCCTCTTGGCAAAATCATTTTGATGAGATGGCTAAAAAGACGTCCTTGCGTCGGTTGTTCAAAACGCTTCCCGACATTCCAGAATTCAATCTTGTCAATGACGTGGAATATGCCATAGAGCAAAAAGGAGAGGCTGTATTGGAAGGCTTGTCTCATCAAGAAGTCTCCGATGTTAGGGATTAACCTATTCAAGCAGAAACTGAAAAACGCCTGCGCCCTTCTTCAGCAGCGCAAGCTATCCCCTTTTGAAGCAAAGGCTGCATTTAATCCGCAGTCTCCGGGGTTCAAGATTCTTGCCATCGGCATCATAACCCCCGGCAAGAAAAATGATGAGTAAAAGATTAACGCCTATCTATTAGACAAAGTTGTAATTTTGACAAAGAAAGAGATGGAGAGATGAAAATGGATGATAGATTTTTATGTCATAACGATGTTCATAATGCCATTGCGAGCAAAGCTTTTAAACGAGGTCAGGATTCAGTCTTGGCAAACAACCAAAAATTGGATAAAGATGAATTACAATTCATCGAAGAAATCGAGCAAGGCAAGCCGCATTGGGAGATAGATATGAATGATGTCGATAAAATCGACACGTCCATTTGATATGTCGATTTTTTGGAGATTTTTAAACATGAAGAGAACAATATGACCCACATTCTCGCCCTCGACCTCGGCACGACCACCGGCTGGGCTTTGTTGAAAGATGGCGAGATTCGCAGTGGTTCTATTTGCTTCAAGTCCTCTCATTTTGATTCGGGAGATTGCAAATTTACACGCTTTAAACGATGGCTTGTGAATCTTAAGGCCGCTCATGGAGATATTGATCAGATCGTTTATGAAGCGGTGCGTCGACACAGTGGGACGATTGCAGGTCAAACCTATGGCGGGTTTATGGCAACGTTGCAAATGTTTGGCGATCATCATAAAATCCCCTATGAAGGCGTTCCCGTGGGAACCATCAAGAAGTTTGCCACAGACAACGGCAATGCGTCAAAGCTGGATATGATCAATGCCATGCAGCGAAAAGGTCATCGTCCCAAAGACGATAACGAAGCAGACGCGCTGGCATTGCTTTATTGGAGAATGGGACAGGAATCAGACCCATGTTAAAGCTCATGATTTCATGTTTTGATAAAAGCACCATCATGGCGAAACCCTGGGCTGAAGCGGGTTATGTTTGTTATTGTGTTGATCATTGTCATCCGTCAGGAGAACACAGGGAAGGGAATGTGATTAAGGTCGGTGCTGATATGCAGACATGGATTCCGCCTCGTGGGGATATTGTGTTTGCCTCGTTTTCCCCCCCATGTACGGATGTGGCTGTGTCGGGCGCCCGCTGGTTTAAAGAGAAAGGTCTTCATTGTCTTGCACGTGCTATTTCTCTCTTTGCCCGCTGTGTGGATATCGTTAAAACGCTTGAGTGTCCGTGGATGATCGAAAATCCGGTCAGTACCATCTCCTCATACTGGCGCAAGCCTGACCACAAGTTTCATCCGTGGGAATATGGGGATGCTTACACCAAAAAAACATGTTTATGGACGGGGAATGGTTTTGTGATGCCTGAACGTCGTCCTGTCTTTCCGTCAAAGGGGAGTCGGATGCATCTGCTTCCGCCATCGGATGACAGGGCGGACCTGAGAAGCATCACTCCCCCGGGATTCGCCCAGGCGGTGTTTGAGTCCCATCATGAAAGAGTGAGAGAAGATGACCTCGCTTGAACTTGCCCGCACGGCTTATATCCAAGCCTTTCAGAAGCATCCGCTTCACAGGCTCAAGGGTAAACTGCCCGAACGAGAGATTTTATCCAAGATTGGCGATGCGTTAAGTCACTCTC
>Ga0114968_10002579_pt1 | contig 13781 bp, 6 predicted proteins | sample M_130807_EF_Meta_FD_87020 | JGI IMG/M metagenome (GOLD analysis project Ga0114968, IMG submission 87020) | Freshwater microbial communities from Lake Montjoie, Canada to study carbon cycling - M_130807_EF_MetaG | ecosystem: Environmental > Aquatic > Freshwater > Lake | place: Lake Montjoie... | reverse complement strand
GAAAATAACGTGTATGTTACCCTTTCCAGAGAGGATATAAGTGCGATTGCTGCAACTACTGAATTGGCTGAAAATTTACAAATAAATCAAGGAGACCCCGTTCTTACAAGAAATCGTACTGTTTTTAGTTCTGATGGACAGATTGTAGAGTATAATCAAGTTTTTTATAGGGGGGATGGTATTTCTTATTCGGTCGAAATTGGCCGGTAATTGTCAAATTATAATTTTAATAACATGAAGTGGAAGTTGATTTTATTATTAAATATTATGCTCTTTTTGGATGTTCCAGGTTGGGGACAAGCTGGAAAAGACCGGCTTATCATAGGTCTAATTACTGACAAAGAAAATGGCGAGTCCCTTATTGGCGTAAATATTACCTTGAAAGGTTCAGATATAGGCGTTGTTTCCAATGAAAAAGGAAATTATGAAATCAAAGCAAAGGTGGGAGATATTATAGTCTTTTCTTATGTTGGTTATCAAACAACGGAAGTGACGGTAGGTAACAATCTGGTGATTGACCTTGGTATGACTTCCGAAGCCGCATTATTAGATGATATTGTCATTGTTGCTTATGGCCAGGTTAAAAAAAGTGACCTTACTGGTTCTGTTTCCTCCATTTCTGGAGAAGCATTAAGCCGGTCAGCGCCTATTTCTGTCGATCAGGCGCTGCAAGGAAGGGCTGCCGGTGTTCAGGTAACTCAGGTGAGCGGCAGACCAGGTGGTGAAACTTCTATTAGAATTAGGGGTACAAGTTCTATAAATGCAGGTAATGAACCACTTTTTGTTATTGATGGCATGCTAATTACAAATGATAATAATCAGCTAAATGGTGGCGCAGTGGCTGGTTCTCCCCTGAATGGTTTAGCTTCCATTAATCCCGCAGATATTGAATCGATAGAAATTTTGAAAGATGCTAGTGCGACCGCCATGTATGGGGCAAGAGGTTCTAATGGTGTAGTAATTATCTCTACAAAAAGAGGGAAAGCAGGTACCTCTCGTATCAGTTTCGATAGCTATCAAGGGGTGCAAACAGTTACAAAAAAATTACCTGTATTGACAGGACAGGAATTTGCTCAATATATGAATGCTTTTAATGCCGATGCTAAATTACCTGTCGATGTTCGTTATTTTATTCCAGAAAGAATTGGACAAGGTACTGACTGGCAAGAGGCTATATTTCGTCAGGCAAGAATGCAAAGCTATCAGCTTAACCTCTCTGGGGGTAATAATAAAACCAGATTTGCTGTCTCGGGCGGCTATGTTTCTCAAGATGGTATTATTATAAATTCAGATTTTAAAAATTATACTTTTCGCATTAATGTAGATCATGAAGTTAATTCCTGGATTAAAACAGGTGCTAGTTTGAGTAGTAGTAATATACAATCCAAAGGAGTTTTGACAGGTGCGCAAAGTAGTGGAACAGGAGTTCTGTTGCCTGGTTCGGTAACAACAGCCCTGCTTTTTCCTTCGTCCCTTCCCGTGCTTGATTCTACCCGTGCTGGTGGATATACCTATCAGGATGATCGAGGTCGTAATTTGGCAAATCCAGTAGCAGATGCCTTAGAAACGGACAATATATCGACCAATGTCAGAACCATTGGTAATTTTAATACAACCTTTACGGTAGCTAAAGGCTTAAGTTTTAAAGTCAATCTTGGTGCAGATATTTTTTCCGTTAGTGAAAACCGCTATGTTCCTAATTATTTAAAAAGAGGAGAAAGTACTAATGGAGCGGCAGTTTTAGCCAGAATAAATGGTCGTTCCTGGTTGGCTGAATATACCATGAACTATGATAAAGTTATTGGGAATAATCAATTTAATTTCCTTTTAGGAAATACCTATCAAGGTTTTTTTAGTGAAAGAATTTTTCTATTTACTTTTGATTTTCAAGATAATAGAACTGGCTATCACGCAATTTCTGCGGGCTTAAATCCACAACCTCCTGGTAATGGCGAATCCTCCTGGGGAATGATTTCTTATTTGAGTAGATTTAACTGGACCCACAAAGACAAAGTGTTATTTACCCTCACAGGCAGAGTAGATGGATCATCAAAATTTGGCGTTAATAATAAATATGGATTTTTCCCCTCAGCTGCATTGGCCTATAAGCTGCATAAGGAAGATTTTATTTCAGATTTGAATATTTTTTCAACCTTTAAAGTTCGTTTAAGTTACGGCATCATCGGAAATCAGGAAATTGCTTCCTTTTCTTCCTTAGCCACCATAGGAAATCTAGGAGAGGGCGTTTTTGATGGTACGGAGTTTTATAAAGGTAAGGAGCCGCTTCGTTATCCTAATCCAGATTTAAAATGGGAAAGAACCCATCAAGCCGATTTAGGCATTGACATGGAGTTTAACGAAGGAAAAGTTTCTCTGGTCTTCGATGTTTATCAAAAAAGAACACGTGATTTATTGCTATACGCTCCTCTGCCAACTACTTCGGGCTTTGGTTATTATTTGACAAATATTGGTGGGCTAAAAAATACAGGCGTTGAACTAGCTCTTACAACTACTAATCTGGACACTAAACTCTTCTGGAGTACCACTTTTAATATTTCCCATAATAGAAATATTATCACTGCCTTAGCTTCTGAAAGAGAAATTCCGATAGGGGGTATTCTAAATGTACCTACTGGATGGAGTATTTTGAAAAAAGGGGAGGCTATAGGAACCTTTTATGGGTATAAATCAGCTGGATTGTTTCAATCAGCGGAGGAACTTAAATCGGCTGCTAAAATTAAAGGACAGACGCCAGCATTAGGTGATCGTCGTTATGTGGATATCAATGGAAGAGATTCAAAAGGAGTATTAACCCTTGGTCCTGATGGCTTTATAGACGAAGCTGACAGGATACCAATTGGTCGAGCTACCCCTGATTTGACCTTCGGTATCATAAATAATTTTAGATATAAAGGATTTGATTTTTCCTTTTTCCTTCAAGGTATGTGGGGAAATGATTTGATAAATGCTAATTTACTTGAAATAGGTTCCTTAAACGGAGAAGCAAATGTGCTGAGAGACTATTGGGAAAATAGATGGACACCGCAAAATACAAATACGATTTATCCGAAAGTTAATCCTTCGGAAAGAAATATTCTAAGCGATGCTCAGGTTGAATCAGGTTCATTTCTCCGTATTAAAAATATTTCTTTAGGATATACGCTTCCAAAATCATGGCTGGCAAAAGCTCGGGTTTCTCAGCTTAGACTTTATGTTACGGCTAATAATATTTACAATTTTACTAAATATACTGGCTATGATCCTGAATTATTCGCCTTCGGCCAAAGCAGTTTGCTTCAAGGAGTAGATTATGGCGGTTATCCTATGTCAAGAACTTTATTTGCGGGCATTCAAATTACATTCTAATGTTTAAGATATTAAAAAATCGTCTTTATACCGTTAGATTTTTAATGGGTACACTTCTTTTGGGTATAATTTTCAGCACTTGTAAAAATTTGCTTGTCGAAGATCCCAAAGATCAGGTTTTCATTGAAAATTTCTTCAAAACAGAAAATGATGCCATTGCGGCTATCAATTCAATCTATGCTGTTTTGAATTCAACTAGTTTTGCCCCGACTTTTGGAGGTGCATTTCATAGCAGTTATTGGGTTATGTCAGGATTAACTTCCGATGAGATGGAGAATAGATTAGCTGGTTCCATTCAACTCGATGAATTAGACCAGCTGCGTCATAAAGCTGTCAATGGAACTGTTCGGGATTTTTGGATTAACGGGTACAAGGGTATTAGTAATGCAAACTTTGCTATTGCAGGTATTCAAGACATGAAAATAGATGAAAAGTTAAAAGCAAGACTTATCGGGGAAGCTCGTTTTCTAAGAGGATTATTATATTTCGATTTAGTAAGACTTTTTGGTGATATTCCTTTAATGCTCAATGTTCAGGATCCAGTTTATCCAAAAAAGGCATTATCAGCAGCTATTTTCGATCAGGTGATAGCAGATTTATCATTTTCAGAGAAAAATCTACCAGCATCATATCCTGTGAATAATGGAAAAGGAAGGGCAACTTCAGGTGCTGCCAAAGGTTTGTTAGCTAAAGTTTATCTGACCCAAAAAAATTATCCTAAGGCCATTTCATATTGTAAAGAGATTAACGCTTCAGGTCAATACGCTCTTTGGGCAGATTTTCAGGATGCATTTAGAATTCCTAATTCAAACGGCAAAGAGGCACTATTTACAGTAGGTTTTGGTACGGGAAATAATAGTATCTCTTTCTGGGAAGTTGGTCAGTTTAATGTGAGATTATTGCCTAAAGAATTAACGGAATCTATTGCCAGTATTAACGCCCAAGGTTGGCAAGTTGCCACGAAATCACTCTTAAATGCTTATGATCCTCTCGACCGTCGCAGAGAGGTAACGCTTTTGACGGAGGTTCCTTCAAAAAGCGGAAGTACGATTTATATCGAACCGCATATTCAAAAATATTGGGATAAAATTACAGAGCCTCAGGGTGGAAATACGGAAAATGATTTTCCTTATCTGCGTTATGCCGATGTTTTATTGATGTATGCGGAAGCACTGAATGAGCAAAATAATGGCCCCACAACAGAAGCCTATGATGCAATTAATGCAATAAGGAAAAGAGCCCGGTTTGATGGCAAAAAAGAAAGAGCCATTTTACCTAACTTAAGTGGCTTGAATTATACTCAGTTTAAGGAAAAATTATTGCTGGAAAGAAGACTGGAATTTGTCGGTGAAGGACATCGTTGGTTTGATTTAGTCCGTTTCAATCAGTTGGAAACAGCAGTTAAAGTAGCTAAAGTGAAGGCTAATCCTATGGCATTCCATAAATTATTTCCTATTCCACAAGAGGAAATTGATTTGAACAATAATCTTTTACCCCAGAATCCTGGCTATTAATTAATTAAATATGGCTTTTGTAGGCATCGATATTGGGGGTACACGTATAAAACTGGGTTTAGTTAAAGATGCTGAATTAATTGGGTCTTCCGTTATTGAGGTGGTTGATAATCAGTCGTTAGCAGCTAATTTACCCCTAATCTTGAAGCAGATAATTGATTTAAAAAATACCTTATCTACTACCCTGACGATTGAAGGTATTGGTATGGCTTTACCTTGTTTGGTCGATCATAAATCAAACAAAATTATTTCTGATTATGTGAAATATCCAGATGCAAAATCACTGGATTTGACTGCCTGGTGTAAAAATAATTTTAAGGCTGACTTTTCTCTTGAAAATGATGCGCGAGCTGCTTTAATTGGCGAAATTCAAAGCTTTTCAAAGAAGACAAATGACGCAGTTATGGTCACTTTCGGCACGGGTGTAGGAACCGCAGTACTTTCAAATGGCCATATTTTAAGGGGTTTTAATCAATTTGCAGGTAACTTAGGCGGACATCAGACCATTGATTTTTTTGGAGAACCATGTAATTGCGGGGATATCGGCTGTGCTGAATCTGTTGCTTCAGGTTGGTCCTTGTCAGGAATGTTAAAAAAAGAAAAATCATACGAAGAAAGCAGTCTTTCAAATATTGAAAATCCTCAGATTAAAGACTTGTTTGAAGCCGCGGCAGTGGGCGATTTATTAGCAAAGCTTTTATACCAAAAAATACTTCTCGCCTGGGCATATACCTTGAAAAATATGGTTTATGCCTTTGATCCGGAATATTTAATACTAGGTGGTGGCGTTATGGTGAACGGTGAAAATTTGAGAAAATATTTTCAAGATTTTTTGAATAACGCTGGTTGGCTTTCCCCATTTGGCGTAAAGGTAGTTTTGGCAAAAAATCCAGATTGGGCAGGCGTTATTGGTGCTGCCATTTTAACACAAGAAAAAGCAGAAAGACATTGAGTCAGGAATACGAAAAATATCCAGCGGTAGATATCTCTGGAAATTGGCATCTACCCTTTGGTTGGGAAGAAATTAACCAGCATTTGAAGGGAATTTATTTGAAAAAGGACTCTTCCTCGCCTAAAAAGGTCATTGTGGTGGAAACTTATCCTGGGGCTCCTTTGGAAGAAATTGCTGCGCAACTGTTAACGTCTATTGAGGTAACTAAGGTTTATTTGACGAATGAGGTTTTTCTGAGTCCGCATGGAATTGAAATCCTAACCTTTCCTGATGTTACCGATGATCGCGTTTTTGGAAAATTAACCCAGCTAACTATTTCTGACTTTTTTGATGAACAGAAAGTGAAAATGTTAAGGGATGCCGTTGAATTACCATTACACGGTTCCTTTTTAATAGTTGGACCAGGAGCAAGTTCCTTAATTAAGGAAGCGAATATTTTCATCTATTATGATTTATGTAGATGGGAAATCCAATTAAGAATGCGAAAATTTATTGTTGGAAATTTAGGACTCCATAATACTTCTGCTTCTTATTCTGAAAAATATAAAAGAGCTTTCTTTGTTGATTGGAGGGTTTGTGATGAAATAAAAAAAGAAAGCTACGCTCGTTGGGACTATTATATAGATGGAAATGAATTTGGAAATCCTAAAATGGTCGAAGCCCTTGATTATAAAAATGCCTTGGCGGATACAGTAAATCGACCTTTTAGAGTAGTACCCTTTTTTGACCCTGGTCCCTGGGGTGGGCAATGGATTAAAAATAAATTTAAGTTAGATCCCCAAATGCCAAATTATGCCTGGGGATTCGACTGCGTGCCGGAGGAAAACAGCCTTTTTCTACAGTTTGGAAACGTGAGATTGGAAACGCCTGCGATAAATCTGGTGTTTTTTGAATCGTTATCCTTATTAGGAAATAAGGTGGTGGAACAATTTGGCGCAGAATTTCCAATCCGTTTCGATTTACTGGACACGATCGAAGGTGGAAATTTAAGCTTGCAAGTTCATCCCTTAAAGGAATATATTAAAGAAAAATTTGGGGTTAATTACACCCAGGACGAAAGTTATTATATCCTGGATGCTGAACCAGAGGCAAAAGTATTTTTAGGATTTAAAGAGAATATAGATCCTGACAGGTTTGTTGAATCTTTGGAAAAGGTTCAATCTGAGGGAGGTTCTTTTTTTCCTGTAGAGGAATTTGTGGCTACTTTTCCTGCAAAAAAACATGATCATTTTTTAATCCCTGCGGGAACTATTCATTGTTCTGGCGCAGGAAATCTGGTTCTTGAAATAAGTGCAACACCTTATATTTTTACCTTCAAACTTTGGGATTGGGCCAGATTAGGTCTGGATGGTTTACCCAGACCAATCAATATTAAACATGGTATTCCAAATCTACAATGGGATAGAACGGAAAATTGGGTAGCCGCTTCTTTGGTAAATCAATTGACTGATCTGGCAGAAGGGGATGGTTGGAAAGAGGAAAAAACAGGTCTTTACGAGAGTCAGTTTATAGAAACAAGGAGACATTGGTTCCATAAAATCGTTCATCATGATACCAAAGGCACAGTTCATATTCTTAATCTGGTCGAAGGTGATGAAGTAGTTGTGGAAAGCCCCGACCATTCTTTTGAACCCTTCCATATACATTTTGCAGAAACTTTTATTATCCCTGCACGTGTTGGTGCTTATTCGATCAGACCAGTTTCTGAAAACCAGGTATTTGCCACCATCAAAGCTTATGTTCGATCCTAACTAATTTAAAACCAATCAGTATGAGTATTTCAAAAAATGAAAACGGTGAAAAAATCAATCTAAAGGTTGTCTATCTGCTTACATCCGTGGCAGCTTTGGGTGGCTTATTATTTGGGTATGATACAGCCGTAATTTCAGGTGTTATAGGACTTTTGGAAACAAAATTTGAACTTACCGCTTCTATGAAAGGTTGGGCCGCTTCCTCCGCTATTGTCGGTTGTATCTTCGGAGCCATGTTTGCCGGTGGCGCAAGTGATAAATGGGGAAGAAAAAAAGTGCTGATGGTTACAGCTATATTGTTTGGATTGTCTGGCATAGGTGCTGCAATTCCAAACAATTTAACAGAATTTACACTGGCACGATTTATAGGTGGCCTGGGTATTGGAGCAGCTTCTATGCTCTCTCCACTCTATATTACTGAATTGGCTCCCGCTTCTATTCGGGGTCGATTGGTTTCCCTTTATCAACTGGCTATCGTTTTAGGAATTCTCCTGATTTTCTTTGTGAATTTGCTTATTCAAGGAATGGGTGATGAAGCATGGAATGTAGAGACTGGATGGCGATACATGCTTGGTTCAGGTGTTTTGCCGGCACTACTTTTTTTTATTGCTATCTTTTTTGTACCTGAAAGTCCTCGCTGGCTGATGAAGGCAGGTAGGGAAGATGAAGCGCTTGATGTTTTACAGAAAATTAATGGTCCCAAAACTGGTTTGAGTATTCAGCAAGAAATAAGAGAAACCTTAGGGGTAGAAAACGGGACTTTAAAAGAGCTTTTTAGCGGAACTTTTCGCCCTGCTATTTTTATTGGCATGTTGCTAGCTATTTTTTCACAAGTGCAAGGTATCAATGCTATTATGTATTATGCGCCCGATATCTTTAAACAAGTGGGTTCTGGCAATGAAAGTGCTTTTCAACAAACCGTAATTGTTGGCATTATTAATGTTGCTTTTACTTGGGTGGCTATTTATTTTGTAGATAAATGGGGGCGTAAATCTTTATTACTTGTTGGTGGTGCAGGTATGGCAATAAGTTTGTTTATGGTTGGTGCTGCTTTCCAGTTTCAATGGTCAGGGTCAATTATTCTTATTTTTATCCTTGCTTATGTGGCTTGTTTTGCTGCTTCCTATGGTCCAGTTACCTGGGTGGTCATTGCTGAAATATTTCCTATCAATTTAAGGGGTTTAGCTATGTCCGTTTCCACGCTAATACTTTGGGTCGCCGTCTATTTTGTGACTCAATTCTTTCCTGTTCTTTTGGAAAGCTTTGGCGCTGCCTATACTTTTTGGTTTTTCTTCCTTATGTCTTCCATTGCTTTCTTTTATGTCTTAAAAATGGTTCCGGAGACTAAGAATAAAACGTTAGAGGAAATTGAACATTCCTGGTCAAAATAAAATAGCTTGTTTATGAAAAATAAAGGAATCTCTTTCTTCCTTTCCGCTACTTTCTGTCTCTTACAAATGGGTAGTTTAATTGCTCAGAAAAAGGAACCCGTCGACTATGTAGATCCTTTAATGGGAACTCACGATAGTAGATGGATGCAATTTCCAGGGCCAACCATGCCCTTTGGAATGGTTAAATTAAGTCCCGATAATGAACGCTCAGGCTGGAAAGCTGGCTATGAATATGATGTGCCTAATATCTCTGGCTTTAGCCATATTCATGAATGGACCATGGATGGTCTGCTTATGATGCCAACCAATGGCAAATTGGAAATCGAACCTGGTTCTGAAAAAAATCCGGACTTAGGTTATCGTTCAAGAATTGATAAAAAAACAGAACTTGCTCAGGCTGGATATTACAAAGTGAATCTTACGGATTATGCTATTCAAGCTGAACTAACAACAACTACCAGAGCAGGTTTTCAAAGGTATACTTTTAACAAAGTGGACTCAGCACGTATTTTAATTGATTTACAAATTGAATCTGAATATGGGACTGAAATTAAAATGGCTGAAATAACAAAGGTTTCCGCTTATGAAATTGAGGGTTATTCTTATCAGCAGGCCTTAAGAGGTGCTGGTTATAATGAATACATTGTTCATTTTATTATTCAGTTCGATAAGCCTTTTACTTCCTTTAATGGTTGGACGAGAGACGGTGTTCAGAGAAACATAAATAAAATATTTTCGGGTTGGGATCATACCGATATTGGCGCTTTTGTTCATTTTAACCTCAAAAAGGGCGATCAAATACTCGTCAGATCCAGCTACTCCTTAGTTAGTATTGAACAAGCAAGATTAAATTTGAAAACTGAAATTTCAGATCCCTTTGGTTGGAATTTTGATGCCGTTAAAAACAATGCAAGAAATACATGGAATGAATTATTGAGTCATATAGAAGTGGAAACTTCCAATGAAACAGATAAAAAGAAGTTTTATACCAACTTATACCGATGTTATGCCGGACGCACTATTCTTAGTGATGTCAATGGTAAATATGTCGATATGTTCGAAAAGGAACAGCAGCTGGAAGATCCTACATCGCCTATGCTAAGTGGCGATGCTTTTTGGAATACGTTCTGGAATCTAAATCAACTTTGGACTTTAGTTACTCCCGATGTGGCGAATCAATGGGTTCGTTCTGAACTGGAAATGTTCGATAAAGGGGGTTGGCTTTCAAATGGTCCCGTTGGATTGGAATATTCGGGTATTATGGTGGCCTCGCATGAAGTTCCTCTCATCGTAAGTGCTTTTCAAAAAGGAATTCGCAATTATGATGTAGATAAAGCCTGGCAAGCAGTTAAGCATACTCAATCGGTTCAGGGTATTTTCCATCCCGGGGGAGGTGTTGCTGGAAATAGAGAGCTAACAGATTATATGAAATTTGGCTACGTGCCTTACGAGTCTGGTCCTACTTCCAATACCTTAGAATATGCCTTTGACGATTGGTGCGTCAGTGAAATGGCAAAAGCTTTGGGAAAAACGGAAGACCATTTATATTTTAAGCATCGCGCAAATAATTATAAAAATATTTGGGATTCTTCCGTCGGTTATATGAATCTGCGCCTTATGAACGGCAAATTCAAATCGGATTTTAATCCTAATTGCTGTACCACTTTTCTCGGTTCTGGTTGGGTAGAAGGAAATGCCTGGCAATATTCCTGGTTTGTTCCTCACGATTTGAAAGGTCTCATCTCTTTAATGGGTAAAGAAGAATTTAATAAAAGACTGGAAGAGGGTTTTGTGGTTTCCAGAAAATGGAAGTTTAATTCCGAATATACCAGTGAAAATAGCCTGATGGCAATGGGTGTTTTACCTATTAACCATGGTAATCAGCCTAATATGCAAGCTGCTTATTTATTTAATTATTCAGGAAAACCTTGGCTTACACAAAAATGGGCCAGAGAAATTATGGATGTTTTTTATGGAACTACGCCCCATGATGCCTGGCCTGGTGATGAAGATCAAGGACAGATGGGTGCCTGGTATGTGATGAGTGCTATGGGCCTTTTTGAAATGAGAGGCGGCGCCGATGTTAATCCAACGTATGAACTCGGTAGTCCCATTTTTGATAAAGTGACGATCCATTTAGATCCTAAATATTATCCTGGGGGTAAATTTATCATTGAAACTACGAATAATAGTAGCCAAAATAAATATATCCAATCGGCTTATTTAAATGGAAATCCTTTAAATAAACCTTGGTTTTATCACAAAGATCTCATTAAGGGTGGTGCTTTGAAAATAAATATGGGGCCTGAACCTGCATTTAACTGGGGGGCGTTGCCTGCCGATGCACCTCCTTCCATGTCAGAAGAATAAAAGAGATGAGTAGGAAAAATTTGTTTCACCTTATCGGATTATGCTGCATGCTTACAAGTTTTTCTTGTAAAAAGTCTTCTCCTTTATTTAAACAAATTTCCGCTTCAAAGTCTGGAATTGATTTTATTAATCAGGTATCCGAATCTGATTCCTTCAATATATTAAGCTATTTATATTATTATAACGGCGGAGGGGTAGCAATTGGCGATTTTAATGTGGATGGATTACCCGATGTTTTTCTCTCAGGTAATGAGGTTTCATCCGCTTTATATCTAAATTCAGGAAACTTAAAATTTAAAGAAGTAAGTAAAATCGCAAATATTTCTACCAGCCATTGGATCACTGGTGCCACCGTTGTTGATATAAATTCAGATCATTTACCCGATATTTATTTATCCGTTTCAGCTCATTCTGACCCAGCCGAACGTAAAAATTTACTTTATGTCAATCAGGGAATAAAAAATGGGATGCCCTCTTTTTTAGAGAATGCGGAGGCTTACGGGATTGCTGATACAGGTTTTTGCACTCAATCGGTGTTTTTTGATGCCGATTTAGATGGGGATCTCGATTTATATATTCTTAATCATGGAAATGATAAGGAAAAAGTGAATACGCCACTTCTTGAAGTGCAAAATGACCCGTCATCTGATCGTTTTTATAGAAATAATGGGAATGGTACGTTTTCAGATATTTCTGAATATTCGGGTATCTCAGATATGGCCTACGGGTTAGGCATAGCCATTTCTGATGTTAATGAAGATGGTCTTCCTGATATTTTTGTGGCCAATGATTTTATTGCCAACGATAAATTATATATCAATCAAGGCAATACTATTTTCAAAAATGAAATTAATGATTATCTGCCTTATCAATCCTATAATAGTATGGGTTGTGATATTGCAGATATGGACAATGACGGGTTTCCTGAAATCTGGGTATTGGATATGCTCCCTTCCAATTTGAATAAATTTAGGCAAATGGCAGGAAGTATGACGCCATTTAAATGGGAATATATGCAGAAAATGGGGTATGAACCTCAATATATGAGAAATACTTTTTTTAAACATAAAGGTTTTCATGCCAATAAAAATGGATTTGTTTTTCAAGAGGAAGCAAGAAAAATGCAAGTTGCTTCTACTGACTGGAGTTGGGCCGTTTTAATGGCAGATTATGATGGAGATGGGCTCAAAGATGCTTTAGTAACCAATGGATACCTGAGAGATATTACAGATATAGATTTTATTCAATTTTCAGCATCATTGAATCAATTTAATGGGGCTGAATCTAGCCGTATTTCATTAATGGGCGAAATAAGGAAAAGACCGTCATTAGCTGCTGACAATCAATTATTTATTCAAAATGATGAGGGGAAATTTAAACGGTCTTCCATGTTATCCTCCACTCAGTTAGACTGTTCCCAAGGTGTAGCTTATGCCGATTTTGATCTGGACGGTGATTTAGATTTAGTCATTAATAAGTTGAATAGTCCCGCAACCTTGGTAGAAAATTCCAGTAACTTAAAGGATAATTACAACTTTTTACAATTAAAATTAAATGGACCAAAGGGAAATGTATCAGGAATAGGTGCAAAGATTACTTGCTACATTGGTAAAGAAAAACAAGTTATTTGGCAATATCCAGTAAGAGGTTTTCTATCACAGGTTTCAGAGGTTTTAAATTTTGGCCTGGGTACTTCGAATCACGTAGATAGTCTTTTTATTAAATGGCCCGATGGTTCCTATTGGAAGAAATATAATGTCAAGTCAAATCAATTATTAAAGGTTAATTATATTCAAAATAATTTAGCTTTCGCAAAGAATAAGGAAATCAAAAGTTGGATAGTAAATGAAAATGCTGTTGAAAATAACTTAATAACTTTACCTTCTAATGAATTAAGTTCAGTTGAAAAGGATGTCTTTCCTTTAATTGTTTCTAGAAGTACCCTTAAAAGAAATAGAGTAGCCGTGGCAGATGTCAACCAAGACGGCTTTACAGATTTTTACTATAATGGAAAAATATATTTAATTGATAATAAAGGACTTAAAGATAGTATTACCCTTGATAAAGAGGATAATCTAACGGTAACTGAGTCTATATTTGTCGATTTTAATGGAGATGAAAAGATTGATTTACTGCAAATTCATGGTCAGGAAATAGGGGAGGTGACTAATAATTTTGAGTCATTTACACTTTTCAGTCAGCTTAAAAATGGCAAATGGATTAAAAATAAAGAGGTAAATTTTCCTAAGGGAGAAAATTTTTATGCTGCCTCTCTGTTGAAAATTAAGGCTGCTTCCTTTTTGTTACTATGCGGAGGTATGGTTTCACTTGACCAATATCCTACAGGAGGAGCTTCTGGTTTATATCTTATCGAGAATGGGCGGTTTATTAAGCTTGAAGTGCCTTTGCTAAGTTCCTTATTACCCATTAAGGACGT
>Ga0114968_10002578_pt1 | contig 13781 bp, 13 predicted proteins | sample M_130807_EF_Meta_FD_87020 | JGI IMG/M metagenome (GOLD analysis project Ga0114968, IMG submission 87020) | Freshwater microbial communities from Lake Montjoie, Canada to study carbon cycling - M_130807_EF_MetaG | ecosystem: Environmental > Aquatic > Freshwater > Lake | place: Lake Montjoie... | reverse complement strand
TCTTCCTATAGAGCCGTCGTAGACTACGACGTTGATAGGACGGGTGTGGAAGCGTGGTAACACGTTAAGCTTACCGTTACTAATAGCTCAATTGGCTTGATTTATGCACTGAAAAAATTTTTAAAAAAAGCAAGATAATAGATAATTACATTTGAAACTGATATCTAAAGTACAAATGAAGTCAGATATAAAAACTATAACAAGAGAACCTTGGATAGATTTATCAATTAAAAAATCTAGAAGAAACTCATTACAATATAATCAAACTTATAGGCAAAGAGAAAAATATAATTTTTTCCAGAAAGCTTATGACTTTTTGCTAGCTAATAGCATAAAAGGCTCATATTTTGAATTTGGATGCCATCGCGCAAGAACCTTTAGATTTGCTTTAAGGGAATCTATAATCAAAAATATTAAGCAAGATTTTCATGCTTTCGATAGTTTTCAGGGCCTACCTGATGAAAAAAATAATCACAATCAAAATAAGAATTTTTTAGCTGGTCTTTTAAAAACTAATAAAAGCAATTTTATGAAAATAATTTATAAATATAAAAACTATCGTAAAGTTTATATTCATGATGGCTTTTATAAAGATTCTTTAAATAAAAAATTAATTAATAAATTTAAGTCAAACAAGATAAGGGTATCATTTATAAATTTAGATTGTGATTTAGAAAAAAGTATTAGAGAAAGCCTTAATTTTGCATTAAAATTTATAGTTGATGGAACTATATTGTATGTTGATGATTATTATAATGTTTATAAGGGCGATCCACGGAAAGGAAACCCAAAAGCGGTAACGGATTTATTAAAAAAAAACAAAATTTTTTTTGAGCCATGGCATATAGTCGGTACATGCGGCAAGAGTTTTTTGCTTTATAAATAAATACGAAATCTAATTTAATATATTAAATTCTATTATAATCTAAAATAAAATGGCGAGGCTTTATAATCTATCTTTTAAAAGACAGATTGTTTCTTTAAGGGGTATATCTGTTTTATCTGTATTTTTTTTTCATCTTAATTTTGAGTATTTTAGAAATGGATATTTAGGAGTAGATATTTTCTTTTTAATATCAGGATATGTTATTACTCAGAGCTTAGTTAAAAATTGGAATGGCAATAAACTTGATGTAATTTTAAAATTTTACGTCAAAAGATTTAATAGAATTTATCCAAATTTAGTTTTTATTTTAGTCTTCGTGTTATTAATATTTTTATTTGTTATTCCATTTACACACTTTTTAACAAATTTAAATTTTTTTTTTTATTCATTATTTGGCTATTCTAATATTGCTTATTATTTAGGTGGGAATGACTACTTCAAAGATATTGACAATCCTTTTTTACATACCTGGTCTTTAGGAGTAGAAACTCAGATTTATGTAATTTTTCCTCTTTTATTTTTATTAATTTTTAGTTTTAAAAAATTTAAACTTGATGACACTTCTTTGTACCTACTTATCGTAACATTATTTTTATCATTGTTTTTATTTGTATATTTATACAATAAAAATTATAATCTTGTCTTTTATTTTCCTATTTTTAGATTGTGGGAATTTTTACTAGGATCATTAATTTTTTTTTTAGATGTAAGAATAAAAAAAAATAATTTTTTGGCAAATTTTTCCATACTTATTGTTCTTATTATTTTGTCTGTAGGTGATTTTAGAAATTTTTCTTTTATAAATTTGATAACTATTTTTTTAGCTTCCGTTTATATAGTTACATTTAAAAAAGAAAATTATTTCAATGGTAAATTTATAAATTTTATAGGAAAAATTTCTTATTCTTTTTATCTATGGCACTTACCAATAATATTTTTATCAAAATATTTTTTTGAAATATCTTTTATCTCTTCCATATTTATTTTTATATTTACAATTTGGACATCTTATTTGACATATAACTTAATAGAAAAAAAATTTAAATATTTCTCATATTTAAATAAAAATTTAATTTTTAATTATAAGTTTATTATTACATTGGCAATTTTTACTTCTCTTCTTTATATTTTTAATAATAAGAATTTTATTCGAAATTTGGTTTTAAATAATAATTATTATGAAAAAGTTTTTAATTGGCAAGGTTCTAAGGAATTTTCCAAAATCTATAATAATTGCTTAAATTCTAATTTGGTAAAAAAAAATATTGAGTTTTCAAATCAGTGTAAATTTAAATTTGACCCAAATAACAAAGATAATTTATTTTTTATAGAGGGCAATAGTTATGCTGGTAATTTTTTAGAAATGTTTCAAAATTCACTAGTTGTAAAAAATGCCTTTTTTAGTTATGTGCCTGAAACTAATTTAAAAAAATCTGAATTTTTTAAATATTATGATAATACTGGTCATAAATTTAATTTAATTCATTATTCTTTTGTTGTTCAAACATTTCAAGATTTAGAGCAATTAAAATTTAATCTATCCGAATTAAAAAAATTTGAGCATGATCGTAATCTAAAAAAAACAAATATTTTAATTTTGGGGGCAATACCACATATTTCAAGCGGTCCACATCCAGTTGATTGTCTTAAATATTCGAAAAATTGTTATATTAATATTATTGAAGATAGAAACTCTAGATCTTTAGATTTATTATCTGATGAAATTAAAAAGTTTATTAACAATAATAATGATAGATTTATAATTCATTATGAACCGTATTTTCAATTGTGTCCGATGGAAATAAAACTGTGCAAAATCTATTTAAAAAATAATAAACAATTGTTTTTCAGGGACTACACCCATCTAACTATTGAGGGAAGTAAATATTTATCAGATCATTTCGATAATTATCTTATCAAAAAATATTTAAAATTTAATTAATTTAAATTTTTTTTAAAAATTATATTATTGCCGTAAGATTTTATTTCTACAAATTTCTTTTCTTTAAGCAAAGCTTGAATTTCTTTAAAATATGGATTGTAAGATTCTATATCTAAGAAAAATTTTTCTGCAATTGTCTTTGTATTAATTTTTTTTGAATTTTTAAATTTTTTTAAGATCTTCCAATCATTTCTTTGTCTGGAGTACATCTCAATTAAGATCTCATCTACTTTATTAAGATATTTTCCCATACCTTTTAAAACAAAATAGTCTGCTCCATCAACATCTATCTTTACCTTCGAAGGTTGAGGAATGATTTTATTGTCTATAAAGTAGTCTAATCTCATTACTATTGTATTTAATTTTAGTGCTTCAGTTTCTTTAGATTTAAAAATACTTTTTTTATGATTAATCTCTGATTTCGCAGACGAAGCCATAAAATCCCTAAGGCAAAAATTAGTGCATTCATTTTTTTCACCTAACAATGTTGGTATCAAGTTAATTTTTTTTGCAACATTATTTAAGTGGATATTGTAAATTAAATCACTTAAATTTCCAAAATGACCGTCAAAGCAATATGTTTTTATATTTTTTTTTGCAGCATAAATTGAGAAATGTCCAACGTTGCACCCAATATCATAAAAAATATCATTTTTAGAAAATGTATCAATCCAGTTAACTAAATCTCTCTCCGCAACATACTGGGAAAAATGATGCAAATAGAGTCTTTCATTACCATCTTTAAATTTTAAAGCTATATTATTAATATTTAAGTTTACGTATGTTTTTAAATATTGAGAAAAAGAATTTCGAAACAAACTTTTTTCAAATGGAAAAAGTATATTGACTATTAACTTAGAGATAAATCTATAAAATTTAATTTTTAACGGGACATATTTTCTTACTTTATATGGTTGATCTATAGTTTTAGTCATTTACCTGGTATTGATCACCACTAACTCTTGGTCCTTTATAATTATCTGATCTAATTTGTTTTTCAATTTCTAGAGACTGTAAAATACAATCATCGATATCAACTTCATATCTATACGTGCCAGCTCTACCGATAGAGTAGCACCACTCAGGAAATAATTTAAAGTATTTATTAGCCTTTTTTTGTTCACTTAATATTGGCACTGGATAAAATCTTCCATTTTTAGAGGGCATTTCCATTCCTATAATTGTATTTTTTGACTTGTGTCTCGTGAATTTTTTATATTCAACTAGTCGAGTAAATTTTTCATTATTAGGAAAATAAATAAAAAATACATCTTTTGGAAAAGCATACTTTCCCGGCAGTACAAATGTATGTAAATCTCTTCCTATAAATTTAAGTTCACCAAATTTATAGTTAAATATCGTGTCAGGAGCAATTGTATTAATTAAAATATCAAAATCATATTTTTTGTTATTTACAATGGCAAAACGTTTTTTAAAGTTTATTTTTTTAAGTATAGAATTAAACTTAATTTTTACATTTTTTATTTTTGGAATTATATCAAAATAAGAATTATAGCCATCTTTTTCAGTTGGATACATTGAAATTCTATCATCAAATGCAGCCTGACTTCCTTTTTTGATTGTATATCCTTTAGGCGACCACTTGAAACTATCGATTTCTTTGCAAGAATTTACTTGCCACATCTTTTTATTATATTCTTTTATTGTTTTATTAAACAGAATTTTACCAACAGACCTTATCCAGAATTCCTCTAAATTTTTAGATTGAGCAACATTTTTAGCTAGTTTTATTTCATTTTTAATTTTTTTTTTATCAGGCATGCGTTCCAAATCTTTGGTATTTAAGGGATAATTATAAAAATTATCATCTTGTCTTACGTAACTAATAAATTGGTGATAATTAACATTTCTAAGTTTTAAAAAATTTTTTAGATAGTTATAAGCCTCTTTTTTTGTTGTTAAAAAATGTCTAGGACCAAAGGTAAAAGGGTGTCCTCCATTAAAGTAAGTTCTTACCCCAGCACCTAAAACTTTACTTTTTTCGATCAGAGTTATTTTTGTATTAGGTAATTTCGAAAGTATTTCTGCCGAGGAGCATCCCGCAAAACCACCACCAATAATAAGAATTTTTTTCATAGTTTCATTTTTTATTGATTTTAACGATAAAGATTCATAGTTTTATTTTCTTGAAAATCTTTCTTTTTCTAAAGCATATATTAATTTTCTGTCTTTTAATAAAGCACAAGAAGTAATATGTCTGTAATAGTTCATACCAGGATAAAACATTTTTATAAATATATATTTAACGTAACAACTAGCAACTAGATTTCAAAATAAATTTAATATTCTTTTTAATACATTGTGATGTAGTCATTAAAGAAATATTAAATTTTTCAGATTTTTTTGTGGATATTGTAAAAGAATTATCTGGCTTAAGTATTTTTACTATCGATTTACTTTTAAGTTTTATCTTAATTTGATTAACTAAATTTTTCAATTTGATTGGTTTTAAGGATGCTAAGTTAAATATTGTATTTTTACACTTATCATTATTTCCTAACATGAAATCTTCTGATATCTTACAAATACTTTCAGTATGCACAATATTATTAAAGTCACTGTCTGGATTATTAAATTTAACAACTTTATTATTTAAAAATTTTTGTACTAAATTATTCACAAAATTTGCATTAGATTGAAAATTTCCCACAACTCCAGGCAATCTTAAAATCAAAAAATTAATTTGATTTTTTTTACAATAATCAACCAATAGTTTCTCCATTTTAAGTTTTGAAACTCCATAAGCATTTACTTTATTCTTTTTTGTATTTTCATGTAAAATTTTATCATTGATCCTTCCATAAATAGACACTGTTGAAAGCAAAACTATATTTTTAAAATTGCATTTAGAATTGAGTATTTTTTTTAAACCTACTAAATTTAAGATCATTTTTTTTTTAGAAATTTTATGCTTATAGGGAGTCAAGGAAGCACAATGTATTAATAGATCAAAATTTTTAGAAAGTTTAAATTTATCCTTAAAGTCGAATTTTAAATGGGATAATTTTGAATGAATTAAATTATTTTTTTTTAATCTGTAAGTTTCAAAAACATTATAATTTTTCTTGAGGAAATAATTAACTAAATCAGAGCCAATATTGCTGTTTCCAGCAGTAATTAAAATTTTTTTTTTTAATTTATTTTTTTTCAATTGAATTAACTTCAAAATTTTTTTTTTTCCAAAGCAAATGTACTTTTAGTTTATTAAAGATAAAAGCATTTTACTTTAGCAGATAAAAAACTCATTTAATAAAATTAAAAAGAGTTATTGTAAGTTTTAAGTTTATTATGTAAAAATTGAATTTAAATACATAAAAAAATTTTTTTTATAATGAAAAAACTAATTAATCAAGAAATTTTAAAAAAAATTAAAAGCTCTAAAAAAAAAATTGTTATGTGTCATGGTGTATTTGATTTATTTCATGTAGGGCATTTAAATCATTTTAAGGAGGCAAAAACTCATGGAGACATTTTGATTGTCAGTGTTACTTCAGATAATTATGTAAATAAAGGTCCTGGGCGTCCATATTTTAAATTAAATCAGAGATTGGAGATCTTATCATCAATAAATTTAGTTGATTTTTTAATAGTAAGTGATTCACCCAATTCTGTAAATAATATCAAAAAAATAAGACCAAATTTTTATTTTAAAGGACCTGATTATAAAAATCTAAAAAAAGATTTTACTGGTTATATAAATGATGAAATAAAAGCAATTAAAAATGTGAAGGGCAAAATAATTTTTGGAACCAAAGAAACATTTAGTTCATCTGTTTTGTTAAATCAAATTTCAAATTTTAATAATGATCAAAAAAAAACTATAACTAACATAAAAAAAAATTATAAGTTTGAAGAAATATTTTCTAAAATTATAAAAGTTATTAATAATCTCAATATTCTTGTGATTGGCGAAATCATAATTGATAAGTTTATTTTTACAAATGCGTTGGGAAAATCAGGAAAAGAAGCAATTCTAAATTTAGAAATTTCAAAAGAAATTGATTACATAGGCGGGGCAGCAGCAATTTGTAATAACTTACAGGATTTCACAAAAAAAAATGAGTTAATCTCTTTTATTGGTTGTGAAAATAGCAAATTAAATTTTATAAAAAAAGAACTGTCAAAAAAAACAAAATTAAATTTTTTTTTTAAAAAAAATTCACAAACAATCGTTAAGACAAAAATAATAGATAGTTCGACAAATAATAAATTATTAGGTCTATATAATTTTGATGATAAAAAATTGTCAAATAAAGAAGAGAATACATTTTTAAAAAAAATAAAACAAAATGTATATAAAAATGATCTTGTGATTGTTTCTGATTATGGTCATGGTTTTATTAGTGATAAATTGGCATTAATTTTGTCTAAACAAAAAAATATTATTATAAACACTCAACTTAATGCAGGAAACATTGGTTATCATACTATAAGTAAATATAAAAATGTTCAATGTGCAATAATAAATGAGGTCGAGTTAAGACATGAAATGAGAAATAGATATGAGGATATAAGAAAACTAATATCAAGATTATCTAAAAAATTAAAAATTCAAAACTTAATTGTTACTGCGGGTAAAAAAGGATCTTATCATTTTAACTCAAAAAAAGGTAAGATCACCTTCTGTCCAGCTTTTGCATCAAATGTAATAGATAAAATTGGCTCCGGAGATGCGTATATGGCAATTTTTTCAATCATGAATTTAGTTTTTCCAAAAGATCCAAATATTTCTTTATTTTTATCTTCACTAGCTACTGCTCAAGTGCTGGAAGGTTTTGGAAATGAAAAATCAATTAAACTTATAAATTTACTTAAAAGTTTAAAGTATATATTAAAATAATTATGAAAGTTTTAATAACGGGAGGTGCTGGATTTATTGGAAGTCATTTGGCTGATTTTCTTTTAAAAAGTAGAAAAATTTCTCAAATAATAATATTAGATAATATAAAAGACGGTTCTTTAAAAAATTTAAAACTTTCAATAAATTCAAAAAAATTAAAATTTTATAGATGTGATATTAATAAATTAAAAAGTATTGAAGCTAAGTTTAAGTCTGTAAATCTAGTTTATCATTTAGCTGCACTTTCTGATGTAGTGCCGTCAATAGAGGAGCCAATTGATTATCTTCAATCAAATATAATGGGCACAGTAAACGTTTTAGAATCAATGAGAAAGCATAACGTAAAAAAAATAATTTACGCAGCCTCCTCATCTTGTTATGGAATTCCAAAAAAAACACCAACGAAAGAAGAAGATTATATCAATGCCATGTATCCATATGCGTTATCAAAAAATTTAGGTGAACAAATTATCCAGCACTGGGCAAAAACATATAAAATTCTTTATGTCTCATTGAGACTATTTAATGTATATGGAACAAGATCCAGAACAAATTCTGCGTACGGAGCAGCTCTTGGCGTTTTTATAAAACAAAAATTGTCCAATTACCCCTTTACAATTATTGGGAGTGGAAAACAAAAAAGAGATTTTATTCATGTAAACGATGTTGTTAAAGCTTTTTTTGCTGCTTCGAAAAAAAATATAAAAAATCAAATTATTAATATTGGTAGTGGTAAACCAAGAACAGTTTTGGAAATGGTTAAAATCTTAGGTGGTAAAATGACTTTTATTCCTAAAAGACCCGGGGAACCTGATATTACTCATGCAAACATTAATAAAGCAAAAAAAATACTAAAATGGGACCCTAAAATTTCCCTAGAAATTGGATTAAACGAAGTATTAAAGAACTCACTGTATTGGAAAAAGAGCCCTTTATGGACAAAATTAAAAATAAAAGAAGCAACTAAAAACTGGTTTAAATATTTAAATTAATATGAATTTACTGATCACGGGTGGTTCAGGATATGTTGGAACTAGATTAATTTATAGATTACTTTCAAAAAACATTAATATTCATAATTATGATATTTCGTTGTTTGGAGATGATCATTTACCAAAAAATAAAAATTTTTATTATCATAAAAAAGATTTAAGAGACGTAAAAAGTTTTGAGGAGGTAATTGAAAATAACAAAATCGATGTTGTACTTCATTTGGCGTGCATTTCAAATGATCCTACCTTTGAGTTAAATAGTAAAATTTCAAAAAAAATAAATTTTACAGCATTTGAACCTTTAGTAAAAATTTCTAAATCATATGGTGTAAAGAAGTTTATTTATGCATCTACATGTTCTGTTTATGGTGTTTCAGATCAACCCGAAGTCAAGGAAGACCATCCCTTGCTTCCAATAACTGACTATAATAAATTTAAGGCCTTATGTGAGCCAATTTTAAACAAATATATAGATAATGATTTTCATGGAATAACTATAAGACCCGCTACAATTTGTGGATATAGTGAGAAAATGAGATTTGATTTAACAGTAAATATTTTAACAAACTTTGCATTTTATAAAGGGTTTATAAAAGTTTTTGGAGGCGAACAAAGAAGACCAAATTGCCATATAGAGGATATGTGCAGATTATATGAAAAATTAATATTTGAAAATTTTTCAGAATTTAATGGTGAAATCTTTAATCTTGGTTCAGAAAATTTAAAGATAATTGAGATTGCAGAAATGATAAAAGTTTTAATGAAATCAAGATACAGTAAAGATGTAGAAATTAAAATTGAGGAAAGTTATGACCCAAGATCATATCATATTAACTCAGATAAAATTAAAAAATTATTAAATTTTGAATTTAAATATAAAGTTAGCGATGCAATTAATGATTTGCTAAATGAGTTTGACAAAGGAAATCTCAAAGATTCATTTGACGAAAAGTGGAGTAATATTAGTACATTAAAAAAAAATAAAATTTTTTTAGAGACTTTTGATCTAAATTAAAATATATTTAAAATAATATAAATATAGATTTTATATAAAAATATGAAAATCAACTTTATTGAGAGTAACTTTGAAAAAAAGGGTTATATAATTTTTGATGACAACACTGGTTTAGTAAAAAATTTAAGGAAAATAATTGTCGATGAAATAAAAAAAAGTTTTACAAAACTAAAAAATCTTGAAGATGTAAAAATCTTAAATCACTTTCATAAATACGTTTCAAAAAAAAGTGTTAATGCAATAAGATTGAAGATTTACAATTCTATTAATAAAGTGAAAGAAATTGATAATATTTATTATTCTATCGCAAAAAATGTCCTAGATGATCTAATTGGCAATGAAGTTGCGATCCAAAAAAAAATCAATTTATCAATACAAATGCCAAAAGATCCAGACTCTCTTCTTGATATGCATTCTGATATATATGCTGGTGAAAGCCCATTCCAACTTGTTGTATGGATTCCTTTGGTAGATGTAAAATCAACTAAATCAATGTTTATTACAACTCCAAGTCATAATAAAAAATTGAATGAATTAGTATTAAAAACAAACAATTTAACAACTAGAGATATTTATAAAAAAAATAAAAAATTATTTCATTTTATAAATATTAAATTTGGTCAGATCTTAATTTTTTCTCCTTTAATACTTCATGGAAACACTATTAACACTTCCTCAGAAACAAGATTTTCTCTAAATTGTAGATTTAAAAGTCTTCTTTCACCATATGACGTGCATGTAAAATCACATAGAAATATTCCTCAATTCTATAGACCCCTAAACACAAAATTAATGACTAAAATTGGATTTAAATACTTAATGAAATATGAAAAAAATTAAAAGATATGCTGGTTACATTAATTTAAAACCAATCAATGGTGTTTTATATCCATCTTCAATTCAGAATACACTTATGAAAAATTACGTTACTGATATTTTGAAGGGCAAATTTTATTTGTCACCTACAGAGGTTTTGCAAGCTTTGAATCCGATTACTTTAAATACTTTAATGTCAAACGAAGTAAAAATAGACGGCATTGTAATGTTATCTACTTTTTGTTTACCTCTAGAAAATAAAACGAGAAAAATAATTTATAAAAGAGCTTTAAAAAGTAAAAAAGAACTTCATTTTATTTTAGACGAGATAATTTTCAATAAAATTGAGATGATTGAAAATATCGAAAATTATTTAATCTTTAGAAATGAATTTTTTACGAAAACCAAAAACAAAACTACCCATTTTGAAAAAAATCTATTAAAATTTTCAAAAGTCTCTTTTGTTTAGAATTATTCAAAATATATAAATTCATAATTTCTAGTATATCCAAATTCTTTGAATAACCATTCCCATTCTTTTTTAGAAAAAAAACTTTCACAAGTTAAAGCCCAGCACTGTAAATTGAATAGTTCCTTTTCATTTCTATAGCTTTCAACCATGATATAAGTATTTTTGGAAACCCTTTGAATTTCATTTAATGCTTTTTTTAAATTATTTATTTCAAGATTATGGAAGCAACCAAAGCTAGTAGCTAAATCAAAATATTCTTTTTGAAAAGAATATTTTTTTTCAGCTTTCTGCAAAAAAATATTTTTTTTTATCTCTCTTTTTGCATTTTTAATTGCATATTTAGATGAGTCAATGCCTATAACTTTTGCATTAGGAAGCATTTTTTTAATTTCATACAACAAATAACCTTTACCACATCCTACATCTAGAATTTTTGATTTATTTGTTAAATTAAATTTTTTTATAATTTTTTTTGCAATCTTTATTAATCTATCGGGAATATATTTATATCCACCGTATCCAAATCTTCTTTTGCCGTCCCAATAATTTTTTCCATATTTTTTAGCTTCCATCATACAGGCTATCTTGTTGTCGTTCATTCTCTCAAGATAGTTTCTTCTAGTACTAATGTGGTTTAATCTTAAAAATCTTAATTCTTTATTGTATTTCGCCATTTACCAGTTTCGATTTAATTTGCCATCTGTTTTTAAACTCATGAATGTTGGTCCATTAATCTTATGACTTTTTAATAAAAATTTTTCAGTTTGATCACTATCCCTAGGGAAAAAAGATTTAATATTTTTCATTAAGCTCATTAATTTTTTCGCATTTAATTCAGCATGTGTTGGACCCAATGAAGGATAATCGGCATATCCAACTAGATTCACGTTTGCTTTTTGTTGATCTATATCCAACTTCACTTGCTCAAAAGGCCTTTCTATTAAAAATGGCGTTATAGTATACACCCATGGTTTCAATCCTTCTAAAGCAGCCCCAGAAGCAAAACCAATAATGCTTTGCTCACAAATTCCTAAATTAAAAAATCTATCTCGATGATTTTTTCTGAAATCATCAAATATTCCATAACCAATATCACCAACTATAAGTATTATTTTTTTATCTTTCTTAGCTAATTCATTTAATATTTTCCCAAATCTTCTCCTCATAAAATTCCTAATCTTTTTTTTGCAATTAAAATTTCATCAAGGTTTAACTTTCTAGCGTGCCATGCTGGGTCATTTTCAAATTCTTTGATACCTTTACCTTTAACTGTGTTTAAAATAATTGCGGTAGGTTTATTTGATTTTTCAATTTTTTTAAGCTTTGAATATAACTCTTTAAAAGAGTGTCCATTAAATATGTTTAAGGTATTTATGTTAAACGATTTTAATTTTTTACTGAGATTATTAAGTGGCAAAGCATCCTCAAGTTTATCTAATGCTTGGATTTTATTATAGTCAATTAAAATAATAAGATTCTTAAGGTTATGCTTTGATGCAATTAAAAAACTTTCCCAAGTAGTTCCCTCTTGGCATTCACCATCACTTATCATTACGTAAACCCTACCTTTTTTTTTTTGGAACTTTCTAGAGAATGCCATTCCCGTAGCTATCGGAAGACCGTGACCTAAACTCCCTGTAGTACAAAAAATACCATTTTTTTCATCAATTTCTAAATGCGTAGATAGTTTTGTTTTTAAACCTTTTTTTCGCAAAAGTAGACATAATGGATAGGATGCGTGAGCTTTACTTAAAATAAACTTGTCATGCCTCTTTAAAATTTTCTCGTAAACGAATATCAATGCTTCTATCATTGAGAAACTCCCTCCTAAATGCGCTTCACCTTTTTCTATAAATGCTTCTAAAGTTTTAATTCTAAGTTCTTTAGCTTTTGCTTTAAGTTTATCGAAATTTTTTTCATTCATTAGATTTTATATATTATTTAAAATTTAATTTTTTTTATGGATTTAATAATCTCATCAAATTTATTTTCAATAATTTTATATTTTTTTACATCATATTTTTTATAATAATTAAATATTTCTGCTCTATTTGTCACTTTATTTAAAACTTTTTTAAAGAGATAATTTCTATTTTTTGTCCAAAATTGTAAATTTTCCATATACATAAAGTCTATTAATAACACTTTACTTTTTAAAATATCGAAAAAAACCATTGCACCTGAACCATTACCTATAAAGCCAGATGTATTCTCCGCCAAATATACTTGGTCTGCTATAGAATAATTATTAGATAAATCATCAAATAAAAAAAATTTTTTATTATCAATTAGTTTTTTATCGCTAATTATTTTTATAAAATTATCATATTTATTACCTAATATTACTATTTTGTATTTTTTCTTTAAATAATTTAATAATTTGAAAATTTTATCTAAATTTCTCGTTTGTCGTACTTGAAAATTAATATTTTTATTAATCGTTTTAAGTTGCGAATAATTTTTAATAAATAATGTAATCGTTTTGTCTTGAAGAATTTTTTTTAGTTTTGTTGAAATTGTAAATTTTTTTAATCTATTTCTTATATGTTTAATCTGTTTAGCTGTTCCATAGTTAAGAGTAAGATTTAATTTTTTGTTATGAGCACTCATTAATTTGTAGGGTTTAAAGTTTTTATTATTACCTAAAAAATAAAGACCTATAATTGATGTGCTCAAAAATTTTGGTATTGAAAATATAGACTTTATTAAATATTCTTTTTCATAAAAAAATTGTGCTGTTTCAAATTGTTGTATACTATAACAAAATATCTTTGAATTTCTTTTTACTTTAGATTTA
>Ga0114968_10002573_pt1 | contig 13807 bp, 15 predicted proteins | sample M_130807_EF_Meta_FD_87020 | JGI IMG/M metagenome (GOLD analysis project Ga0114968, IMG submission 87020) | Freshwater microbial communities from Lake Montjoie, Canada to study carbon cycling - M_130807_EF_MetaG | ecosystem: Environmental > Aquatic > Freshwater > Lake | place: Lake Montjoie... | reverse complement strand
GTTCTGACATGCGATTCCTTCTTTTTTAAAAGTATCAATACGTATGGAAATATAGCTAATTTATATTAAAAATATGCCTTTTAATTTTTTAAAGTTTTCTTTGGTATTGTTTTCTGGTATGCAAGTTTGACCAGCGATGGAATTTGTCAAATTCGATGGTGGATGAAGAAATTTCCCTTTTTTCTTCAAAGAAATAAGGAATTCAACAAATAAATGGGAAATTTTTGCCTCTGTTGACATATTTTTTTGAATTTAATGCATTAAAAATAGCTCATATTTTTGGTATGGTGTAACGCTAGAAGTTGACATTGAGGCTGCTGCCATGACGTTCACCCTTGAGAACCTGCAAACCCCTTTGCTCGAACCCTCGCTGTTCCGCTCGGACTTGGAAGGTTTGCTGCACGACACCCATTTCCCCACCGACATGCTGTTGCGTGCGGTCACCTTCCGGCGCAGCCTGGTCATGGCTGGGCTCACCCGGTGCACCCGCAGCGACACGCTGTGGCGCAGACCGGTCAACCACGATCGGGTCATTTTGGTGGTCGGCCAAGCAGAAAACGACGCCTCTTTGAAGTTGGGTGGCGACAGCTTGCGCTGCAACCTGGTGTTGCTCAAAGCCGTGTGTCAAGCCCACGCGGACGCTTACATCGTCTACAAACCTCATCCCGAGGTCTGGGCCCGCATGCAAGCCCAAGGCCATGCAGCCAACAACCTGCTGCTCTGGTGCGATGAATGTGCGGGCGATGTGCCGCTGTCACAGTTGCTGCCCAAGGTCAACGAGGTGCACGTCATGAACTCCTTGGCCGGCTTCGAAGCACTGATGCGTGGCAAAAAAGTCAGCTGCTATGCCCAGTCTTTCTATTCAGGTTGGGGCCTGACCAACGACGTTGTGCCCATGGCCCAGCGCTCGCGCCCAATCAGCTTGGATGAGTTGGTGGCCGGGGCCATGTTCAGCTATCCGCGCTACATGAGCCGACTGGCCGGGCGCATGGGCCATCGAGACATGGCGCGCTCTCAGGTGCACAACGCTCAAAACGACCTTTCTTTGTTGTCGGCTGCCCTGAATTGAGTTTGCGGTTCAGAGCCAAGGGCGACTGGCAAAGCCTGAAACGCCTTGTTCGAACCCCCAAAAAAACCGCCTCACCCTCACGGGCAGGCGGTTTTTTGTGGGCCTTTGAAACTCAGACGCGCTTGCGGTATTCAGCGGTGCGGGTGTCGATTTCTACCTTGTCGCCTTGCGCCACAAAGATGGGCACGTTGATGTCAAAGCCGGTGGAGATTTTGGCGGGCTTGAGCACTTTGCCCGAGGTGTCGCCTTTGACCGCGGGCTCGGTCCAGGTGATTTCACGCACCACGCTGGTGGGCAGTTCAACGGAAATGGCTTTGCCGTCATAGAACACCACTTCAGCAGACATGCCGTCTTCGAGGTAGTTCAAGGAGTCGCCCATGTTCTCGTTTTCCACTTCGTATTGGTTGAACTCGGTGTCCATCCACACGTACATGGGGTCGGCAAAGTAGGAGTAGGTGCACTCTTTTTTGTCGAGCACGATTTGGTCCATCTTGTCGTCAGCCTTGAACACCACCTCGGTGTTGAAGTTGGCGATCAAGCTTTTGAGCTTCATGCGCACGGTGGCGGAGTTGCGGCCACCACGGCTGTATTCGGTTTTGAGCACGACCATCGGGTCTTTGCCGTGCATGATGACGTTGCCTGCGCGAATTTCTTGAGCGATTTTCATAAAAGGTGTGGGGCTTGGAAAACCGGCTATTTTAGCCGTGCGCCGCCACGAAGCTTTCCAAGCGGGTCAAGAGGTCGGTTTCAGCTTGCAAACGCCGCCGCAAAGTGAGCGCCCAAGCGGACCATTGCGCCCAATGTGCAGGGGTCAACGCGGGCAGCGCTGTGGGCTGGTCGGCGTTCCAAGCCAAGTGCGCTTGCACCACCACCGTCGGTGCTTGCGTGGCTTTCAAAAACGCCTGCAACTTGGGCCAGTGCGCGCCGTCGTCCTGCGGATAAATTTGCCAAAGAAAGGCTTGGCCAGCCCAGATGGCCCGCACCAAGGAGTCTTCGCCGCGCACCAGGTTCAGGTCTTGTGCAGCCAGCAGTTGGTCAAATTCAGGGTGGCTCAGGTAGGGCAGTTCGGACACTTCAAAGCTTGGCGGCAGTTGCCATGCTTGCAAGGCGTGTCGCACGGCTTGGGTGGCTCGACCAGCGGTCACGGTCAGATGCACCGCGGGTGTTTGTTCGTGGAGCTGCTGGAGCCACAGCCCCAAGCTGGCGGGCTCGTAACAAAACAAGCTGATGCGCGGTGGCTTGGTTGGCCAAGAAATCTTGTCTCGTTGCAAGGACAGCTGTTCATGTTCATGGACTGAGTTGACTCGCCCATCAACACCCGGACCCAAGACCCCACCACTTTGCGGGCTGAGGCCCGGGTAGAAAAACCATTTGGTCAAACCTTTGGCAGGGCCACTCATGACGGGCGAGGGCAGGCCGTGGTTGCGCAGTGCTGCGTCTTCAGCGCTGAAATACTCCAGGTTCACCCACACCGGTGGCGTTGATGCGCGGCCCATGGTCGCTTGGTAACCCAGGGGCAACTCGCAGCCAAAGGCTTCGATCACCACGTCGGGCAGGGCGCTGGCATTGATGACAGTGTCATCCGTGGGCCAATTCATGACCTGCACGCCAGCGCAGCCTTGCGGCGCCATCCACTGCAACACAGAGGCATCGTCCACGTGCAAGTGCACTTGGTGACCGCGTGCGGCCAACTGACAGGACAAGCGCCAACACACGCCCAAGTCGCCATGGTTGTCCACCACGCGACAGAAAACCGCCCAATCAACGCGCTGTCTGTCCAATTGCAATCTGTGCTTTCTTCAATGCTGTCAAAGGCTTGCAAGCTTAAGGCATGAAAACCCTTGTCTGTTTGAAGTCAGGCCTGTGTTGGGTCTGCGTCTACACTTTGGCCATTCGAAAAACGCGCACTGAAGGAAACAGCCATGCCCAAAGCCTATTTCATCTCCACTTACCAAGCCGTGCATGATGCCGATGCTTTGGCTGCGTATGCCAAGCTGGCCTTGCCCGCTATTCAAGCCGCAGGTGGCACATTCTTGGCGCGTGGCATGCCGGCCATGGTGAAAGAACACGGCCAAATGCAACGCACCGTGGTCATTGAATTTCCAAGTTTGGATGCCGCCAAAGCCGCCTACGACAGCGCTGGCTACAAAGAAGCCTTGGCTGCACTGGGCACCAACGCCGTGGTGCGCGACATCCGCATCATTGAAGGCGCTTGAGATGACCCAGCTCAGTCAACGCGCCCAAAGTTTGGGCACCGAAAACGCGTTCGTGGTCTTGGCCGAAGTGAACAAACTCATTCGCGAAGGCCAGGACATCATTTCCTTTTGCATTGGTCAGCCCGACTTTCACACACCACAAAACATCCAAGAAGCGGGCATCAAAGCGATTCAAACTGGCAAGCACGGCTACACCCCATCAGCAGGCATTCCTGAATTACGCCAAGCGGCGGCCGACTATTTCACCCGCACGCGTGGCGTGAAAGTGGATGCCGATGATGTGGTGGTGGGCGCAGGCGCCAAACCTTTCATTGGTTACACCATCCAATCGGTGACCGACTTTGGTGCGGGCGATGAGGTGATTTACCCCGTGCCAGGTTTTCCAATTTACGAGTCGCAAATCAAGGCCAATGGTGCTGTGGGCGTGCCCATTTATTTGCGCGAAGAGCGCAACTTCAGCTTCGATCCGCAAGAGCTGGCCGACATAATCACAGCCCGCACCAAGCTCTTGATTTTGAATTCACCGCAAAACCCCACGGGCGGCATCCTCACCGCCCAAGACCTGGAAGCGATTGCCGCCATTCTTCGCAAGCACCCGCAGGTGTGGGTCTTTGCCGATGAAATTTATGGGCAGCTGGTGTATGACGGCGAGTTCAAGTCCATCGCTGCGTTGCCCGGTATGCAAGAGCGCACCATCCTCTCCGATGGCTGCTCGAAAACCTGGGCCATGACCGGTTGGCGTTTGGGTTTCACCGCCAACAAAAAACTCGCGCCTTATTTCACCAACTGGATCACCAACACCGAGTCGTGTGCCTCGCACATCACGCAGTGGGCTGGTGTGGAAGCCTTGAATGGTCCGCAAACCGATGCACAACACATGCGCGAGGTGTTTTTAAGCCGCCGCAATTTGATTGTGGGGTTGCTGAACCAAGTGCCCGGCGTCACTTGCAAAAGTCCAGGTGGTGCGTTTTATGCGTGGCCCAATGTCACCGAAGCGTGCAGGCTCACGGGCTGCGCCGACTCCGAGGTGCTGCGCAAGCGCTTGTTGCTCGAAGCCGGTGTGGCGGTGTTGGCCGACATCCACTTTGGCCCGCGCGTGCCCGGCGATGGTCAGCACATCCGTTTCAGCTATGCCGCGTCTGATGAAGCCATCAAGGCTGGTATTGCCCGCATGGCGGACTTCATCCAAAAGAACACCGTCTAAGCAAACACGGGCAAAGTTTCAAACCGGCCATTCAACAAGGCTTGGCTGTTGGCACCCATCCACTGCTCCATGACCGTGGCGTAAACGCGGCGGAAGTCGGTGGTGTGCGCCACATTGCCTTCAGCGTTCAGGGTGGTCAAGCTGGGCTCTTGGCCGTAATGGCCCCCTTTCACAGGCTGACCAATCAGGTACACATGGTTGGCCGTGCCATGGTCGGTGCCCAAGCTGGTGTTTTCGGCGGCGCGGCGACCAAACTCGGAATACACCATCACGGTCACATCTTTGTCGCGCCCTATGCGCTTCATGTCTTGCATGAAACCACTCACGCCATCGGACACATAGGTGAGCAGCCGTTGGTGTTGCTCGGCCTGGTGTACATGGGTGTCAAACGCGTTGTGGCGGTAAGCCGTGTGGTAGATGCGCGTGGGCAACTTGGCCGCAATGAGCGACGCCACTTTGGGCAAGTCCATCGGCAAGATGCCGTAGTCCACGGGTGTTTTGTAGTTTTGCCAAGCGGCACGCACCTGGGCTGAGGCCAGTCGAGCGCTTTGCGCCACGTCCTCTAGAAATTGGTGCGAGGTGTTCAACACCATTTGGCCTTCAATGGGTTTGTCGATGAGTGGGCGACTTTGGAACAACCCTTTGCGGCCAAAGCGCTCGGGGTCGTCGAACACCACCGGCACATGTTTGGCTGCGCGCACGGCCAAAGATTGGCGTTCATCAATGTTGACCAAAAAATTCGGTGTGAGTTGTGGATCAATCGCATCGGCCAAGCGGCCCAACCATCCATAAGGCTCGCCGCCATTGGGCACGCCCGTGTGCCAATAAGCCGCAGACGTGAAGTGAGAGTAAGAGGGGTTGTCATAGCCGCAACCATGCACCACCGCCATCTGCCCGTCTTTGAACAAGCGTTCAAAACCTGCCATGCCCGGGTTGAAGCCGTGGCTGTCGTCAATCTTTCTGAGCTTGTTGGCACGGATGCCCAGCTTGGGGCGTAAACGGTAATAAGCGTCATCTGCAAAAGGCACCAAGGTGTTAAACCCATCGTTGGCACCGGTGAGTTCCACCACCACCAAGATGCGGTTCGGGTTGGCGGCCACGGCCTGACCATGGGGCAGGGCAGCGCCCAAGCCGATACCGGCCAAGCCTTGCAAAAATTGTCGACGGTGCGTGCTGTGATTCATGTTTCAGCCCAATTGGTAGACAGGCAAAGACAAAATCACATGCAGAGCGTTGCGCAACGCGTCTTCCATGTAACTGTCAGCCTCAGAAAGTTGTTGGGTGCCCAAGTCTTGGGCGAGCATGTGGGCAATACGCTGTTGCACATCGACGCTCAGCTTGACCGACAAAAACCGTTGAGCCAAGTGCGCCACCGCGTCGTCGGTGGTTTGGCATTTGGCGGCACGCAGCATGGCGGACACGTTCAATTGCGCTGTGGCACGCTCGATGGGTTTGACTTTTTCAATAGCTTTGCGCCATGCGTGGTAACTGGCCAAGCGTGTGTTGAAGTCTTCATCCCGATCACCTTGGTTGGACATGGACATCTCGCCCATGTCTTTGCCCACCGGTTTGGTGGCCGTGGTGATGTCTTGCCCTTGCGCCAATTTGTCGGCCACTGGGTTGATTTGATACAGGCCGTTGGGCACGCGGTCGGCGGCCATAAAGTCGATGGGTGGAAACACCGTGTCATAAATCACATTGCCCCGCGCCAACAACAAGCCCGGTGTGATCCAACTTCTGCCGTGGGCCCAGCCCGCCACATTCGGTGGATAGAACAATTTTTGTCCGAGCAATTCGGTTTGTTCGTTGAAATCGGGAATGCCGGGCACAGCTTTCAAACCCATTTTTTTGTAGGTGGAGATGACCAACTCCACCGGTGGTTTGATGCGCGTGGCGACACTGTCATCGCTGTGAAAATCTTTGGACATCAACACGGTTTCCATGAAAACTGCGATGTCGTAGCGGTTGTCGCGCAGCAACTTGCCCAGCGTTTGTTGCAATGCAGGCGAGAGGTCTTCTCGCACGAAGTAGCGGTAGAGCTTGCCCGCGATGTACTCGGCCGTTACCGGTTGCGCCAACAAAATGTCAATCACTTGTTCGCCGTTGAAACGACCCGTTTGGTTCAGCACGGTTTTCAAACCATCGTCGTGTTTGCTGGGGTTGATGACGAAGTTCAGGCCTTGGTAGTTCCAACCCGTGAAAGCGCGCGCTGCTTCCTTGATGTCTTGCTCGCTGTAGTTGCCCACGCCCATGGTGAACAACTCCATGATTTCGCGGGCGAAGTTTTCATTCGGTGCGCCCTTGAGGTTCACGCCCGCATCCAAAAACGCCAGCATGGCCGGGTCTTTGGCTACCGCCACCATCAGGTCGCGAAACTTGCCCGTGGCATGTTGGCGCAGCAACTCGTTTTGAATCTGCAGCTTGCGGTAGTCGCGCACTTTTTCTTCGGTGGTGGCGAAGTGGCCGTGCCAAAACAGCGTCATCTTTTCTTGAAAGGGACGCGGCGTAGTCAACATGCGGTTGGCCCACCAGTAGCCTAAGCGGTGGGTTTCCAATCGCGAAGCCCGCAACCAGTACAAGTAGCGGTCGGCCACTTGTTGTGCTTTGCGGTTGCCATCGGGCTTGACTTTCACACCCAAAGATTGGCCAGTGGCTTTGGCCAAATCGGTGGCGGCTGGGCGCGACACGGCAAAGGGCTCCAGGCCTGCATCGTGTGAACCCGAATCTTGAAAGGGCGAGAATTTGTCGGGGGTGTGTTGGTAGCGCACCAAACTTTTCACCGCTTGTGCAGGGCGCATGCGTGCCAAGCGTTCCACCTCTTGGGGTGTGCCACCAAAGCCTGCGCGCTCAAGCAAATGTTTGGCACGATCCGCGTTCCATGCGGATGCAGGCAAAGGGGAGAGGTCGTTGGTCCATGGCTTGTCGTTGTCTTGTGCAGCGTGGGTTGCGCCCAGCATGAACATCAGACACCATGAAACAATGCATAAATTGAATCGGTCTTTCTTCATAGCAAAAATCATAACCAGATGCCAAGGTGTACACCTCATGAAAATCGCTAACCAAGTCCTGTTTGCTGTCGCCTGTGTGATGGCTGCAGCCAGCGTGTTGTTGGCCGCTTATGTGGCGCACCTGGGAGCGGACTTGCCAGCCCCTGCTTTGCGCTCGGTGCAGTCAGCACTGCAATTGCAGCAGTTCCACAGCTTGGCCCTGTTGCTGGTGGCTTGGATGGGCATGGGACCACGTTCGCACCCACTGCACATGGGGTCGGGCGTGATGTTTTTGCTGGGCTTGTTGATGTTCAGTGTCAACATTGAACTGATTCACTTGGCGGGCGTTGACATGTTCAGAGCCTTCACGCCTTATGGCGGCTTGGCCTTCGTGGCTGGATGGCTGCTGTTGATCGGCGCGTTGCGCGCTAAAAGTTGATGATCAATCCCATGGCGATGCCGCATATCAAAACCATGGCCAACAAGCCAGCGCCCACCAGCATGGCGTATTTGGTGCCACTGGACACCCAAGCAACACCACGCCCGACCCCAGGGCGCTCAGCCATCCCGTCAACGATCCTTGCCATTCCATGTCGTGCTCTATTTTTTATTCTCAGGACACAAAGTCTGCTTGAATGAAGCAGAAAGTATCGACTGATGTGTATGGTTTTCTCTACCAACATGCATAGCACAGTTGAGTTAGGCTCCTTAGATGACTCGCAGACCACAAGACTACTTCATTCAAGTTCAAGGCCACCGCATTCGCTACTGGCAACAAGGGGACAGCGGTTCCACCGTCTTGCTGCTGCATGGCATCAGTTGCTCGGTGCTGGAGTGGGAGCACAACATCGCGGCACTCGCCACGCAACATCAAGTCATTGCCCTTGATTTGCTGGGTTGTGGTTTGAGTGACAAACCCCTCGATGTGGCTTACGACATGGCATCCCAAGCCCGCTTTGTGTTTGACTTCATGGATGCCATGGGCTTGTCATCTGTGAATTTGGTGGGCAATTCCATGGGCGGGCGCATCGCCATGGAATGCGCGGCCATGCATCCTCAGCGCATCCATGCCATCGCCTTGTCTGCTCCGGCCGGCGTGGGCGTGACCACCTTGTTCAATTTCCGTTTGGCCAGCATTCCTGTCTTGGGTGAACTCCTCACCAAGCCCAGCATGTTTGGCTTGGGCATGATTTGGAAATTAGCCTTCCACGACAAGTCTTTTGTCACCCGCGACATGGTGGCTGAAAAAGTGACCTTGGCGCAGCAACCCCATGCGCAAACTGTTTTCTTGCGGACCCTGCGCAGCTTGCTGGGCTTTGGTGGTTTTCATGAAGCACCCCGCCAAGCTTTTCTGGCCCGCATCGCCAAGATTCGCTGCCCCAGCTTGGTCATCTGGGGTCAGCAAGACCAGTTTTTACCTGTTTCACACGTTCAAGTATTGAAACCCTTGTTGCCCCATGCCCAGTATGAATTGATCGACCAATGCGGCCATGTGCCCATGACTGAAATCGCAGATCGCTTCAACCAAATAACACTGAATTTTTTAAAGCAACCCGTATGACCACAGATAATTTTGAAAATTTCAGCGCCGCCGCCAAAACCATTGGCTACCACGAATGCTTGGTGCGCGAATGGGCCCCATCCTTGGTCATCGACACCCACACCCATCCGTTTGACGTGACCGCCTTCATGGTGCGTGGTGAATTCACCTTGACCGTGGGCGATGTGCAGACCACCTACAAAGCTGGACAAGCTTTTTCCTTGGCCCGCAACATTCCCCACGCCGAACACTATGGGCCAGAAGGCGCCACCGTCTGGGTGGCCCGCGCCAACTGAGCTAATCCAGTTTGGCCAGCGACAGGTCAAAGCTGGGTTGCGGCATTTTCAAATCCATTTTTTCCAGCGTGTGCACCAACAACTCGGCCAAGAAATAATCGCGGTAGGGTTTGTTGTCGCTAGGCACCACATACCAAGGGGCCTGTGCTGTGCTGGTGGCTGACAAGGCATCTTCATAGGCCTTCATGAAGGCCGGCCACAGTTGGCGGTCTTCAAAATCGGAGGCTTGCAGCTTCCAGTTTTTTTCTGGGTCGTCGATGCGCGCTTGCAAGCGCTTCTTTTGTTCTTTTTTCGAGATGTGCAAATAGCACTTGAGCACGGTGATGCCCTCAGCAACCAACATCGACTCAAAGTGCTTGATATTTTCAAACCGCCTTTGCACCGTCTCTTCATCAATCCATTTCTTCACCCGGGTGACCAACACATCCTCGTAATGGCTGCGGTTGAAGATGACCATGTCACCTCGACCGGGCACTTTGCTGTGAATGCGCCAAAGAAAATCGTGCCGTTTTTCTTCTTCGCTTGGCGCACCGAAGGCGAAGGCATGCACGCCCAGGGGGCTGACATGGGAAAAAACGTGGCGAATAGCCCCATCTTTGCCAGCGGTGTCCATGCCTTGCAGCACCAGCAAAACCCCTTTGGTCTTGGCGGCATACAAGGTGGATTGCAGCTTGCTTAAGCGGTCAAACAAGGGCTTCATATCCGCGTCGTTCACATGCAAAGACGCTGGCCCGGTGTCCATGTCCTCTAACGACAACTTGGCCCCAGCTTGGATGCGCCACGCTTTGAAATTGGGTTTGCTCATGATGGTCGGGTTCAATCTGATGAACCAAGTTTAGTCATAATTGTTTGAGCCCAGCGGTTTGCTGAGCAAGCGCATCAGGCTCCCCCCATCCATCTCTGCCAAGCCATGAACCAGACCTTGATTCAATCCGCTGCCAAGCAACTTTTACCCGCTTGGATCCACACCCAAGCCCTTGCGGGCTTGGACAGCAGCCACCTGCCGCAAAACCGTGCCGATGGCTACAGGGTGCAGCAAGCCTTGTTTGATGCCACCCAAGACAGCACCTTTGGATGGAAGATTGCCGCCACCAGCCAAGCGGGCCAAAAACACATTGGTGTGAGTGGCCCGCTGGCAGGGCGGTTGATGAGCTCACGGCGTTTGTTGCCTGGCGCCCAAGTGAATTTGCAAGGCAATCTGATGCGCGTGATGGAGGCCGAGTTTGCGTTCCGCATGAAGCGCGATGTGTTGCGCAGCGACGCAACACCCTTGTCCACCGCCGAAGTGATGGATGCAGTGGCGGCCCTGCACTTGGCCATCGAAATTCCCAACTCGCGTTACACCGCGTTCGAGCATGTCGGTGAGGCGTCCTTGATCGCCGACTTTGCTTGCGCCGGTCATGTGGTCATCGGGCCTGAGGTCAACGCTACTTGGCGCGACTTGGCTTTGGACGCGCACAAGGTGCAGGTGTTCAGGCAAGGTGCGTGGGTGGCTGATGGCATCGGGGCCAATGTCTTGGGGGACCCGCGTTGGGCCCTCACTTGGTTGGCCAATGAATTGCAAGACCACGGCATGCACTTGAAACAAGGCGACATCGTGATCACGGGCACTTGCGTGGTGCCCGTGCCAGTGAGCGAAGGCGATCAGATGCTGGCCGACTTTGGGGTGCTGGGGCAATTGGCCGTGTCGTTCACTTAGCCGGGCAGGCTTTGTTCAGCATCATGGCTTGCGCTGAACCTGCTGCGGGAACCGCCCATTCCTTGGCCTGTGTGTCGTTGAGCATGGCCCCGCCATTGGCCATGTTTTCGGGGTAGATGCTCAAGGTCATTTGTCGAACTTGTTTGGTCGCGCAATTGAATTCATGGACAAACTTGGCCGACAAATAGCTGTGTCCTGACAGTGTTTGCTGTTGGTGAAAATCTTGCGAGCCCTCGGCTTTGACCACGTCGCCTTTTTTCTCTGCCGCATCCAGGTTGATGTAGATGATGGACTCTTTGGTTTCGCCCACAAGCGCCATTCCAGCAAGTGCATACAGAGGTAGCACCGTCAGACAAAGTGTCAAGTGAAATTTTGAAAATGGCATGTTCTCTCCTTGATTCAACCATTAGAAGTAGGGGTGTTTATTTTGTTATTCAATTAATGGGTCAGCGGTTGCAATGTTTGCCAACCCCAGCCCAGCAAGGCGCTGATGGTCAAGACGCCGATGACATTGGCCTTGAACTTGACCAGCGCCACAGCACAAAGTGCCACCATCAGCGCAGCCATGCTGTCGATTGACCCATTCAAGCCCGCAGGCCACAAGACGTGGTAATTGAAGAACAGCGCCAAATTGAATATCACCCCCACGACGGCGGCAGTGATGGCGGTTAAAGGTGCGGTGAATGCCAATTGTTGGTGCGTACTTTCAATAAATGGTCCGCCCCCCAAAATAAAAACAAATGAAGGCAAAAAAGTAAACCAAGTCACCAAGCAGGCGGCCAACAGACCAGCTGCAAACAAGTTGTCGGGTCCGAGAAGTTGGTGGACATAAGCGCCGACAAAACCCACAAAGCTCACCACCATGATCAGTGGCCCAGGCGTGGACTCACCCAATGCCAAACCATCCATCATTTGCAGCGGGGTCAACCATCCAAACTGCTCTACGGCACCTTGGTAGACATAGGGCAGCACGGCATAAGCCCCACCAAAAGTCAGGAAAGCTGCTTTGGTGAAGAACCAAGACATTTGCGTCAGACTGTGTTCCCAGCCGTAAAAAAACAGCAGCACCGACATGGGTAATAACCACAAGAACAAGCCCACGAAAAGCACTTTGCAAAGGCCGGCCCATTTGAACATGGCGTGTGCGGGGGTGGGTGTGTCATCGTTGATCCAAGCTGGTTCGTGATTTGAGTGTGCTGCTGCATGGCCAGGAGCTGGACTGATAGATGCAGGGGCCCATCTTCCCAACGACCAACCTGCCAAGGCCGCCATGAGGACGATCAATGGAAAGGCCAACTTCAAAACAAAAATGGCCACAAAACTTGCAATCGCAATTAACCATAACCAAAGATTTCTCAGGGAGCGTGCACCCATGCGCAGCGTGGCTTGCAAGACCAGTGCAGCTACCGCTGGTTTGATGCCCCATAGCAATCCGGCCACCACAGTCAACTGACCATAGGCCACATAAACCCATGACAAGCCAATGAGTAAACACAAGGACGGCAGAACAAACAAGACACCTGCCGCTATACCGCCTTTGGTTTTGTGCATCAACCAACCGATGTAGGTGGCCAGTTGTTGCGCTTCGGGACCAGGCAACAACATGCAGTAGTTCAGGGCGTGTAAAAACCGGTTTTCAGACAGCCAACGTCGCTGACTGACCAGGGCCTCATGCATCATGGCAATTTGACCCGCTGGTCCGCCAAAACTGATGAAGCCAAGTTTGAACCAAAACCACAAGGCCTGCCTGAAGGGCACAGGCGCAATCACTTCGCAATCGGTTTTGGAATTCATATGTAAATTATCAATCTGGTCGATTTGGCCTGGACATTGAAGGCTGTCAATCAAAGCTAGGGTTTCCCCTTAAATGAAAAAGCGGTGATAGAGTGAAACATCAAGTCTCGATAACCGTGATCTTCAAGGAAACATTTCCGCCGCATCATGCAAGAACTTCAGGTGATTTTGAGTGGTGTGGCGCAAGGCTGTATTTACGGCCTCATCGCACTGGGCTTTGTGCTTATTTACAAGGCCACCGAAACCGTCAGTTTTGCCCAAGGTGAGTTGATGATGCTGGGCGCATTTTGCGGCTTGGCTTTCGTCACCTATTTGAAGCTGCCCTTTGTACTGGCCGTGTTGGCCTCGATGCTGGTCATGGCCTGCATCGGCTGGCTGATTGAGCGGGTCGTCATCAATCCGGTGTTGGGTGAACCCGCATTCGCCATCGTCATGCTCACCATCGGGATTGGTTATGTGGTGCGCGGTGGCATCACCATGATTCCCGACATTGGCACTGAAACCCACAGCTTTGAAGTGCCCTACAAAGACTTGTCTTTCAACCTCGGTGGTGTGGTGTTGGGTGCTACGCAATTGGTGGTGATTGGCAGCACGGCCTTGTTGTGTGCAGTGCTGTTTGCCGTCTTCAAATATTCGCGCGTCGGCATCGCCATGCAAGCCACCTCACAAAACCAACTCGCCGCCTACTACATGGGCATTCCCGTCAAGCGACTCAACAGCATGGTCTGGGCCTTGGCGGCTGCGGTGGCCGCTGTTGCTGGATTGTTGTTGGCCCCCATCACCTTTGTGCATGCCAACATGGGCTTCATTGGTTTGAAAGCCTTTCCCGCTGCCGTCGTGGGTGGGTTTGGCAGCTTGCCTGGTGCCATCGTGGGCGGCATCATCATTGGCGTGGTGGAAGCGATGGCTGGCTTTTGGCTGCCCGAAGGCTTCAAAGATGTGGCCGCCTATGTGGTGGTGTTGTTGATGTTGGTCTTCAAGCCAAATGGCTTGTTTGGCGAC
>Ga0114968_10002571_pt1 | contig 13809 bp, 15 predicted proteins | sample M_130807_EF_Meta_FD_87020 | JGI IMG/M metagenome (GOLD analysis project Ga0114968, IMG submission 87020) | Freshwater microbial communities from Lake Montjoie, Canada to study carbon cycling - M_130807_EF_MetaG | ecosystem: Environmental > Aquatic > Freshwater > Lake | place: Lake Montjoie... | reverse complement strand
CAGTTGAGCGCAGTTGAGCGCAGTTGAGCGCAGTTGAGCGCAGTTGAGCGCAGTTGAGCGCAGTTGAGCGCAGTTGAGCGCAGTTTTAAAACAATTAACGACTAAAAGTAAACGAAGGGTGATTGATTACTGTTTTTTATCAGGGTTATCGGCAGCACCCAGCACGATTAGTAGCTCATCTGAGGTTACGCCTAGTGCTGTACAGATTGGCACAATCGCATCGATTGAAGGACGCCGGTCCTGATTGAAGTAACGAGAGAGGCTGCCTCGATCTATTTTTGTCATAGTTGAAAGCTCATCAAGGGATGCAATTCCTAATTTTTTCATGGTGCTTCGGAGCCACTCATTGGTTTGCTTACTTGTGTATCTAGAGGAGCCCATGGTGTGAGTGTATGAACTTCTAACAAAAAAACTTGTATATAAGGGGTTGCTAGCACTCATTTATAAAGATTGCTTTTTAGCAATGTTTATAGGCTTTTTTAAGGAATTTAATCATTGCAAATGTTGCTTTTAAGCAACAAAATCTCATAAGGTGAAATAAGTTTTGTAGTTTAATTAAAACAAAATTAGATCTTTTAAATATTACTGAGGAGTATCCAAGTATGTGATGTGGGCCCTGTCGGGATCGAACCGACGACCCACAGATTAAAAGTCTGTTGCTCTACCGACTGAGCTAAAGGCCCCAAGAAAACAAAAAAGGTAAAAGTGTTTAACTAGATTAAAACCACCCTGGCCTTAAACCTAGCATCTAATCATATGGCATAGATAAAGGGGTAGGAATCACCTATGGGCTTAGACCATGTCTCATATGTAACTTCCCATGATCAACTAGCCAACACCGTTCAAAGCCTTGGTGCTCGTCGGGGCAGCACAATTGTTGATGGTGGAATACATCCACGCTTTGGCACACGTAACTTCACACTTCCATTACAAAATGGTCACTACCTAGAAGTTGTTTGCCCACTGGATCACCCTTCTTCTGAATCAACTCCCTTTTGGTAAAGCTGTTTCACAACGCGCTGCAGAAGGTGGCGGTTGGCTAACTTGGGTAGTTGCAGTTGATTACGTTTCTAACATTGAAAAGAGTTTGGGTCGCTGCATTGGATGGTCACCGCACAAGGCCAGATAGAAAAGATTTAGCGTGGAAACAAATTGGTGTTCTCGGAACTTTACAAGATAAGCAACTTCCATTCTTTATTGAATGGTTATCACTTGATCATCCGTCTACTGATGGAGAGTAATCACAAAGATTGTTAAAGTTGAAATTGCAGGGGATGAGTCAAGAATTGAAGAGTGGCTTGGTTCAGAACTCCGTGCGGCAATTGGTCCGGATGTTAAAGTTTAATGGATTGTAGCATCTGCCAGTGATGGTGGTCTGGAATCGTTGTCGTGCATGTTATGACGCCTAATGGCGTTGTGAGAATCGACTAAAGGATTTAAAAATTAAATAAAGTGAAATACCGAGTAAATAAACAATCCCGACAAAACGTAAACTAGAACTTGGAAAAAAAATAAAAATCCATGCTATAGAATTTGAAAAAAATAATAAATTATTTTTTAGTCCAATAGAAATTAAAATCATTAAATAAGGCAAGAAAACAACAAAATGGTAAAGGACATTTGGACCGGAAAACGCTGTCAATATAAACCAGCCTGCGAACATTGTTAGTAACGTATCAAAACCACTAGGAATTAAAAAAATACTCAGAATATTTTTCTTTTTTAATAATATAAAGGTTAAAAACCCAAAAATTAAAGTTAAAAGCATATAAAAAGTCAAAAACTTGCTACCAAAAGATCCATACATTTCAGGTGCTCTGCGGTTAAAAAGGCGCGTCATAAGACCGAAATTAAAATTATAAGAGAAGAAAACCAAAAATAAACCAAAAATAAACCACAACGGATTTCGTTTCAAAAGGAAAAATCCTACATTTGTAGCCTTAGTAATCGAGAAAAGGGAGAAAAACAGAATCTTAAAATTAGAACCGATCTTCAAAGCTAACCCAAGTCCACAAATGAGTGAGAACTGATCAATATTTCCCCTCTCATATAAAAATAACAGCGGTCCATTGAACAGCGACAAGTAAAAAATGCTGTTTGGAAGATCCAATTTAGATACTAATCTATATAATAAAAACAAAATTACAATTTCTAAAATCACCGGGAGCAATGAACCTATTTCTTGATAAATCAAGCCTAAATACCTAGAATAAGGAGAATAAGGAAAAGTATTCAATTGCTCATAACATTTTTGCTGTATTTCTTCAGATAGGCATCGAGAAAAATCGCCTAAGCTCTGAGCATCATCAAAAACTCGGACCGAAGGATCAAAACCGAAAATTCTGTATATTCCTTTCACATATTCAACTTTAAATATTAGGGGGACGACAAAAGGAAACAACAAGTGTAAGAGTGAGGCAAAAACAAGTAAAAATCTATTCGATAAAATAGAACGCTTAGTATTCAGAAGTTGGTAAGCAAAGATAAACAGCACGAATTGGCAAACTAAAATTCGATAATCTTGTCCAGATGCCAGAACCCTAATTGCATGTTCATGAAAAAACAAGGTAAAAAAAAGTTCGAACAAAAATGCTATCAGCAAAATTGCATGAAATTTATAAACTATTTTATTCAAGCCTGAAACTCTTTAAACCTTTGATGAGCTTCCGAAATTATCAGTCGCCACGATAAATCTTCATCCCAATTTTTGACAATGTCTTCACAATAATTTTGGTTTACTCTAAATCTGGGTTCCAAATATTCATGATGTTGGGGAGCAGAAAGCTCAACATGAATACCTGTATAAGATTCAAATTTACGTGCGTATCTTTCAGCAAATGCTAAATTTGATTCCACATATTTACTGGGCCAAACCGTTCGCACATCGCCACTATTTAGAAATTCATTTATAGTTGATGTGTAATGCCGCGCCAAAAGATCGATTGGCACGTTGTCTCTGATGTAATTTGGGGTCTTTATAACTGGAATTTTTCCTGAAGACCATTCTTGAATAAGGTAGCCTGTAAATTTATGATTTTCTAAAGGCCCAAAAGGATTCGGCATAACGTACTTAAGTAATTTTCCTGAAACAACTTTTTCTTTATGCTTTTCATAAATTAATTGCTTTGATGTGCTATACGGATTAAAAGAAGTCCGATTGTCATCGCCAAAAGATTCATTTGGTTCTGAAAATGTGCCAGTATGAATAAAATATGCTTTAGGAAATAAATTAATAATCATTTCTGAAACCTTCAAAGTTTGTTTCAGTGCTTCTTCGATTTCAAAATTAGGATTGCGGTAATCAAAAGTAGCTGTTCCATGTAGGCAAACGACATCAACGTCTTTGTAATTCGGCAAATCTTCTAATTGAACAAATTCAAAATTTGGATAGTCTTTCCGAATCCAATTCAATCTTTTTTCAACTGCCGGCGACAAAACTTTCGAATTTTGAGTTACAGCCACGCATTCCCATCCCTGATCAAGCATAGTTTTTGTAAACCAAATTCCGCTGAATGATGTACTGCCGGTAATTACACATTTAGCCATCAATACCCCAAGAATTCTTGATTGCGATTAGCTCACGCAATGATTGAAAGAAAAGTATAAAAGGTTTATTCCAGGGAATAAAACTTTCACCGCCAATTCGCCGAACAGGGCTTACTTCAACAAACCCAATCCGCAGGTTTGACATTTTAGCTTGATAAAAAAGAGCCGGATTCGCTAGTCTTCGAAACGGAGGGATTTCTTTGTAAGCATCCACAAAGGAACGATTGTAGGAACGAATGCCGCCATTCAAATCCTTACCCTGAAAACCTAAAATAATTTTACATAAATAATATAAAATTCGACTAGCAAACTTTCTAATTATGCCACCGACCAAAAAATTTCTTTCAGCAAACACCAAATCTGCATCAAATCTGGCAGCTTCTATAAAGAGACCAACGAACTTGGCTGGAAATTGTCCATCGCCATCCAAAATCACAACAAAGTCAGCAGTGCTCATAGTTATTGCCGCATTGATGCTTCCTGTGTACCCTAAATTTCTTTCAAGCGTAAAAATCCTAATTTCATCAGGTGTAAAGTTTTCTAAGATTTTTTCCCTGGTTCTATCACTTGATGCGTTGTCTATAATTGAAACTTGGTGTATTCCGTATTTTTTGCATTCAGATAGTAATTCGTGGCAAAACCCAACGATTGAATCCTGTTCATTTCTTACAGAGACAAACACTTCTGATTTAATCACAATAAATTCCACTTACTATCTTTATCCGAAATCGAACTTGGCTCATGAGGCCAGTTGATATTTAATTTCGGATCATCCCATCTTAATCCGCGCTCACTGTCTGGAGTGTAAAAATTGTTCGAAAAATACTCCATTTCAACGTTGTCAGTTAAAGTCATTATACCGTGAGCATAGTTATTACCTATTAATAAGCCCACACCATTGTTACTGAGTTCAATTTGAAAGGAACTAAGATAATGTGGACTTTGCGAATCAATGTTAACAACTACATCCAGAATCTTACCTTGAAGCACTCTAACAAATTTTGATTCGGCAAAAGGGGCAACTTGATAATGAAAACCACGAAGAGTGAACTGATCTAAACTTAAATTTCTATTAACCTGAGAAACACGGAAATCTATCCCAGCGTCCAAAAAAATTTTCTGACAAAACACGCGCGAAAATTCACCCCGCTCATCAGAAATTGGAGACTCATGAACAGTAAATAAATTTGGTAAATCAGTTTCTGCTTTGAGTAATTTCAACATTTATATTCCCATCATTAGGTGGTCAAGAATAAAGAGAATCCCTCAAAAAAAGTCGAGTCAACACCGAATCTTTGAAAGATTTTTTACTAGCCCACATTTGATTCGACATCACAGGATAATTTGCAAAAAAAACTCCTGAGGCACGGCAGTATTTACCTCTCAGACAAGCAGATTGGCTGAGTTCATTTATATCTAACGGTCCAGCGGCGGAATTTATATTCCCATGAACGCCAAAAGTTGGAGCTAACCGCGAGGAAAATTCTACTAGTGGGTTAAGCGAACTTAAAGTAAAAAAAACACTACAGAACAATAGAGTAAAGACCTCATGAACATTGAAATTCCGATTGGACTTAATTTTAGGACCCAGTTGTTTTACAAATAATAATAAATTGTTAGAAAAAATAAAGTAAATAATGATTAAAAACGGTAAAGAAAAACGGGTTACCAGATCATTTGCTGCTCCAGCTTTGAATAGTGGTAAAAGCGTCAGGGCTATCGGAATGAATCTGGGAATTTTAATTTTGAAAGAACGATTATTAAGCATGTATATTAAAAGAAATTCCAAAAATAAAAATAATAAATAAAGTGAAATAAATTTCAAACTTATTTCTCCATTCAACTTAAATCTTAGAATTCCAGGATCTAATTGTAAATAGACCAAGTAAGGCAACGTAAATAAAGAAAGGATAAAAAGAGATAACCAACTCTTTACTCTAATTTCTCTTAAATCAAATTTTCTACGGTTATGCAATAAATATGCAGTCAACAATGCAAACGTACATATCGGAGTCCAATGTAGTCCAAACATAAATAATAAAACTACAAAATTCTTCATCACATTTAGAGGAAGCGCAAAATACAGCGAAATTGCCAAAATACAAAAAATTAAATGATTTGTAGGAAAGTAGAACGCGGTAAGTGGCGATAAATAATTAAAAAATTGGGCCCACCACTCTATGCTCCAATAACCATCAGTAACCGAGCCTTTGGTTAGTAGAGCGCCAATGATATCTAGTCCAGACAAACCAAAAAAAACGAAAAAAAAACCAACTAAGTATCGAGGGTGAATCAAATATTTTTGAAGTAATAACAACGCCAAAAAAATCCCAATTGCAATCCAAAAGAATAGGATGCATCGAACGAGTAAAAAGTTAGGGCTTAGGTTGAAGAATTCCCCTAAAAATGTGATAGTTTTTAGTAGAAATGCAGGAGGTAAGTAGAATCCTAAGTAATGTCTAATCACAGCACTTTCTGGCAAGGCGTAGTCAGATGCAAAACTATTCCCTTGTGATCCGGATAAAAATAAATATAAATCCCATCGTGCCACAGTCCAGTCACCTGTAAACGAAAAGAATCTTGAAAAACCCATTGTCAAAGTTAAGCCAAAACTCAACATCGCAGAGATGGAAAAATAGGTTATATTAAAGCTAGGTCCAAGTTGATTTTGCTTTAAATAAAGTTTTATATCTGGAAGAGCAAGAAAACCTAAAAACGTCAGCGCGATAAACAACGGCCAAAAGATAATTGGTTTAAGAAAGCTCGCGAGCCAAATTGCTGGGCCAATTCCTAAATAAAATATGGTAGTTGCGACCAGGATAGTAAAATAATGTTGCGAAAACTTGTTAATTATCAATTTCTGCACAGAAAAAGTATAACATAGCCGTTGAAACGGTCTCTGGATGGGAAATTTATGAATGCTTCGTATAACACAGTTGTAATTGCGTGTGGGGGTAAAGGCCAACGATTATCACCAGTCACGCAAACTTTACCTAAACCACTTTTACTAATCAACGGTAAACCTTTTTTAGAAAATTTAATTGAGCAATTTTCTCAAGCAGGTGCAACCAAATTTCATCTCCTCTTAGGATATTTACCTGAAAATTTTTTGGTGTATATACCAATTTGGGAGAAGAAATTTGAAATATCAATTAAATATTCAATTTCACATGTTGACTATGAAACTGGACATAGAGTATTAAAATCAGAGCTGGATATGACAAAACCATTCCTATTCTTATACGGCGATGTTTTTTTACCCCTTAAGAATTCTGAAGTTTTGAGTTTACTGACTTCTCAAGAAGGTTTGATAGCAACTTATTGTGGGAATGATCGTAAATTGAGTCGTAATTTGATTATTAAATCCGGGCATGTTGTTGACTACATTTCAAAGGGAAATGAAAAAGCGAACGCTGTAAATTGCGGTTACATGGTGATTACCCCGAAAATGGCGTTGACATTAAATACCGAGAATTCAGTAGAAGACTCAATTTTAAAGGCTTTTTCTTTGCAAGTCATTCAAATTTACAATAAATATTACACCATAGGTGATAAAGAAAGACTCGCGCAGGTGCGAGAATTCTTCAATGATTCTAGAAAAATACTTTTACTGGACAGAGATGGAACTTTAACGAAAGAAAATAAACCCGCTGAATATTTGCAAGATTTCAGACCTGAATACCTCAGATCAGGAGCGATTAAATTTTTACAAAAAGCTAGAAGAAGTTTTGACCAAATTTTGTTGATAACAAATCAACCGCAAGTTGGCAATAAAAAACAAACGTTAGAAGAAATGATGCAAGTAAATGTAAATTTCAATAATTTTTTAATCGCAAACAATTGTGGACTTGATGCCTTATTTATCTGTAGTCATGGATGGAATGATGGATGTGACTGCAGAAAGCCAGCCCCAGGATTAATGTATCAAGCACAGCACTTTGCCGACATACAGTGGAAGCGAGCTTTCTATATAGGGGATATGATTAGAGATGAAGAGATAGCGTCAAGAGTTGAATGTCCCTTTGAAATGGTCCGGCCAAGTCTCGCGCTTGATGTACAATTTTCCAAGTTAATTGCTTAATTATACTTTGATGGAGTTGCGATGAGAATTTTGGTAACAGGTGGCACAGGTTTTGTTGGCTCTCATATTTTAGATCGGCTAGTTGAAGAACGTGATACAAATCGCCAAGACATACAAATATTTGCAACTCGAAGATACCATTTAAGTCGAAGAGACAAAGTAGAGCATCTTGAGAACCTGGTTGAGTGGGTGGATTGCGATATAACCGACCCGGTCGGAGTTAATAGAATGATTGAGTATGTGAAACCAGATCGTTGTTTCAATATGGCAGCTGAAAGTTTTGTCTCACCCTCTTGGAACGGTCCACATAGATATATGGATGTTAACTATCACGGAACTGTGAACTTGCTTGAAGCAATCAAGGAGTATTCTCCGTATTGTGTCTATTTAAATCCAGGATCCGGCGAAGAATACGGAGATATTACACTAGAAGAATTACCAATCAATCAACACACCGAATTAAGGCCGGTTAATCCCTATGCGGTGACAAAAGTGGCCCAGGACCTCATTTGCTACGTCTATCACAAGAGCTTCAATTTAAATACAATTCGATTACGAACATTCAATCACGAGGGGCCCCGCAGAGAAAGATATTTTGGAATTGCATCTTATGCATATCAAATTTCTAAGATTAAATTAGGGTTACAAGAAAAAATAATTAAAGTTGGACACATTGACGATAAAAGAAATTTTACACATGTGGATGACATTGTAGATGCATATTTTATCGCGATGGAAAAAGCTGAACCCGGCAAATTGTATATTGTTGGTTCAGAGGATGATAAAAATGTAGCTACTTTTCGAGAAGTACTATATACATTAATTAACATGTCAGGCCTAGACGGAATAAAAATAATTCAGGTTCCAGAATTCACACGCCCAACGAATGTGCCATATTTAATAGGTGACACTTCGGATTTCAGAAATACCACAGGCTGGACTCCAAAAAGAAACCTTGAAGAGATTTTGACAAGCATACAAAATTATTGGGACCAACGAGTAAAAAATCATCCAAATTTATAATGAAACAATTTGTTGTATCTAGGTCGCCCCTTAGGATAAGTTTTTCAGGCGGAGGATCGGACTTTCCTCGATATTTTGAAAATTCAGAAGGATTAGTAATTTCAAGTGCGATAAACAGATTTGTAAATGTAACAACAACTTTTCACTCGTTAGCATTTAGTGAGTCATTCAGAATCCACTATTCTGAAATCGAGTTAACAAATTCAGTAGATGAAATTAAAAATTCAGTAATTAGAGAATGCATCAAATATTGCAATGAAAATTGGGGAAAAATAGATCGAATTACAATCTCAACCAGTTCAGATCTTCCAAGTGGATCAGGTTTAGGATCTTCTAGCGCATTAACTTGCGCCTTATTGCTTAATTTAGCTCGACATTTTAATAAAACTCTCAACGCACATCAACTCGCTGAAATTGCCTGTCAGATTGAGGTTGAAAAAATAGGTAAACCGATAGGATTTCAGGATCAATACGCCTCTGCTTTTGGAGGAATTAATGCAATCAGTTTTTCGAAAAATGGAATTGAAGTACGTAAAAAGAACTTTCCTGATTATGCGAGAGAATTAGATGGATATCTAGTCCTGGTATCAACAGGAATTCTTAGATCTGCAGATGAGGTGTTAAAGCACCAGCACAATCCAAGTGCTGAACAATTCTTAATTCTGGACAAAATGGTCGAAGCTACAAAAAACCTTGAAAATAAAATCGAATCAAATATGAATAATATGAAAATTGCAGCGATCTCTGAAAATTTACGACTGCAAAGTCAACTTAAAGCCCAGATATCTCCGTACATTTATAGCGAGGAAGTGAAATCAATAATGGCGAAAATTCAAGATTTAAACCTAGCGGCCACGAAAATTTCTGGTGCCGGTGGAGGTGGGTTTATTCTAGGAATACTTAATGAAAAAATTATTTCAAACCCTAAAAAAGTAGAATATTTAAACGAATCAAATAATTTAGTAGAATCGATAAATTTACATAACAAAGGAACTGAGATAATTTATGAATACTAAGGAAGATTTTTGGAAAATACAAAATATTGCAAAAGAAGTAGGCTTCTATGAATCGATTGACAACACACCAGTAAAGGTAATTCCTCGGACGATAAATGCTGATAATCGAGGAGAGTTCAGTCGTTTGCTCGATATAGAGTCAATTAAGGACAATATTGCAGAATTTAAGAATGGCGTAGCCCAAGCAAGTATCTCTAAAAGTCATTCCACCGGTACCCTTAGAGGCATACATGTTCAAAGTAAGCCGAGCATAGAATCAAAAATTATCACCGTGATTTCCGGTTCAATCATCGACTACGTAGTTGACTTGAGAAAAAGCTCAACAACGTATCTTAAAAAATTCCAATTTGAAATATGTTCAAATGATCCGGTAGCACTATTGATTCCGGCCGGATTTGGTCACGGTATTTATACCCTTGAGGAAAACACTATTATCTTTTATGCAATGAACACCTCATACGTTCCATACCGAGACTTGGCCATTAATTTTCAAGATACAATCTTTAACTTTAAACTACCTGGGAAGGTATTTTCTATTTCTGAGAAAGACAAAAATGCTCTATTACTTCGGAATATTGAAGAGAAATTCCAAATAGGCTAGAGCTGAGAACTAAAGTGGCAAAGGGACATGTGTGCATCTTCAATTATGCCGTAATTTAGGCTTTCAATTTTGATGTAATTTTCGTAATTAGAAATAAGAGGCATACCCTCCATTCCTGTCAGTATAAAAAAATCCACTGAAAGTCTAATGCAAACCTCTTTAGCATAATTTATATTGGCGGACTTTCCAGATGATGAAATGAGTAGGACGCCGTCATTCGAGCTAGCAAACTTTTCAACCATCCACCCGTAAACATTTTGATGCGTTGTGTCATTCTCTAACGCTGAGACTAGTGCATTCATGCTTGAGAGATTAATTGCTTTCCGAGAAACTTTATTTTGCGAGTGAAGAACTGAACCCTTGGTATGATCACATGAAAAATGATCGCCAATACTTTGTGATCCACCATTTCCAACAATATAAATGATTCCAGAACGATCTGCGACTTTCTGTAAAAATTCTAAAAATCTACTTATTCTAGCTTCTGGAATTCTGCTCAAAGCAGAATGCAATTCGCTAACGTATAAATCAAACATTTAAGATCCTTTCAAACAACATTTCCCATTTTTTCTTGGTGTTGTCTACAGAATAGTATGACAGCACCTCCCGAGCTAGAACTGGTATTTCAAGAATTTTTTCGTAGTGTAAATTATTTTCCCATAGATCGACATGCTTTAGTAGTTGGTTGCGGAATGATTTCTCATCAGAGGCTTCCAGGAAATCTACATATCTACCTGGGAATGATTCAAACTTTTCTTTATGAACTTCGATATCAGAGAGTATTAAAGTACATCCAGAAAGAGCCATTTCAATTGGCGTGATACTGAAGCCTTCATCAAAAGACAGGCATATTCCAATTTTACTTTCAGATAGAAGGTCACTTTTTTCTTGGTTATTTTTGTTTCTAAGAATTTTTACTGAATCAAATTTAGAATTTAAAGCCTCCTTTAAGAGGCCGGTCATTTTCCAGCCAGGATTACCAATAATTACTAGCTCCCATTTTTGCAGGTAGCCCATTTTTTTTAGTTCCAGAAAATTTTTTATTACTATTTCAAAATTTTTGCGAGGCTCTAAAGTTCCAACCAATACTATTCGATTAATTTTTGAAGTTTTTGAATAGAAGTGATCAAAATTCAACCCGACTGGGATAACGCTTAATAAAATCGACTCATAAATTTTAAATTGATCACAAAATTCTGATTTAGAATAGTTGGATGGGAAAACGAAATGTGCATTTGGTAATTTTAATAAAACGCGAAGTTGTCTATTAAAGTGAAGTCTAGAAAATAATTTGAAGTATTCTGGTTTAGAAATTGGAAAAATGTCGTGCATTCTTCTTAAATTTAATGCATTTCTATTTTTAGTGATGATTGGGAAAGTAGAATTTACAAGTAAAAGATCAAAATCAACTTTCTGAGGTCCAAAGAAACCCGTCTTTAAAAAAAATAATTTTTTCTGAATTTTTTTAAGTTTTGATTCTCCAGTTATGTTTTCTAAGAAGTTTATTTTTAGAGGTTTAAGAACCTCATATATCGCTTTAGAATCTTGAGACATCCCATATAAACCATTTGCTAAATGAAAAGTTTCCATTCCGATTCTTTTCCCATGATTTCTCATTTAACTATTATAGCCAAGCCTGCATTGAGGTCGTCGACGACGCTGACTTGAATTCGGACGTGGACGTTTTCCACCGCTTCGAGCAGGTCCACGTAATTCAGTAATTGGTGCTACGTAATGGATGCCGCTTGGTTCTTGAGCGCCAGTGATGGTCATTACTTCGGCATCATTTGATTTTGCACGAACGAATTTAGGTGTGACACCAGCGAGAGCGGTTAAACCCTTTACAGATGATTGTTGTTTTATTGTTGCAAAGACTACTACTCCACCAGCTTCGCCAGCATGTGCTGTGCGACCTGAGCAGTGTAGATAATCTTTGTGATCTGTTGGTGCATCTACGTGGACAACGACTGAGATACCATCGACGTGGATACCACGGGCGGCGACGTCAGGTGCTACGAGTGCTGCGTTTTCTTGTTCTTTAAATAGATTGAGCGGGCGTGTGCACACTGCTTGTGACTTTCCACCGTGCAGGGCACCGACTGGTACGCCAGTTTTTGCGAGGTTGTCAGCAAAACGATCAGCGCCATGTTGAATTTTAATAAAGAGTATTGTTTTTCCATTGCGTGCTGCGATTTGTGCAGTAATTAAATCTTTATCACCTGGGTGCATAACAAGAACGTGGTGATCCATAGTAGATACATATACACGTTCGTTTTGTAGTGAGTGTGTCTTTGGGTTCTTTAGGTATAACTTAACGAGTGAGTCGACACCACGATAAATTGTTGCTAAGAAAAGTAGACGCCATCAGCACATTTTCCCTTGTTCAAGAATTTGTCCTGCAGCTTTTTGAAGCCGATCACAAACTGCAACTGCAATATCATTTCCCACTGGCTCAATAACAAATACCTTAGATAGCTTTTTGCTATCGGCAAGGCGGAGTCCATGATACAAAGTTCTTGCATACTCTTCATTAGTTGCAGGAGATGCCAATCTAATGACACCAGGTGGGGTTGGAAATTTACTTAGAGCAATGAAGCCATCTCCAGTTTCAGGTGTGCCAGAGAGATAAACCTTGGCTTTGGGTGAGTAATGTGATTCTAGTAAACCGGGTGCCCTTACCCGATCACTATTGTTTTTAGTAACTTCCTTAATTTTAATACCAAGTAAATCACTTATCATGGTAGAAGTAATTGCCCCTGGTCTTAAGACAGTCGGAATGGTATTTGTACAATTTATAATTGTAGATTCAACACCAACTAAGGATGAACCACCATCTAAAATTAAATCATTTGAATTTAAGTAATCAAATAATTCTGCCTTAACGTCATCGGCACAGGTTGGTGATACTTTTCCAAATCTATTTGCACTCGGCGCTGCGACACCTAAGCCACCCTGAGCTTCAAACTCCTTAAGTAGAGATAAGGCAACAGCATGTGCTGGCACTCTGATGCCAACGTTATCTTGCCCGCCGGTAATAAAATCTTCGGCTAAATTTGTTCTCGGCAAAATTAAAGTCATAGGCCCCGGCCAAAAAGCTCTAGCAAGTTTTACAGCATACTCAGGTATATCTTTTGCCCATTTATGTAAATTATTTATGGAAGAGATATGAACTATTAATGGATGGTCAATAGGCCGTCCTTTAACTTTATAAATTCTGGCAACAGCTTTTTCATTTCTGGCATCTGCCCCTAGCCCATAAACAGTCTCGGTCGGGAATGCAACCAAATTGCCATTAATTAAGGAAGTGGCAGCTTCTTTTATAGCAGATTCCGTGCAGTTTGAGATGATGTTCATATAGGTAATTGTCGCACTTTGTATAAGGCAAAAAACCCGCTTAATTCCAATTGGTTTTGCCCAATTTAAATGACCCGATACCCTTACCTCTCCACTGTCCCCATCGTCTAGTGGCCTAGGACGTCGCCCTTTCACGGCGTTAACACGGGTTCAAATCCCGTTGGGGACGCAAGGGAGTTGAAAGAGAT
>Ga0114968_10002567_pt1 | contig 13825 bp, 15 predicted proteins | sample M_130807_EF_Meta_FD_87020 | JGI IMG/M metagenome (GOLD analysis project Ga0114968, IMG submission 87020) | Freshwater microbial communities from Lake Montjoie, Canada to study carbon cycling - M_130807_EF_MetaG | ecosystem: Environmental > Aquatic > Freshwater > Lake | place: Lake Montjoie... | reverse complement strand
CCTGAGTTTGGGGTCACTTGCTGGCGCTCAAGAAATTGGCAAAGTCATTTCGTCCACACAAGTGATTCAGCAAGTGTCGGTGCCACGCCAAGTTTGTTCTCAAGAACAAGTTGCCGTCCAACCCAATAAGAGTGGTGCTGGCGCTGCGATGGGAGCCATTGCCGGCGGCGCTATTGGCAATCAGATTGGCGGCGGCAGCGGTAAAGCAGCAGCCACAATTTTGGGCATTTTTGGAGGTGCAATTTTGGGGGACAAAATTGAAGGTGCACCTGCCCCACAAACGCAGACAGTTCAGACCTGCACAACTCAGAACATGATTGAGAACCGGGTGATAGGCTACAACGTCACCTATGAATTTAACGGCAAACAATACAACGTCCAAATGCCGCATGATCCCGGCTCAACAGTCAAACTCAACGTCAGTCCCGTGATGCATTGATTTTCATAGCGGGTCGAGGCCCCTTGTTCTGACCATTTGCGCATTGCCTGTCATCCGTCCGGCCACCGCTTTGACGTGGTTTTAGTGCGATTTATTTATCTTTAGGACAGGTCACAAAGTTAGGCCTCCCCCTCAAACTACCCCCCAAATTGCGCCACCTGTGCTCTGCTTCCTTTGGGTGCCTCTGGTTTTCATGTTCACGCTTCAATGCGTCCTTTTGTCGATCCACATTGACCTGTGATTGGGTGACACTCATCTGCGCAGGTGACTGGGGTTTGATGAACTTGATCTGTGCGGCCTTGGGTGGCTAATGTTTGAACCATAGAGTTGACATCACTTCGAGCGTTAAAGATAGAAGGAAAGCTGTCGATACTGTTGATATCCAACTCGATTATTGGAGTACTCCATGTCTTCGTTTTCACTTTCCAATTTCTCGCTTCAACCCCAAAACAGGGCATTGGGCGATCGATTGGTTGCGCCACAAGCAGAATTGTTGCCGCAAGTCGAATCCGCACAGCGCACAGGAGAGTTCACGAGTACTGAGTCTGCGCAGGCTGCAGTGTCGGCTGTGCCCAGCTCCATGGACATGCGCTTCGAGTTCAATGCAGTGACCAAGGCTTGGATGCTGACCATGACCGATTCTGGCTCCGGCGATGTGGTGCGCAAGATCGCGCTAGCAGCTTTTTCACAAAGCAACAGTGCGGCTCCCCACCGGTCTGCTATTTGGATTGACAAGGCTGTTTGATCAGCCAAAAGGTCGATCATGCAAACGACGACCGTATGACACTGACACGGGAAACATTTCTAACGCATGCACATTTCCTGTGATTCTTGCGTAAGTCGTTGAAATCATTGATCTGATAGGTTGGACCGACTTCGGTTACCGAGCGAAACAATTGAGCTGATGGAAATAGAGACTGTTTTTTAAAGCGACGCAGGTGCTTGCCTGTCGTGACCTGAAAAACGAAATGGTCAGACGCCATGTCCTTTGATATAGGTTTCAAGAAATTTGATCTGACTGCCCTGAAGTTCAATGATGTTTTTGACCAGATCACCAATAGATACTACGCCAATCACTTTATTGTTTTCAAGCACAGGTAAGTGCCTGATGTGCTTGTGAACCATGATCGCCATGCACTCTTCTAAAGAGTTCGAGAGTTTCACAGTAAGGGGGTTGTTAGTCATGATTTTTGACACTGTCACTTGTGCGGGATTGTTATGGGGCAACAATACTTTGATAGCGCAATCTCCCTGTGAAACGATTCCCGTCAGTTCACCTTCATCTATAACCAGTACGGCCCTGACGCGGAAATCACGCATGATTTTCAAAACATTCTCTACGGGATCAGAAGAATGTACTGAGAAGATAGTTTTTGTTTTTTGATCAATAATTTTTTTTACAGTTGTCATGGAAATTTGCCTAAAAATAAAACCAGGTTGTCGGTAGTTCTTGCTTGAAAAATTGGACAACGCCCTTGATACCTTCTGTCGGTAGGATCTTATATGCAGTCTGTTAAATAGTCTACTCAAAGACGCAAAGCAGCGCTTAAATTGATGTAAATTCGGTGGCATGGACGAAAGCGATTTAATCTACTCACCATTGCAGCAAATCTACCGTGAAAAAGATCGGTGGGTTGAAATTTGCATTTATCGAATGCCCAATACTGGCTGGTCACTTGAAGTGATTGACGACAAACACAACTCGACAGTGTGGGACGGGGAGTTTGAAAATGATCACGATGCGCTAGAGTTCGCAATGAATGAAATCCACGCCATGGGCATAGTGGACTTCATCGACAGTCCACCCAGTAATTCGCTTCACTGATTGAACTCGGCCCGATGAAGTCTGAGCCGTGTGTTGCCCGTTGGGATGATCTTGTGGGCGCTTACCCTGCAAGCGAAAAGCCTGTGCTCCACAAGCGTCTGACCGCCAGCAGGGCTAGCTCCCACAAGGTGCAAGATTGAAGTCACTCTGCAGACTTCCGAGGGGCGGATCAATAGGTGGCATTGTCAGGAGAATTTTAAGGTGCGTTGTGATGCCAATACCGGCGTGCCGTTGTTCTTTCACATTGCATGACACCGGCTTGATTGCTGCGCCATTGCATTGCACCGCAATGGGCCGAGTCCACCACCTCGATGTTGCGCATTTGGTATCGCGCGACCACCTCTGCCGCCGGATGACCGAAACGGTTGCGGTAACCCGCTTGCACCCATGCCCAACGTGGGGACACGGCATCGATGAAGCTCGCAGTGGAAGACGTTTTACTGCCATGGTGGGGCACCAACAGCACATCGGCCTTCAAAGAAGGCACCAAGCCATCTGTGCCTTTGGCACGGTTAAGCAAGGCCAGTTCTTGCGGCGCCTCAATGTCACCCACCAGCAAGGCTGTCTGACGCGCATTGCTGATGCGCAACACACAACTCAGGCTGTTGCTTCGAGCACCCTCAACATAGTTTTGCGGCAAGGGATGCAGAACTTCAAATGTCACCCCATCCCAGGTCCAACTTTGACCTGCAGAACATCTGATCGGCTCTTTGCTGTTCGTACTCAATGGCATGGACGAAACAAGCAAGGGATGACCCCACTCCAAAGAACTGAGTAATGACGCCGATGGCTGCATGGCCATCACGGCGGCAGCGCCCCCCGTGTGATCACTGTCCCGGTGACTGAGCAGCAATGTGTCCAAGCGTTCATTCCATCTTCGCAGCAAGGGCACGACCACCCGGTGGCCCGCATCACTCTCGACAGAATAGCGCGGCCCCGTGTCGTAAAGCAAACTGTGTTGGGCGGTTCGAACGAGAACAGCGTTGCCTTGCCCCAAATCGAGTGCTAACAATTCAAAGTGCCCAGGCAAGGGGCGAGGAACCTGCCACGCCAATGCGGGTAACAAAAGAGGAATACCCAAACAGCGCACCTTCCAGGGCCAAGGCATGGCCATCAGCAAGCCGCCCAAAAGAGCAATCAAGGCAAGACCCAGTGGCGGCAGCGCTACATATGCAGTGGCCCATGACCATGACGCCATCACTCCAAGCATAAATTGCAAAGGCTTTAGTGCCAGAACCGCCAAAGACCACAAGCCCGGCCACAACACGCCGCCCATGGCCAAAGGTGTTACCACCAGGGTCACCCAGGGAATAGCCAGGAGATTGGCCAGCAAACCCACCACTGAAATTTGGCCAAAGAACAGCACGGACAACGGCGTGAGCGCCCAAGTCACAACCCACTGCTCACGCATCAGGCTCCAAAATTTCTCAAGCCAACCAAATTGGTGCATCCACTGCCGCCACGCCCCATAACGCACAGGCTCATCCACCACTTCGGGGCTGCCCATCACGGGACTCGACGTCGCAAACAAAACCCCTACAGCGATAAAGCTCAGCCAGAACCCCGCTTGATACAAGGCCCAAGGATCAAAGATGATGACAACAGCCAGCGCCAAAGTCCAAATCCATGGCCAGGGCCAAATACGCCCCGATAAGCGCAGCACCCCCACCATGGCCAACATCCAGACCGTCCGCTGCGCGGGGACACCCCAGCCGCTGAACAAGGCATAAGCCGCAGCCAACACCACCCCACCAACCAAGGCAGCTTGCGGCGCTGGCCAATGTAAACACCAGTGCCAGCCCCATAAGGCTGAGCGGCGCCATAAGCCCCCCACCAAGGCCGCTGCCAGCCAAGCGAACAAGGTGATGTGCAGGCCAGAAATACTCATCAAATGCGCAACACCTGTGGCACGAAAAACATCCCAATCGCTACGTTCGATCGCACTTTGGTCCCCGGTTACCAAGGCAGCGACAACACCCGCCAGTTTCGCCTCGGCTTCACCGTCTTGGCCCATCGCGAACCGCGCCACAATGGCATCCCTCACGGATTGTCGTGCCCACTCAATGGGGTGCAGGTAGGTTTGAGTCAATCGCACCGGCGCGGGATCGTGTGCACCCGTGCGCACATAACCCGTGGCTTGCAAGCCCTGCTCCCACAACCACAACTCGTAATCAAAACCACCGGGATTCATGTGCCCATGGGGCGCTTTCAGGCGCACACGCCATTGCCAACGCTCGCCAGCCTGTAGAGCTGCCACCGTTCTTTCAGCGTTGATGCCATCCACCCCTGATACAGCGCCCCCGTACCAAGCCAGATAGACCTGCTGAGGCACCCGAACCGCTTGTCCATTCATCAGCGCTGTCTCGATGGAAAATCGAAACCGCAAGCCCGACTCACTGCGCTGCGGCATGGCCAAGACCACCCCGACCACGTCCAGATTACGGCCTTCCAATGCAGACGGCATTGGATCACTGAGCATCACATGGGCACGCAATCCCACAAGGCTCCAAGCCATGGATGCGGACAACAGCATCAAGCCAATTCCTGAGATCCAGACCGATCCCTTGAGGGTAAGCGGCCAGCGAATGATTGCCAAGATGCCCACAGCACAACAACACGCCGCCACGGCCAATTCATGAAGGGGCCAAAGTGCTGACTGCTGCAACTGAACGGCCGTCCCCGCAATCCAACCCACCAACATCACGCGCCATGCGCCGCGCTGCTCACTGCGTTTTGCTGCAAATATCAAATTCGTCTCCCTGTGGACAGCGTCCAGGTGTTGGCGCGTCTTTTGTTTTGTATTTACCGTCAGTTTAGAGCGCCCAAGTTGCCCTGTCGAATGCAGCCTCTGCGTGGCGTTTTGTTGGGCGTCGCTTCGCACACCCTTGAAGTTGGCGTTACAGTGGAGCCCTTTGAACTGTAAGCTGCTGCCATGAACATTTACGACCGCCTGTCTGAACTGAACATCATCCTGCCCCCTGTGGCTACGCCTGCTGCAGCGTATGTGCCTTTTGTGAAAACCGGTAACCTGGTTTTTTTGAGCGGTCACATCGCCAAAAAAGACGGCAAACCATGGGTGGGTCAATTGGGGCTCAACATGACCACCGCCGAAGCCCAATTGGCAGCACGCGCTGTAGCCATTGACTTGATGGGCACTTTGCATGCCGCCGTGGGCGATCTGAACACCATCAAGCGGATTGTCAAAGTCATGAGCCTGGTCAATTCGACCGGTAGCTTCACCGAACAGCATCTGGTGACCAACGGTTGTAGCGCATTGATTGGCGAGATTTTTGGCGAAAAAGGCGCCCACGCACGCAGCGCCTTTGGGGTCGCACAGCTGCCTATGGGCAGCTGCGTCGAAATCGAATTGATTGCCGAAATGGCTTGATGCCGGCCATGACCATCCAACTGAGCAAAGAATACCGCGCACAAACCAATCAACCGCTCTTCTTGCAAATTAACAACCACCCCCGGAGAATTAAATGACCATTTCCATGTCCAGCGCCAGCCTTCCCGTGTGCACCCGCATGCTCACTAATCTGCACCATATTCTCGGTAAAGCCGAACACTTCGTTGAAGCCAAAAAAATTGACCCCGCCGCGCTGACCACTTTCCGCTTGTCCCCCGACATGCTCCCCTTTACACGTCAAATTCTGATCGCTTGCGATACAGTCAAGAATGGTTTGGCCCGCCTTGGCGGACTGGAGGCCCCCAAGTTCGACGACTCCGAAGCCACTTTAGCCGAGCTGAAAGTTCGCATCCAGAAAACCTTGGACTTTATGGCCACCTTACCCGCCGCTGCCATCGATGGCACTGAAGAGAAAGAAATCACATTTCCTGCCGGGCCGGGGAAAACCCGCAGCATGAAGGGTCAGGACTATCTTAATGGCTGGGTAATGCCCAATATGTATTTCCACATCACCACGGCTTATGCGATCCTGCGCCACAACGGCGTGGAAGTCGGCAAGATCGATTACTTGCTGGGTGCGCAGGACTGATATTGAAATCAGGAGTGCCCTGCGTGACAGGAATTCTGAAAATTCGAAGTCATATTTGCTTGACTTTCACTCACTAGAGAGCCCCAACCATGACCCCTGAACTTGAAGAAACTTTTGCCGACGGCATTGCCACGCTGACCCTCAATCGACCAGCCTCGCGCAACTCGTTGACGACAGAAATTCTTTTCGAACTGGCCCAAGCCATGCCTCGCCTGGCGCAAGACCCCGCGGTCAGGCTTGTGGTGTTGACTGGCAAAGGCGGCGCTTTTTGTGCGGGTGGCGATGTCAAAGGCTTTGCCAACCGCGCGGCTGACAACAGCAACGGCCCGACCTTTGAACAAAGCGCCCAGACCCTGCGGGCCCGGATGGAGGTGAGCCGTTGGCTGCATGAAATGCCCAAGCCCACCTTGGCCGTGATCTCTGGCCCGGCCGCAGGTGCCGGCCTGTCGCTGGCGCTGGCCTGCGACATGCGCATTGCCGCAGACGATGCCAAACTCACTACCGCTTTTTCCAAAGTGGGTTTGTCTGGCGACTTTGGTGGCAGTTATTTCTTGACACAAATTTTGGGTGCGGCCAAAGCCCGGGAGATGTATTTCACCGCCGAGGTGATTCTAGGCAAAGAAGCCGCTCGAATTGGTTTGGTCAATCGGTCGGTGCCTGGCGACCAATTGGCACAAGCCGCTCACGTCTATGCGCGTGAATTGGCCAGCCTGCCGACCATTGCCGTGGGCTACATGAAGCGCAACCTGAATGCGGCGATGCAAAACTCTTTGTCCGAAGTGCTCGACCTCGAAGCCATGCACATGATCCGCACCTTCGAGACCCACGACCACAAAGCGGCTGCAGTCGCGTTTGTGGAAAAACGCGCACCGAAATTCGAAGGGCGCTAAGGCCTCTCAAATGCTTTGGCTGCCGCGCAAATCCGCCAGATCTTGCGCGCTCAACCCGAGAGCGCTGTAAAACGCATCGTTGTGCTCGCCGCGCTGAGGTCCTGTGTGCGGCACGGGCAAAGACCGCCCTGTAAACCGCGGCACGATGCAAGGCGCTTTGACGCTGCCCAAATCGGTATCTGGCAAATCGATCACGGCTTGCCGTGCGACAAAGTGTGGGTCTTGCGCCGCCTGTGCAATCGAGTTAACACGGCTGTAGGGCGCCTCATGGGCGTCCAGCCGCTGCATGATGTTCGCCATCGGGTGCTGACGACACCAAGTGGCAATCTCTTGGTCCAGTGCGACCAGATGGCGTGTTCTGTCGAGGTTGTTGGCAAAGCGCGGATCGGTCAGTAAATCAGTCCGATCCATGGCTTGGCAAATGCGCTCAAAAATCGGGTTGCCTGTGCCCACGATGGTGATCCATTGGCCATCGGCAGATTCAAACACGTTGGACGGAGCCGTGTAGGTGGCACGGGAGCCACTGCGTTGCCTGACCACATCCATGAACTGCATTTCTGCGGCCAAGGGGTCGAGCAATCGAAACAAGGCTTCCGTGGCCGCGAGATCGATCTCGCAACCTTTGTAAAGTTCGGGGAGTGTTCGCGCGCGCTCAGCCAAAGCGGTGGAGATGGAGAACGCACCAAACAGACCTGCAATGGCATCCCCAAGGGGGTAGTTCATGTGCTGCGGCGGGCCATTGGCTTCGCCCGTCAAATGGGTGAAGCCGCTCATGGCCTCAAAGACGCGGGCAAATCCTGGGCGCTTGGCGTAGGGCCCGGTTTGGCCAAAACCCGTCAAACGCAAGACAATCAAATTCGGGTTGTGCGCAAGCAGTGTGGCCATGCCCAAGCCCCATGCGTCCATCGTTCCGGTGCGGAAGTTTTCTATCAATACATCAAACTGCGGCAGCATGCGCAAGAACAACTCGCGCCCCTGTGCTTGACGCACATCGAGCGTGATGCCTTGCTTACCGCGGTTGGCCACTTTCCAAAACAACGCATGTCCTTGCCAGACAGGCGCTAGCGTACGCAAGGCATCGCCGCCCTGCGGCAACTCCACCTTGATGACCTCGGCCCCCATGTCAGCGCACAAAGTGCCTGCCAGCGGCGCGGCAACCACGGTGGCCATGTCCAGAATGCGGACCCCGCGCAAAGGCCCTTGCGCTTGAGTCTCGTCGGAAGCCGCCACCTCAATTGCCCGACAAGTTGAGTTTGCCCAGCATCGGGTCCCAAGCCTTGCGGTCTTGCCTTACACGGTCGTCAAAAGCCGACACAGCAGTGGGCAAAGGTGTTGCACCTAATTGCTGTAATTTTTCTTTCAGTGCGGGTGATGCCATCGCTTTGGTCAAGGCCAAGTTCAAGGTTTTGACGATGTCTGCCGACGTGCCCTTGGGAGCCACCAGACCCATCCATAAACCCGCCTCCAGGCCCGAGATGCCCAGCTCGGCAAACGTTGGCACATCGGGCACAGCTGTAGACCGCGCCTTGCCAGTTTGCGCCAAGATGCGTATTTGCCCACTGTTCATGTAAGGCAAGGTGCCGCCGAGGTTGTTGCACATGGCCGGGATGTGGCCGCCCATCAAATCAGCCACTGCCGGTGCATTGCCTTTGTAAGGCACATGCTCCAGTTGCGTGCCGGTCTGGAAGTTGACCATCTCACACACCAGATGCGAAGGCGTGGCCACGCCAGCCGATGCAAAGTTGATGCTCTTAGGCTTGGCTTTTTCGGCTTTGATCAAGTCGTCGAGTTTTTTATAAGGTGTGGCCGCATTGACCGCGATCACATTAGGCAAATCTGCCACCAAGCCGATGTTGGCAAAATCGTCTACGGGATGAAAACGCAAATTCTTGTGCACATAGGGCAAGAAGACATTGGTCAAACCCGCCATCAACAGGGTGTAACCGTCCGCTGGTGCCTTGGCCACCCACTCCGAACCGAGCAAACTGCCCGCACCGGCTTTGTTGTCCACCACCACGGTTTGTTTGAGTACCACACCCAATTCGACGGCCAAGGCCCGTGTGACCAGGTCGGTACTGCCGCCCGCGGGGAAGGGCACCACCACTTTGATGGTTTGAATCGGATAATCGGCAGCATGCGTGGCCAAAGTCCAGAGGCTGAACCCCAGCAGCGCAAAATTTCGGCGCACAAAAAAACGAGCAGTCATGGTGTCTCCCAACTTAAATCTAAAAATACAAATGCTGTTGTTCAACCCGCTCAGTGCGAACCATGCTCGCCGTGCTCGCGCAGCACGTGCTTGGCAATGTTCATCTGGTGGATCTGGCTGGTGCCTTCGTACAAGCGGAACAAACGCACATCGCGGTAATAACGCTCAATGGGACTGAAGTCGGCCACATAACCCGCCCCGCCGAACATTTGCACACACCGGTCAGCCACTCGGCCACACATCTCGGAGGCAAAATATTTGCACATCGATGCGGTCAGGGCCACATCCTCGCCGCGATCACGGGCGCGAGCAGCTTCCAAAATCATCGACTTAGCGGCATAGATCTCGGTCTGGCTGTCGGCCACCATGGCCTGCAGCAACTGGAAGTTGCCCACCGGCTGGCCAAATTGCTGCCGCTGCTGGGTGTGCGCGATCGCCAGGTCCAGCATACGGATGGCCGGGCCGGTGCACAAAGCGGACAAATGCAAGCGCTGTTTGTTGAGCACCTTCATGATGGTCTTGAAGCCCACGCCTTCTTTGCCGCCAATCAAATTTCCCTTGGGGATGCGGCAGTCTTCAAAATACACATCAGACACCGGCGAGCCCGCTTGGCCCATTTTTTTGTACGCAGTACCGGTGCGCAAACCGGGTGTGCCCCGCTCCACAATGAAGGCCGACAAGCCCGAGCTGCCCTTGCTGAGGGGCTCGGTACGGGCGACCACGGTAAACACATCGGCAATCGGCGCATTGGTGATGTAGCACTTGCGACCATTCAACACATAGTGGTCCCCCTCCAGCCCTGCCGTGGTTTGCACATTGGTTGATTCAGAGCCTGCATCGGGCTCGGTCAAGGCCAAGCAACCGGTCAACTCGCCGGTCGCCATGCGCGGCAGCCAGCGTTGCTTTTGGACATCGGTGCCGTCGGCCACTAAAGCTTCAGAGCCAATGCCGGTGTTGGTGCCCACGCGGGCCCGCAAGGCAACCGATGCTTGCGAGATTTCAAAAGCCGCCAAGATCAACTCTTCGGTGCTCAGGCCCAAACCACCGTAGGCCTCGGGGATGCTCCAGCCAAAAAAACCGCGTTGCCGCAATTCATTGACGATGTCGTCAGGCACATGGTCGAGTTGCTCAACCTTGTTTTCCAATGGATGCCAGCGCTCACGCACAAAGGTACGAACCTCGGCGAGAAGCGCTTGAAGTTGTTCAGGATGTCGAATCATGCTTGCCATGGTGCGCGATTGTCCTTAAGGTGTGAACGTGTGTTTCAAATATTGAAACATCTATCGTTCTCTTTCGTCACACCAGCGACCATTCCTCCATGCGACCTCATTCTGCACCTCAACACCTTCGTGACCAAAGCGAGTTGCAACTGCTGCGCCAAGACAACCCCAGCTTTGCAGGCACGCTGGCCAAGGGCATGATGATTTTGCAATGCTTTGTGAGCGACCCCCGACCCCACGCCAACAGTGAACTGGCCCAACGTCTTGGAATGCCACGCCCCACCATTTCTCGGCTGTGCCGCACGCTGCAAGCCATGGGCTATCTGGACCATGACGAGCGGCTTGACCGCTATTTCATCGGCCCTGCCATTGTGTCTTTGGGTTACCCCTATCTGATCAGCACGCCCTTGCTCAACCAATTGCGACCCGCTATGCAGGCCATGGCCACGCAAATGATGGGCGCAGTGTCGATCGGTGTCGCAATGGACCTGGACGTGGTCTACCTGGAGTCGTGCACCCATGAGCAAGGCACCTTGAAACGTCCCGCTGTAGGCGCCGTGCGGGGCATTGTAGAAACGGCCATGGGCCGTGCCCTGCTGGCCTCGCTCGAAGAAAAGGTGCGCGCGGAAACGCTTGAACGCATACGCGTTCAAAGACCCGACGATCACCAACGCTGTCTCGCTGGCGTGGAAGACAGCCTGATGCACTATAGAAAAAGGGGTTTTGCCATCAACTTGGGCGACGCAGGTCTGGGGGTTTTGGCCGTCGGTGTGGCCTCGCGCATTCGTTACGGATCGCGGCAACTGCTCTTCAATTGCGCTGTGCCGGGTTACCGCGTTAAACCGCAAGAATTACTCAAAATCATCGGCCCTAGACTGACCGACATGGTGCGCATGGCCGATGCGCAATCTGGTTTGCGCTGAATTTTTTCAAACACAACAAGGAGAATCCAATGAAACGCAGAACTCTAAGCATGGCCACATTGGCTTTATGGGCCCCATTCATGGGCTTGTCGATCGCTCAAGACGCCTACCCCTCGCGGCCCATCAAAGTCATCGTGCCCTACCCTGCCGGCGGTGTGGTCGACTTGCAAACCCGCGCCATGACACAAGGCCTGTCGTCGGAATTGGGGCAACCCGTGGTGGTGGAGTCACGGCCCGGTGCCAATGGCAACATCGCGGCAGAGGCTGTGGCCCGCGCGACGGCCGACGGCTACACCTTGCTGGTTTCTGCCCCTTACCTCATCAACAACCCGATGCTCGAAACCACTTTGCGCTGGGCACCCAAAGACTTTTTGCCTGTGGCCCGCTTCTCAATGTCGCCGAGCTTCATATGCGTGCCCGCCGTGTCCCCGGCACGCACGGTGCGGGAGTATGTCGAGATGGCGCGACGCGCCAAACCCAGCCTGCAATACGGCGACCCTGGTGCCGGAACCACCCAAACCATGACAGTGGAAATTCTCAAATCAGTAGCCGGTATCGACATTGAAGGGATTCCCTACAAAGGGGCACCTCCCATCGCTGTAGACCTCATGACGAACACTTTTTCAATGTCAGTCTTGCCCTCCAGTGTGGCTTACCCGCATGTCAAGTCTGGCAAGCTGCGCGCATTGGCCACCACCAGTTCGGCGCGTTCCGCGCAACTGCCCGATGTGCCCACCATCGGCGAAGCGGGATTCCCTGAAGCTACCGTCATCTCTTGGTATGGCTTGCACGCACCGGCCAACACACCCGCAGCCGTGATGCGCAAGCTGGAAGCCGCCATCAAAGCTGCTGTGCAAAAAGCGGATACGCAAAACCGGCTGGTGAGCGCCGGCGGTGAAGCTGCCTATTTAGGCACAGACGAATTCACCCGATTCGTGGCCAGTGATGGCCAAATGTGGGAAGGCATCAACCGGATGTTACGCAAATGAACGAACTGAAATCTCTGGCGCGGCGAGCAATTGTGTATGCCCTGCCGGTTTACGAAATGGCACGCATGCGTTCGTCCAGTACCTTGCGCAAAACGCCTGATGGAGAGTACGCCGATGCGCAAGGCGGCCCTGAGTCATTACGGCGCTGGATCAATTTGTTTTCGCATTCGCGCAGACTGCTCAATGCCAGCGACCGCCGTGTGGTCACCCCCAACAACGACACGCTGTACACCAACGCCTGGCTCGATCTGAGCCAAGGCCCTTTGCTGATCCACACACCCGACACCGGTTCACGCTATTACGTACTGGGCTTGATTGACATGTACACCAACCCCTTTGCGCATTTGGGAACCCGCACCACGGGCAATGCAGCGCAAACCTTTTGGGTGCATGGACCTGAATCGCAAGGCGATGCGCCTGAAGGCTGCATCCCCGTAGCTTGCCCGACGCACAGCGTTTGGGTACTGGGCCGCATTCTGGCGCAGGCCGATGAAGACATGACGCCGGTACACGCATTGCAAAACGCCTTTGCTATCACCACACTGGACGGCCAGCCCGCTCAGCGTGTTGTCGAATGCAGCGTGCAGCCACAGGCGTTGCCCCAGGATGCCGCGACCTTTGTGCGCGTGGTCAACCACGAAATGGGGATCAACCCGCCTCCCGATGCCGATGCAGCAGAACTGCAAGCCTGGGCCCCACTGGGCATAGGTCCGGGCATGGCCGCTCCCACCGATTTGCAACTGCTGCAGCAGGCACTGACCGACACCCTGCACGAAATCGACACCCCCACGGACGCCGACCTGCAAGGGGGCTGGAAAGCCGCTTTGGAAGTACACAACAACTTCAATGGCGACTGGCTCACCCGTGCCCGCGTGGCCCGCGCCTACATCGGCATTCTGGGGGCGCTAGAAGTGCTGTACCTGCTGGCCTTTCGCGACAGCACAGGCCAGGTGCTGGACGGTCAAAACAACTACCAATTGCGCTTTCCGCCCGGGGGGTTGCCGCAGGTGGGCGCGTTCTGGTCACTCACCCTTTACCGCAAAGCCGACTACCTGTTTTACGACCACCCTGAACAACGCTTTGCCATTGGCGACCGCACCCGCGAACTGCGCCATGATGCCGATGGCGGCTTGACACTTTACATCGGCCACCTGAGCCCGTCGCAACCAGAAAACTGGCTCCCCGCACCGGCAGAGCCCTTTTACCTTGCACTGCGCTTGTACCTACCGGGCCGTGTGCATGAGGAGCACCGATACACCTATCCGGCCATTGAGATGTGCTGAACTGTCCCCACCACATAGCGCCCAAGCCTTGTGGACAAGCAAAGAGATAAAT
>Ga0114968_10002564_pt1 | contig 13846 bp, 15 predicted proteins | sample M_130807_EF_Meta_FD_87020 | JGI IMG/M metagenome (GOLD analysis project Ga0114968, IMG submission 87020) | Freshwater microbial communities from Lake Montjoie, Canada to study carbon cycling - M_130807_EF_MetaG | ecosystem: Environmental > Aquatic > Freshwater > Lake | place: Lake Montjoie... | reverse complement strand
TTTTCATCTAAACTTATAAAAAAGAATTTTTTAAATTTATAATATAGATTGTTACCGTAATTAAGTGAGTTTGTTTGAACATTAATAAATTTTTTTATATTTTTTAAACTATTAACATACTTTAAAAATTTTTTTTCAAATAAATTAATTCCGTAATCACAAAATATTAATTCTTTAAATCTAAACTTTTTTAAGATTTGAATCATTTTAGGAATATCTTTCTCTAAAAAAACATTATTTTTAAAATTAGTTATTTGAATAATTTTTTCAGACCTGTTTTCGTTAATAATTCTAGTTTTTTTTTGAATGGTTGCATTCTTATTTAAGTTAATTATTTTTATATTTTTGTATTTTGATAAATTTTTTTTTATTAGATTGTTATTTCCGTATGTAAATAAATTAACTCTTTTTGAAAAAATAGACAAAACTTTTGCGACAGCCAAAACACCTCCGTCATATGTTTCTTGTTTTTTATTAACAAAAGACATCGTTGGACTTTTTGAAGCAATACCGGCTAAATCACAAAAAATATATTCGTCAATTATGGGTTCTCCTATAACATTAATCGTTGTTTTATTTATTTTATTAAATATTTTTAATATAGAGCTAAAATTATTTTTACTTCTTATCAATTCAATAATTTTTTTCTGCTTGTTATTCCACACCGCAAATTGATTATTTAATATTTTAGTTGAACTCATAAGTTCTGTTTTTGTATAAAAAATTTTTCCATTATTCTTTTTTAGAATTTTTATTTCTTTTTTTAAATTATTAGAAATATCTTCTTTTAGATAGTCAGCCCCCTTGAAGTAAATATCTGGTCTGAGATAATTAATTATTTTTTCAGCAGTTACATTCTGGTCTATATAAACATAGTCTACAAATTCTAGAGCAGATAACATTCTAGATCTTTTAAATTCATTATTGTATGGTTGTAATGGTCCTTTTTTTATAAATTTATCGGCAGTTATTGAGACTATCAAAATATCAACTTGTTTTCTTGACGCCAATAAATGATTTAGATGACCAAAATGCAAAATGTCAAATGATCCATGGCACAGGCCAATTTTTTTATTTTTATTTTTTCTTCTAATTGAAGTTAATTCTTGAGAATTTTTGATAATTTTTTTTTCCATATAATTATTAATATACATAAATCTATAGTTTATTTTAATTGGAAGACAAAATAAAAAAAATATATAATATACAATATAAATCCATAAAGCTCATGAATAAACTTGGTTATAAAATAATCTCCATAAATCCTGTTCTTATAAAAAGAATGAAAAAATTTGTTCTTGAAAAGGTAAATAATCATAATAATGACTTAATTTTTAATAACGAATATTTTTCAAAACATTTTTCCGATAAGATTAAGCGTTCCTTCTCGTTGGATATAGAATATTTGGCTAATAAAGAGGCTTACAGAATAGCAAGCCAATATTTTGGAATGTCTGGAGTGATACCTTTCGTCGATCGGCAGTTGATGAAAAAATGTGGATACCCAAAATTAGACTTATTTTTTCGCTTAGTTAGAAAGAATAAAGAAAGAGATATAGGGTTTCCTCATACAGATAAATCTTTTTGGGATATTGCAAAAAAAAATAAAGATACACCTATTTTTTCAAAATGTAAATTGCGGGTTAAAGTTTGGATACCATTATACGGATGTGATAAAAATAATTCTTTGATTGTATACGAGGGTTCTCATTTAAAAAAAAACTATTCAACTTTAAAAAAAAAAAATAATCAAAATATATTTCGTCCAGAAATAAAAAAAAAATTAAAAAAATATAAGTATAAAGTTCCAGTATATTGCAAACATAATAATTATTCTGGCTTATTGTTTGATGATAACTTAATTCATTCTGGTCAAATTAATAATAGCACTAAATATCGAATATCTTCAGAATTTCACATTATAATGGAATGATTTTTAGAAAATTATTTAAATTATTATTATTACCTTTTTCTATTTTTGTAATTTTTTTAATATCTTTAATAAGGCCAATTATTTTAATTAGATTTGGAATAATACCCACTGAACGTTTCGGCCATTTAGCAACTAATCTCGAGATTTATAATTCAGAAAAGATTATTTTAGATAAAAAATCATTTTATATAATATTAGACATCTTTTGTTTCGCAGGAAGATTTGGAAATAAATTTTTAATGAAAATGATAAGACGTAAATATATTTTGTTACCAGAAATATTTATTAGTACAGTAATTTTTTTAATAAAAAAACTTCATTTTCATCAACATTTGGTTCCAAAATACAGTTACGGATATGATATTTATAATTTAATATATCCAAATCAAACACGACTTAAATTTACAAATAAAGAGCTTCTACACGGCTACGCTTTATTAAAAAAAATTAATATAAGCTCTAATGACAAGATAGTTACTTTTTTCATTAGAGACGAGTCTTATAATAAAGAGATCTTTGGTGAATTTAATGATTATCACAAATACAGAAATTCAGAAATTAGAACCTATCAACCAGCAGCTAATTATTTATCTCAAAAAAATTATAAAATTATTAGAATGGGAAGGTTATCAAAAGAAAGCTTAATTGAAGATAAAAATATTATTGATTATTCCTCATCGAATATTAAATGTGATTTTTTAGATTTGTTTATTTCTTCAATATCTAATTTTTTTATAACTAATAATACTGGATTAGAAACACCGTCTACGCATATATTTAGAAAAAGTGGAGTTATTGCGAACTTTTTGCCATATTTGAATATAAATTTTTACAAATGGGTTCCCTACTCCATTCTATTACCAAAAAAAATTAAAAAAAATGGTATGTTATTGACGTATAGTGAAATTTTTACATCATCTTTAAGTGGATATATTGATACCAAAGATTATAAAAAAGATAATTTAGAAATTTTAGATAACACTGCAGAGGAAATATTAGAGGCCACTAAAGAATATATATCATATCAAAATGATAAATCTTTTTTTTTAAAAGGAGAAGATGTAATTTTACAAAAAAAATTTTGGGAAATTTATAATAAAAATTTTAATTTAAAGTTCTTTAGATATACAGAGTATTATGAAAAAGATTTTAATCTAGAAAATCATAAAATAACGGCAATAATTTCACCTAATTTTTTAAGAAAAAATATAAATCAATTAATTTAATGCATAAATCTTTTCTAAAAATCACTAAAAAAGAGACATTGTCATTTATAAACAAGTATGATGATTTATATGAAAAAAAGTTAAGCAGTTTTTATTATTACCCTTCGGTTGTAAGGCTATCTTGGTTTTATAAATGGCTAAATCAGAATAAAATTTTTTTCTTCTCTAATATTTGCGTAGCTGGAGGGAATCGAACTGAGTTAGAATTAAAAATATTAAAATATAATAAAATTTTTGAATTAGATACATCTTTTAACAAAAAATTTGATTTAAATAAAATTCAAAAAATTAGAGAAAAATTTGATCTAGTTCTGTCTAATCAAGTATTGGAGCATTTATATAATCCATTTAATTATATAAAAAATCTAAAAAAAATTATTAAAAAAAATGGTTTAATTTTTATATCTGTGCCCTTAGTAAATAATGTTCATGGAGAACAATATGGATTTTATACATCTGGATACCATATTAATTTTTTAATCGAATTAGCAATAAAATTTAATTTAAAAGTTATTAATTATGGACAGTTTGGGAGTGTCAAATGCATGACTTACACAATGTTAGGTCACTGGTTAAATTATAATCAATTAAAAAGAGGTGTTCGAACGAGATTGGACATAATATCTCCAATTCTTACAATAACAGATGGATTAGATGAAGAATGTAAGATAAGCAAATTTCTTTTTAAAAGAAGTTTTGTAACAGACTACTGGATTATTTTAAAAAAATAATTTTCTATGAAAAAAAAATTTATATTATTAACACCTCTTAAGAATTCGAATAAAAAAAAAAAATTTTTTTTTTTTTTAAGAAGTCTTAGGATAAGTTCATTTTTGTTTTTATTTAATTAATTCTAATGAATTTAACTATTATTATTCCAGTCTTCAACTCAAGAGAATTCATTGTAGACACATTATATTCCATAACTTCAACGATTCGAGAATGCGAAGGAGGAGCAATCATTGTAGATGATGGTTCAGGGGACCAGACAATTAAATTAATTAAAAAATATAAAAAAGAAAATAAAATTGCATTAAAAATTATTAAATTAAAAAAGAATAATGGTGCTGGCTATGCAAAAAATTATGGTATTTTGTTAGCTAGAACAAAATATGTTTTAGTTTGTGATAGCGATAATTTATATAATTATAAGAGCATAAAACGGTTATACGATTTTTTAAATACTAATAAAAATTTTGAGGCAGCTCATTTTGAAAGTGGATATCATTTTTATAATCATAATAAAAAAAAAATAGATCATATTTGTAACTGGACTAAACTTTTAAAAAATAAATCTTTTAATAATATTGAAACTTTGCTTAGTCATAAGGTGCTCTTAGATAACTTTATGATGTCAAAAAAAAGCTATTTAAATTGCCTAGGTTATCCCTCTCATCACGGATTCGACACGCAAGGTTTATCAGTGAATTATTTGCTGACCAATTCAGGGGTAGCCATTGTAAAAGATACTTTTTATTTACACAGAAGATTTAAAAATTCAATAAGTTATTATCAAAGAGAAGCTGTAATTAACAGAATCTCTATTAATACATATCTAACCTTTGAGAATTTAGTCTTATATAAAAAAGATATATTAATTAATTTTTTTAAAAATAAAATTTTTAATAATAAAAATGATTTATTTAATCTTTTGTATTTAAAAAAAAATTCTAAAAAAAATATAATTGCTAATACTTTTTATAATTGGCTTAACTCCTTCAACAATAAAAATTATGTTAAATGTACTGTGTTATCTAGTAATTTACTAAAGCATTCTAACTTTTCAGATCTTTCAATTTATCTTTTTTTTAGATCATTTTTCTATTTACACAATGGAAAAGATAAGCAAAATGATATAAAAAGTTATGAATTATTAAGAAATTTTTATGAAAAAAGAGATTATAGTTCATTAAAAAAAAAATTATTCATAAAAATCAAATCTTTATTTGAGTAAAAAAAAATATGAAACAAATTCTTTTTTTCGAAAATTATTTAAGTAAATTTTCAAAATTGATTAGTGAAGATAAAAAAGTGCATACAAATTTAATTAATCTTAAAAAAATCATATCCAAATTAAAACCTAAAAATAAAATTATAGTCTGTGGAAATGGTGGTAGCGCTTCGATTTCAAGTCATTTTTCAACAGATTTAAATAAAATTGCTAAAATAAGATGCGTAAATTTTAATGAAGCAAATCTTATCACCTGTTTAGCAAATGACTATGGCTATGAAAATTGGCTAGCGAAGGCAATTGATTTTTATGGCGATAAAAATGATGTATTAATAGCCATATCTTCAAGCGGAGAGTCTAAAAATATTATTAATGCTTGTAAAAAAGCTATCAATAAAAAATTTTCAAAAGTTGTCACATTTTCAGGCTTTAGTAATAAAAATAGTTTAAAAAAGTTAGGTAATATAAATTTTTGGGTAAACTCCAATAATTATAATTATATTGAAAATTTGCATCAAATTTGGCTTTTGTCAGTTGTTGATTCATTAAAAAAATAAAAAAATAATAAAGTTCTGAGTTATTGGAATCGTTAAATTTTTTATAGTTTTAAAAATATTGATACAAATATAAATATTTATTCCCTAAATACTTGAATAAGTTTTATGAAAAAAAAAATTATAGGAATATTTTTGGATAGAGACGGAGTGCTTAATTATGATTGTGGACCAAATTACTATTCTAATCCAAAAAAATTACTACCGGGAGTTATAGTAGCATTAAAAAGACTCAATAAGATCAGACATCTAATCAAAGTTATTATTATCACAAACCAGTCCGCAGTTGCAAAAGGGTATATCAGTGAGAATAATCTAAAAAAATCTTTAAAAGATCTTTTAAATTTTTTTAAAAGTAAAAATATTATTATTGATGATATATTCTATTGTCCCTTTCACCCAAAAATTGGAAATTCAAAATATAAAAAGGATTCATATTTAAGAAAACCTAAGCCTGGAATGTTTTTTAAAGCAAAAGCAAAACATAATATTAATTTGAAAAAAAGTTTTATGATAGGAAATTCTTTGGCTGATTATAAAGCCGCAATAGCCTCAAATGTTTTTCCACTAGTTATAAATAATAATAGAATAAAAATTAAAAAAAAATATAAATTTCATAAGATTAAAAAAGCAATAAATTTTATAATAAACGAAATTTTATTTCATAATAAAATCAATATTTCTCAAAAATTATAAAAAAATAATAATTTATTATGAAAAATAAATCTATTTTTATAACTGCATGGAATAGAGACGCATTATTAAAAAAAGCACTTTATTCTTTGACCTTAGCTAAAAATTACGATGAGTATAAAAAAGTTATTATATTTCAAGAATGCAATTCAGACCAAGAAAATATGGTTAAGAAAATTGATCCCAAGATAGTTGTTATTAGGAAATTTTATCCCATTCATATGCATGTATATCATAAATTATTTTTAAATTTACTATCAGGTTTTGAAAAGACATTTGATGATTATAATTCTGATTTTTCAATTCATATGGAAGATGATATTCTGGTTTCTAAGGATATTCTTCTTTTTTATGAACATATATTGAATAAATATAGTAATGATCAAAATTTTTTTGCTGTAAATGGCATGTCAAAAGAGATTGTGAATTATGAATTAAGTTTAGATTATTCAAAATTTATTTGGGGTATTTGCAAATTTTGGGGTTTGCATAGATCCAAATGGCCAATATTAAAAAATCTATTGCTAAACTATTACTCAAAAAAAATAAACTTAAAATATCCTTATGACGGACCTATCGAAGAATATATAAAAACTTCAGCTAAATTTGTAGTTATGCCACACAGAAGTCTTATACTAGAGCAATTATCTAATGGGCTTAATTCTAGGAATGATCCAAGTTATATAGGATATAAAGAATGGTTTTTAAGTTTTAATTCTAAGAAAAAAAAAGGAGATTATAATTATAACAAAAAAATGCCGTATTTCTGGAGATATGACTGCATTAAATATAATTTTTATAATGTGCTTTTTATTAAAGGCAATGTTTTTATAAAAAAAATATTACCAAAAAACGTAAAATTTTTTATAAAAATGATTTTAAAAAAAATTAAAAGAAAATGATATATTGTTTTTTAAAATTAAGAATTTTTTATAAAAATTAACATAAGCTATGATAGTTATAAGAAAAGGTTCGTTAAATAAAGTTTCCGTTTCAGAAATTTTTAAATATAGATACTTTATTTATTGTTTATTTTTGAGAAATATATCTACAATTTATAAACAAACAGTTTTTGGGCCACTTTGGCAGATTATAAACCCATTAATTCAATCTTTAGTATTCACTTTAGTGTTTGCGAATATAGCAAAAATACCAACGAATGAGATTCCTCCTTTTTTATTTTATTCATCCGCAATGCTTTGTTGGGTTTTTTTTCAAAGCACATTGACAAAAAGTTCTGAAAGTTTTTTCAATTTTGCTTCGTATATAAGAAATGCGTACATTCCAAAAATTACAATAGTATGTTCATTAATTTTAGAAAATATTTTTATCTTTGCAATCAATTTTGCAATATTTTTTTTTATTTATTTTTTATATTTATGTTTTAATTTTGATTTTAATTTAAATCCATGGCTTTTACTTATTTTGCCAATAGTATTAATTTATTTATCTTTATTAGCCACTTCAATTGGATTAATTATTGCTTGCTTAAGCGCTAAATTTAGAGATTTAAGATTTATTTCTCAGTACAGTATTCAAATTTTATTTTATGGTACTCCTATAATTTATTCTATTAATAATATTCCTGAAAAATATAAATTTTTTTTTTATTTCAATCCACTAACTTTTTTTGTAGATTATTTTAGAAATATATTTTTTTCTAATTTTACTCTAGATGTAAATTTATTATATTCTTCTATTTTTATCTTTATTATACTTTTTCTAATAGCTAAAAAGTTGTATTACAATATCGTGGGTAATGTAAGTGATTATGTCTAAAGTAATTTTGCAAACAAAAAACTTATCGAAATATTATAGTTTTGGCACTTATAATTATTCTAAATTTTTAATGATACTTAAATCCTATGTTTTAAATAAAATCGACATATCTGATAGATTGATAGCTTTAGATAAAATTAACATTGAAATAAAAACAGGGGAATCAGTTGCAATACTTGGTAGAAACGGTTTGGGCAAAACAACGCTTTGTAAATTGCTATCACAGGTAAGTGAGCCTAGCGAAGGATTAATAAAAATTAATGGAAAAATTGTTCCGATCCTTGCTTTAACATTTGGAATCCAACTCGAGACAACAGGTATAGAAAATATTCGTTTTCTAGCCACAATGTTCGGTGTTAGCAGATCTTACATTGATAAAAAAATAGATGAAATAGCAGATTTTGCAAATATTAAAGAATTCTTGGAGACCCCTTTAAAAAAATATTCTTCAGGAATGATTACAAGATTAATTTTTTCGACTCTTATTACATTTCCATCCGATTTACTTATTCTGGATGAAGTTCTGGCGGTAAGTGATCAAAGTTTTAAAGATAAGGCTATTTTAAAGTTGAAGGAAAGAAATAAAAATAAATTAGCAATAATTTGCATTTCTCATGAAGAAAGTTTAATTCGCTCAATATGCAAATATGCTTATGTTTTTGTAAAAAGAGGAGTGCTTAGTAAAAAATTACCAATAGATGAAGGAATTAAATTATATAAAAAAACTTTTAAAAATATTTAATTTTATATCTTTCACTATTTTATTTAATTATTTTTTAATATTTACAAATTTAAATGTTTATATGTATTTAAAGAAATAAGATCGCAATATGATAGTGTTTATTGAAGATGGGAGGTTAGGAAACCAATTTTTTCAATTAAATTATATCCTAAAAATAAGAAAAAAAAATGAAAAAGTGATTTTAATAGGTTTCGATTCTTTAAATAAAATTATCAAGAAAAATTCATACATAACGCATATTTCAATAAATAAAATTATTGCAAAAGTTTTAATCAAATATAGATATAATTTAAATAAGTATTTTATAATTTTAAAAATATGTTCTGTAATATTTGAGGATCATAAAGAAAATATTACCTTTCAAAAAGGGTTTTTTCATAACATTAGATTTGTTTCTGGTTTTTTTCAAAATCCAAAATTTATTTCCTCATCATTTATTCAGTTAATAAATCGAAACACAGTTTTTGAGAAAATAGCAAAAAAAAAAATTTTACATATAAAAAAAAATTATAATAAAATATCCTTTATTCATTATAGGAGCACTGATTTTATTAGTTGGCCAAACAAGAAATATCCAGCCATAGTTCCCATTAAGTGGTTTGTAAAATGCTTAAAAAAATTAAAAAAAAAAAATAAAATATTTATAGTTTTTACTGACAGTCCTTCTCAATTTAAAAAAAAAAATAATTTCAAATTTACGGTAGTAAAAAACTCAGAATTAATCGATTTTTTTATGATGATTCATTGTGATGAGGCAATTTTGTCCCCAAGTACATTTGGATGGTGGGCAGCATATATTTTAAAAAAACAAAAAAAAAAAGCGACCATCATTGCCCCCAATTATTGGGCTGGTCATAGAATTAGAAAATTTTATCCAAAATTTCTTGTGCATCCTGATTTTAAATATAAAAACGTCACATACAGAGATTATCAATAAAATTCTAATTATGAAAAGTAGAATATGGATACCAGGTGCGGCCGGAATGCTTGGAAGGTCTATTATAAATTTAATAGATAAAAAGAGATACAAAGTTTTTAAAACAACAAAGAAAGAGCTAAATTTATTTGATCAAAAAAAAATAGAATTTTTTATTAAAAAGAACAAAATTAAAGAGATAATACTTTGCGCAAGCAAAGTAGGTGGAATTTATGCAAATAATAAATTTCCTGCTGATTTTTTATTAGAAAATTTAAAGTTACAAAATAATATTTTTGAAACAATTATTAAATACAAAATTAAAAAATTTACTTTTATTGGATCATCTTGTATTTACCCAAAAAAAAATAAATTACCTATAAAAGAAGAATCACTTTTAACTGGTTCCCTTGAGCAAACAAATTATGCTTATGCAATCGCAAAAATCGCTGGCGTAAAAGCAGTTCAATCTATAAATCAGCAATACAAAACTAGATACAAGTCAGTTATGTTAACAAACATGTACGGTCCTAATGATAATTTTAATTTGAAGACAAGCCATGTTGTACCAGCTTTGTTAAGAAAGTTTTATGAAGCTAAATTGCATAATAGCAAAACAGTCGAGATTTGGGGAACAGGAAAGCCTAAGCGAGATGTGCTGTATGTTAATGATGCAGCAAAAGCAGTTCTTCTTTACCATAGAAAAAAGAGCAAATATAGCATTGTTAATGTGGGTAGCGGCAAAGAAATCTCAATAAAACAAATGGCCTTAGTTATTGCAAAAATTGTAGGTTTTAAAGGAAGTATTGTTTTTAATAAAAAATACCCAGACGGAACATATAGAAAAATTTTAGATTTATCTAAAATTAAAAAATTAGGATGGTCAAGTTCTGTAGATTTTCAAACGGGAATTAAATTAACCTTAGAGTGGTTAAAAAAAAATTACAAAAGAAATAATAAAAATAAAATTTATGATTAAGTTGGAAAATAAATTATTTCTTTTCTTTATTATGGTATAGCATTACTTTAATTAAATATTTAACACTTAACAATTAATATAAAATGAGAAAAAAAGTTGCATTAATCACTGGTATTACAGGACAAGATGGATCTTTGTTAGCAAAATTTTTATTAAAAAAAAATTATACAATTCATGGAATTATTCGAAGGTCATCTAGCTTTAATACCGGAAGGTTAGATGGAATTTACAAGGACTTACATGAAAAAAATAATAAGTTATTTTTGCACTATGGGGACATGTTAGATAGTTTTAGTATTCTAAATATTCTAAAAGAATCAAATCCTGATGAAGTGTATAATTTGGCAGCTCAATCCCATGTTAAAGTTAGTTTTGAATTGCCAGAGTATACAGCGCAAGTTGATGCATTGGGAGCGCTGCGATTATTAGAGGGTATTAGGAGATTAAATTTAATTAAAAAAGTAAGATATTATCAGGCTTCAACTTCAGAGATGTTTGGTAATGCTAAAGCGCCGCAATCAGAAAAGACAGAAATGTTACCAGCTTCCCCTTATGGAATAGCAAAATTATACGCTCATTGGATCACAAAAAATTATAGAGATGCTTATAATATTTTTGCAAGCACAGGAATTTTATTTAATCATGAGGGACCTTACAGAGGTGAGACTTTTGTTACACAAAAGATTGTTACAGGAGCAGTAAATATTTACAAAAAAAAAATTAATAAAATTTATTTGGGAAATTTAGATGCAAAAAGAGACTGGGGCGATGCAAGAGATTTTGTCAGAGGAATGTGGTTAATTTTGCAGCATAAACGACCAGATGATTTTGTGTTAGCAACAGGAAATAGTATTTCCGTAAGAGAATTTACTACAAAAGTTTTTAAAAAATTAAATTTAAATTTAGTTTGGGAAGGAAAAAAAGAAAATGAAAAAGGGTTATGCAAAAAAACAGGGAAAATTTTAATAGAAGTTGATAAAAGATATTACAGACCTAAAGAAGTAAATTTTTTACTTGGAAATGCTAATAAGGCAAAAAAAAATTTAAAATGGAAACCCTTAATTACGATAGATAAAATGATTAATGATATGATTGATTTTAAATTAAGTAATTAAGTAAATATCAACATAGATATATGATATGCATTTAGAAATGCATAAATTTTCAATTATTACAAGTTTATACAATTCCCAAAAATTCATAAACGATTATTTTGATACAGTTTTTTCCCAGGAAGTATTGGCAGATGAAATTATTTTAATTGACGATACGAATAATCAAGAGAATTTAGAAGAAGTTATTAAAGAAAAAATTCTTTTTTATAAATTCAAAAATATTAAATTAATAAAAAATGAAATTAACAAAGGCCCAGCTATTTCATATAATAAAGCTTTGAAATTATCTTCAAATAATTTAATATTTCGCTTAGACGTTGACGATTTTTGGAAACCTAATCACACAAAAATAATGTTAGATATATATGATAAAGATAATAGCTATCTTATTTACGCAGTATCTTTAAAAAAAAATAATTTTTTAACAAATTTAAAGTGTGATGATTTTTTGATTAATGAAAATCATTTAATACATTCTTCTTGGTTAATAAATATGAATATTTGTAAAACTTTTAGATATCATATGCTATTTCCCAAAGTTGCCTTGGAAGATTACTTTACACTTTTATATTACAAGCATAAAAATTTTAATTTTTTTTTTACTTATCAACAATCAGTAGTTTATAAAGTCGTGTCAGGTAGTCACGGACATAAATACAAAAAAAATGAAAAATATATAAGAATTAGAAAATTAATATCAATATTATTCCTTAGAATTTATTTAAAAAAGCAAAAAAATTTTTTTAACAAAGTGAATTTTTTTATATTTAAATATGGTTTTATAAAATTTTTAGTACTTCAATTTTGGATTCTAGATAAGATATTCCTAAGAAGATTGCTAAAATGATATTTTTTTCAGTTATTTTGCCTATTTATAAAAAAAATACAATTTCAGAAGTTATCAATTGTTTAAATAGTATTTTAAAACAAACTTTATTACCAAATGAAATTATAATTATTTATGATGGGTACGTTAGTACTGATATTAAGAATATTGTTAATAATAAAATATATTTTTTAAAAAAAAAAATCATACAGAATGCTGCCAATATTGGACTTGGGTTGACATTAAAAAAAGCAGTACTTAACTGTACTTATGATTTGGTAATTAGAGTTGATGCCGACGACATAAGTGTAAAAAATAGATTTTATGAACTTATTTCAGCAGCAAAAAAAAATAAAAAAGTAGATGTTATCGGATCATATATTTTAGAAAAATATAATAATCATTACTACAACAGAAAGACACCTTGTTCTTCAAAAAATATTAAAAGTTTTATACATTATAAAAATCCCGTAAATCACAACAGTGTTTTTTTTAAAAAAAAAAGTATTGTAAAAAATGGTAATTATTCAGATGTTAAATTTTTCGAAGATTATTATTTATGGTTTAAAATTATTAAAAATAAGGGAAGAATTTTAAATTTAGACAAGATTTTAGTTTACACTAATATAGACAACAATTTTTACAGAAGGAGAACAGGGTATAAATATTTAAAGTGTTTTTTTAATTTTTTAAATCTTATATATAAAAAAAAATTTATAAATACATTAAATTACTTGTTTTTAATTTCTTCAAGAACACCAATTATAATGATGCCATTATTAATAAATCGTATTGTTTATCAAAATCTTCTAAGGAAAAAAAATGACATTTATTAGTCGTGTAAAAAGAATTAAAAATTTAGAAATAATTTTATTTTTATTTTTTATATCATTTTTTTATTACTTTATTCCAATAATATTGATATTATTTAAAAAAAATAAAGATTTTTTTTCATCGCAAATTAAAGATAATTATGTCAGTGAGCTAATTTTTTTTTCAGATGGATTTACAATTTTAATTGCATTAAATTTTTTATTTTTTTTTTTTTTATTTTTTTTTTTTACAAAAAAATTTTTTTTTTTAAATTTTTAATTAATTATTTAAATAAAATGAACAAATTTTTCTATAAAAT
>Ga0114968_10002561_pt1 | contig 13862 bp, 12 predicted proteins | sample M_130807_EF_Meta_FD_87020 | JGI IMG/M metagenome (GOLD analysis project Ga0114968, IMG submission 87020) | Freshwater microbial communities from Lake Montjoie, Canada to study carbon cycling - M_130807_EF_MetaG | ecosystem: Environmental > Aquatic > Freshwater > Lake | place: Lake Montjoie... | reverse complement strand
GCCGCTGATGGCGCTGCGGCTGCCCAGCTGCAGCCGGTTGTCGGGCAGCAAGCGGTAGTAAAAACGCAAGGTGCGCGTATCGGTTAAAAAAGTGTGCGACTTGAAGTTGGTTGCTGCAATCTCTGCATCCGTCAATGGCCGCGTCACCACCGAGTTGGACAAGATGGGCAGCAGCTTGTTTTTGAGCAGCGGCGTCATGCGCTGGCCTGTGTAGCCGCCGGTGCAGACCACCACACGCTTGGCGCGCACCACGCCGCCGGGCGTTTGTAAATGGTGCACACCATTGATGGTTTGCCAGCCTTGCACCGGGCTGGCGGTGTGCACTTTGGCGCCCAGTGCGCGGGCTTTACGCATCAGGCCAAAGGTAAATTTAAGCGGATGCACGCCCACGCCTTCGGGCTCCCACATGGCGGCGTGCGCGTCGCGCTCGTCGCAGTAGTTGGCGTGCAGCTCGGCGGTACTGAGCATGCGCGTGCCATAGCCAAAGATATCGCGGCGAACCCGGGTTTGCTCTTGCAAATAGGCCACCTTCGAGGAGCGATGCGCCACGTACAAATGACCGCCGTCGTGCGCGTCGCAGTCGATCTCTTGGGTGAGTGCGCGAAAGTTCTCAAAGCCGGTGCGGATTTCGGTGTCCAGGCGTTTGGCTGTCTCGAGACCCCAGCGTTCTATCCACTGCGAGCGCGTCAGCCGCCCGCTGGCGTTTTGGCCTTGTCCGCCGCTGCGGCTGGAGCAGCCCCAGGCGGTTTGGTTAGCTTCTAAGACGACGGCGCCAATGCCATGGTCTTGCGCCAGGTACAGCGCGGCCGACATGCCCGTCGAACCACCGCCGATGACCACCACGTCCACGTCCATATCGTGCAGCACGGGCCCGTCATCGGACGGTGGCGTGCCCGCGCTGGCCACCCAGTAGGTGGGCGCATAAGCGCGGCCGGCGCCTGGCGTGGGCATCACCAAGGGGTCGTATTGCGGGTCGTAACGCGTGTCCGCACCCGGGCCGGGCCGCGATGGTGGCACGGCGGCCGTGCCGTGAAAATGCTGCGCAGTGCTCATGGCGGGATTGCTCTGGTTTTTAGGCTGCCGGGGGAAGATTGGGGCGGGCTTTGCGAAAGGCGTTTTTGACGGCAATTTTGCCGTTCTTAAAGTTAAATATGTCCACGCCATCGGTCTCGACGCGGCTGCCATCGGCGGCCGTGCCGGTGTAAGTCCATTGCGAGACGCCAAAGTCGCCTTGCACAAAATGCACGCCGTTACGCCATTGGGCGTCTGGCAAAGTAGCCCAGGCGCCGGCAAAGGCATTGCGCACCGCTTCGGGGCCAACATGGCGGGCGCCACAGGCATCGGGGCCGCCGGCGGTCATGAAGACACAATCGTCCGTCATAAAACTCATCAATGCGTCCAGGTCGTGGCGGTTCCAGGCGGCGCTAAAGGCTTCTAAGGTGGCGGTGGTAACAGGTGCGTGGCTCAAAGCTTTTCTCCAAAGAACGGGTTGCGGTGGGATACAGGATAGAGACCTTGGCTCCAGTGCGCTAGAGCCAGATGCTTGGATTCGGTCGATCCAGCCCTGCATTGCCCGGCAGCTAGGCTGCGCTGGCCCTGTCGATCTGGCCCATTCTTATACTATCTGGCACCATGACCCAGCGCCAACGCACCAAAGACGCCCAGTGGGAAAGCCTTTTCACGCTGCCCGACAAGCCGGCCCTGCCGCTGCAGCAGCGCCTGCGCTTGTCGGTGGTGCAGGCCATTTTGGATGGTCGCTTGCCTGCCGGCGCTTTGCTCCCCTCGTCGCGGGAACTGGCCCAGGTCCTGGGCCTGAGCCGCAACACTGTCACCGCAGCGTACGCGCATTTGATGGACGATGGCTTTATCGAATCGCGTCCGCGCAGCGGCGTCTTCGTCAGTGACAACGCGCAGGCCGCTGCCAGCAAACCGCTGGCATTGGGTGCGGGCCGTGGCACGGACGCTGCGCAGGCCAAAGCCCAAGCGCTTGCAGTTGCGGCCCAACCTGATTGGCAAAGCCGCGTGCTGCGCTCGCTGTCCGACCAGCGCACCCTGGCTAAGCCCGACCAGTGGCGCCGCTACGCTTACCCTTTTGTGTACGGCACGTACGACCCGCAGCTTTTTCCGTCCGAGGCTTTTCGGGAGTGCTGCGTCCACAGCCTGGCGCGCGCGCACCTGCCGCATTGGACGCCCGACTTTGAGCTCAGCGATGTGCCCGAACTCGTCGAGCAAATCCGCCTGCGCCTGTTGCCCAAGCGCGGCGTATTCGCCCTGCCCGAAGAGATATTGATTACCGTGGGCGCGCAGCATGCCTACTACCTGCTGGCCGAAGGCTTGTTCGATGAAAACCAGCGTGTCGGTCTGGAGGAGCCCGGCCACCCGCATGCGCGCAACAGCTTTGCGCTGCGCCATCCGCAATGCCTGCCGCTGGCGGTGGACGAGCAGGGCCTTAAGGTAGACCGCTTGCCGCCGCTGGACTATGTGTTTGTCACGCCCTCGCACCAAAGTCCCACCACCGGGACGCTGAGCATGGAGCGGCGCCGCCAGCTCTTGCAAAGAGCGCAGGACAAAGATTTTGTGGTCATCGAGGACGACTACGAGGCCGAAAACCTCTACGAAGGCGAACCCATGCCCGCGCTCAAAAGCCTGGACAAAGTGGGCCGCGTGATTTACGTGGGCTCGGTGTCCAAAAGCCTGTCGCCTTCGCTGCGCTTGGGTTATATCGTTGCGCCGAGTGCCTTGATTGCCGAGCTGCGCGGTCTGCGCCACGCCATGGTGCGCCATCCCAGTGCGTTCTTGCAGCACACCTTTGCGCTGTTTTTATCGCTAGGGCACCACGACGCCCATGCCCGGCGCGTCAACCAGGCCATGCAAGAGCGCATGGCGCTGGTGGCCCGGACGCTCAAGCAGTATTTGCCGGATTTTCAGTTCACGCTGCCATCGGGCGGCGCCTCGGTGTGGGTGCGCGCACCGGCCTGGGTGGACTCGTCCGAGCTGGCGCTGATCGCGCGCAAGCACGGTGTGCTGATTGAAGCGGGTGATGTATTCTTTATGAACCCGCCTTACCCCTGCCCTTACTTCCGTCTGCGCCTGTCGTCCATCGCGGCCGAGCAAATCGCGCCGGGCATCAAAGCCCTGGGCGCCGCTGTGGATGAATTGGCCCTTGCGCGTGGCGCGCCCAAGCGGGTGGTGTTACGGGTGGCATGACCGGCCTGCGGCGGGTGCGGCGTATTCCTATTTTTCTGTGAGTTCTTGACTATGCGCATAGGTATTTGGATTGTTGCTGCGCTGCTCTCTGTGGTGCATGTGGGTGCCTCTGCAAGCAGCCTAGCGGACAAGCTGCATTCTTCGGAGTACGTCTTGTTGATGCGCCATGCCTATGCGCCAGGCGTAGGCGACCCGCCCGGATATTCCTTAGAGCGCTGCGAGACGCAGCGAATTCTCGATGCGCAGGGCAAACGTCAGGCTGAGCGCGCAGGGCAGTGGCTGCGCAACCAAGGTATTCACAGCGCCAAGGTGCTAAGCAGTGTTTGGTGCCGATGCCAGCAAACCGCAGATCTACTTGCCTATGGCCCTGTCACCATAGAGCCTAGCCTGGCCTCTTTTTTCGATACGCCCAATCAAGCCGAACTACAAAACCAAGCCTTGCAAGCGCTGTTGGCCAAAATCTTGTCGCAACCAAACCGCAGGCCACTGATATTGGTCACGCACCATGTCAATATATTGCAGTACGTCGGCGAGAACATCGGCTCTGGGGATATGGTGCTTGCGCGTGTCGGCGCCCAAGGTCAGTTGTTGGAGTATTCCCGTATTGCCAGTCCGTAGTGAATGCATTTCTTTGAACCTTCAGAGCTAAGCTCAGACAGGCGCTGGGGCGCCTCGCCGATTCCAATGCGTAGCGCAGGTCCATTTGGCCGCCAAGGGCGCTAGACCAGCAAATCCGATACAGTTCTTGAGCGAATCACCGAAAACATCAGGAATCACCACTATGCCCATTCTTCGCTTCGTGCTTGCCGCCAGTTTGTTTGTCAGCACCCTCGTCTTTGCCGCAGACACCAGTCCACCCACTCCGCGCGACACTGAGCTTGAAAAAGCCAAAGCCGCCATTACCCGCAAAGACTGGGCCGCAGCCCAAGCCGTTCTGGAGCCCTACACGGCTACCAACCCGCGCAGCGCCGACGGCTTTAACCTCTTGGGTTACAGCCTGCGTAACCAGAAAAAATACGACGAATCGCTCGTCGCCTACAAACAAGCACTTACTCTGGACCCCAAACATCGGGGTGCTCACGAGTACATCGGCATGGCCTATATTCAAATGGGTCAGTTGGATAAGGCTAAGGAGCACCTTGCGAGTCTGGACAAAATTTGCCCTTACTCGTGCGAGGAGTACCGCGACCTGAAGAAAGCGATTGCCGAGGCTAAATGACGAGGCTTTAGATAGGTGGTGGGGTTGTCGACTGTAGGCCCACCAGGCGCTCCAATCGCATCACGCGCTTGGATGCCGGTACACAAATTCCCAGTCATCCACTGGCCTGCCTCGCAGCGAGTCATTGTCTTTGAGCAACTGGTGGTAAACAAAGCCCAGCTTGCACAACAAATTTTTGGATGCCGTATTGCCGACCGTCACTGTGGCCGCGATGGTGTGTACGCCGTTGTTGATTAGGTGTTGAATCACCCTGTCGCAAGCTTCCAAGGCATAGCCTTTGCGCCAATGGGGTACAAAAATGTAGTAGCCCAGATTGGTCGCAACACCTTCGATCGTGATGTTTGCGTCCGCCATGCCGATGACTTGCCCCGTCGCCTTGCATTGCAACTGCCAGCACAGCCATGCCTCAGCGCCATCGGGTGACAGCGGTGTTTCCAGCCTTTGCCAGTCCGCACGCAAGGATGCGATGCTTTGCGGGCGCTTGAGGCCGATCCACGCATAAAGGGCGTCATCTTCGTAAAGCGCAAAACTGCGGTCTGCAAATTCGCCACGAATCGGCGCGATAAGCAGGCGCTCCGTATGCAAAGGCTGGCGTAAACGCAGGGCTAAAGCCTTTGTGGCATCCAAGGTTTGGTTTGTATTTGCAGCGTTCACGACTTTTGTTTGAACTGCAGGATATTGCCTTCTGGGTCGCAGCCATCGAGCACTTTGTGGCCGCGAATCGTCCAGGCAGCATCCTCAGGCTTGAGCCAGCCGCCGGTAGCCTCGACGGCCAAACGCACGGAATGCAAATCCGGCACTACAAAGCTTGGTTTCATTGCGCTTTCCTCGCGCAACAACGGGGGCTTGGCAATCTGTATTTCCCGTGCAATTTTGGCCGGGATGGCATGCACCACGACTTCGTAGCCATTGCCACGCAGCAGCTGGTGGCTGCGCGCACTTTCTAGCACTTCCAGGCCCAGTGTGCGCACATAAAAGGAGCTTAGCCTCTTCACGCTTTTGGCAAAGACAACCAAACCGGCCTGCCCATTCCGTGGAGATTTAGCCATAGCCACCTTCGCTGCCCTTGAGAGCCGTCATTTAGATTGAAGCCTTAATGCGTCAAGCTTTGCGTCCCTTAATGCTATCGGCCAACACACACAAAATTTCAAACATCATGGTCGCGCCTACCAGCGCGGTGTTACCGCTGGGATCAAACGGTGGCGATACCTCCACCACATCGCCACCCACTAAATTCAAGCCGCGCAGGCCGCGCACCAGATGCTGCGCTTCTAGGGTGGTCATGCCGCCGATCTCAGGGGTGCCGGTGCCGGGTGCATAGACCGGGTCAAGCGCGTCCACGTCAAAGCTGACGTAGGTGGCGCCCGTGCCGACCACGCGGCGGGCTTCGGCGATGGTGGCTTCTACGCCCAGGGCGTTGAACTCGTCGATGTCGATCACGCGGATGCCTTGTTCCTGGCCCCAGGTGTCTTCGGCGTCGCTGTAGAGAGCGCCACGGATGCCGATTTGCACCGTGCGCTTGGGGTCCAGAAGGCCTTCTTCCACAGCGCGTCGAAACGGCGTGCCGTGCGTGTATTTAAAGCCGCCGAAGTAGCCATCCCAGGTGTCGGTGTGCGCGTCAAAGTGCACCATGCCCAAGGGGCCGGTTTGCCTTACCAATGCGCGCATGACTGGCAGCGACACCAGATGGTCGCCGCCAATGGACAGGGGCGCGATACCCGCACCGCAGACGCCGTCAAAAAAGGTCTCGATGCGCGTTAGCGAATCCATCAGGTCCACCGGGTTGACGGGGGTGTCGCCCAGGTCCGCGCAGTTGCACAGGCTAAAGGGGCTGATGCCGCTGGCGCGGTTGACGTTGCGGATCATGGTGGAGATGTCGCGCACCTGGCGCGGGCCGTGGCGCGCACCAGGGCGGTTGGTGGTGCCACCGTCCCATGGGATGCCGACCAGGCCGATGTCAACGTCGGCATATTCCGGATCATTTTTTTGTACAAACGGCAGGCGCATCAGCGTGGCCATGCCGGCGTAGCGTGGCATCACCGAGCCGGTGATAGGTTTGAAAAATTCGCGTGGCGTGCTCACATCTTGCCCCTCCAGGGTACGACTTTATTTTCCACCCAGCGCATCAGCAGATCGAAGGCAAAAGCCACCGAGCCGATCACGATGATGCCCATCACCACAATGTCGGTGCGCAGGAAGTTGGACGCATTTAACACCATCTGGCCCAGGCCCACATTGGCCGCCACCATTTCGGCTGCCACCAAGGTGCTCCAGCCAAAGCCGATGGAAATACGCATGCCCACCAATATCTCTGGCATCGCTGCGGGCAGCACCACATGCCTAATGACCTGGCTGTAGCTCGCGCCCATGGAGTAGGCGGCGTTCATTTGCTCCTGCGAGGCGCTGCGCATGCCCGAGCGCGCGGCCATGGCCAGCGGCGCAAAGCAGCTGAGGTAAATCAGCAGCACTTTGGGAAACTCATCAATGCCAAACCAGATGATGATCAATGGCAAATACGCCAGCGGTGGCAGCGGGCGCAGGAGCTCGATCGGGGGGTCAAAAATGCCGCGCCAAAAGCGCGACATGCCCATAGCGATGCCTACTGGAATGGCCGTCACACAGCCGAGCAAAAACGCGGCAAACACCCGCAGCATGCTGGCTGTGAAGTGCGCCCACAGCGGTTTGTCATTGGCAATGCCGGTGAGGTATTCGTAAAACTGCTGGTAGGTCGCTTGCGGCGAGGGCAAAAAGATAGGTTTGATCCAGCCCATATTCGTGATGATGAACCAACCCAGCAGCATGACCACAATCGTGACCGTGGTAACAAAGGCGCTAGAGCCTTCGCCAGGAATTTTGAATGCGCTGGTTTTCATTGCGGGGGTGCTTGGATTAGACATGGACAGCCTCGCGTTGGTGGATGATGGACAGCACTTCTTCGCGCATGCGGATGAATTCAGGCTCGGACTTGACCTTGCGCGCGTCGCCGTGTTCCAGAAACTGGCGCGAGAAAGGCACATCGTCGTAGGTGTGGGTGATACGGCCCGGGCTGGGGCTCATCACGATCAGCCGGGTGGCTAAGAACAAGGCCTCTTCCACCGAGTGGGTGATGAAGAAAACCATTTTGTTGGAAGTCGCCCAGGCATGCAGCAATATCTCTTGCACCGTCTCGCGGGTAAATGCATCCAGAGCGCCCATGGGCTCATCCATCAGCAGCACTTCCGGATCACTGGCCAGGGCGCGGGCAATGCCCACGCGCTGCTGCATGCCGCCGGACAACTCATAGACCGCGCGGTCAGCGTATTTTTCCAGACCCACCAAGGCCAGTTTTTCTTCGCCGATGCGACGTCGCTCGGCGCTGCCCACGCCGCGCATGCGCAAGCCCAGGCAGACGTTGTCCATGACCGTCAGCCAGGGCATGAGCGCGTGTTTTTGGAACACCACGCCCCGATCGGCGCCCGGACCTTCCACGTGCTCGCCGTTGAGCAGCACTTCGCCGCTAGAGGGCGGCAAAAAGCCGGCGATGCAGTTGAGCAGCGTGGTCTTGCCACAGCCCGAGGCGCCTAGCGCGACCACAAAGTCACCGCCCTTCATTTCCAGGTTGACTGGCGCCAGCGCTTGCAGCGTGCCGCCTTTGACGGCGTAGTTCACCGTGAGATCTTTGATTTGCAATGTAGGCATACAGGTCCGCAAAAGTCCGACATTCAAGAAAAAAGGGGCGAACTTTCTGCAAGTTGCCCCTCTGCTGGCATGCAGACCAGGGCCGGGGCGGCTTGCCCCTGCTCTGGCTGGTGCAGATTACTTCAGTGCGTCACGCAGGTAGCTGCTGTCCACGAAAACGCTGTAGTCAGGCTTGACTTCCTGGATACGGCCGATTTCTTTCCACAGCTTGGCGCTGTTTTCCAGTGTTTTGGCAGCGCCGCCGGCGGCACCGCCACCCAACCAGGCGTTGGACAGTTGTGCAGTGGTGTCAGGGAAGACAAAGGCGGCCATGGCATCGGGCACATCTTTTTCGTCGGCTTTAGTCCACTTGGCAATGGCCTTGACCTGGGGCGAGCCCACTGCCCACTTGGCGGGATTGGCGCGGTAGTCAGCGTCCGCTTTGGTAATGGCTTTAATCAGGGCCACGACAAACTCGCGGTTTTGGGATGCCCACTTCGCATCGACGACCAAGCCGTCAAAGGTGGGGTAGCCCTTTTTGCCGATGTCGCCAGAGGTTGCAATGGCTTTGCCGTTGCGTTTGATCTTGGACAGAACGGGATCCCAGATGAAGGAGGCATCAATATCACCGCGCTCCCACGCCGCAGCAATAGCGGGTGGCGGCAGGTTCATGACGTTGACGCTCTTGGAGTCGACGCCTTCCAGGCGCATGCCAACCATCAGTGAGTAGTGGGCGGTGGAAGCAAAAGGCGTTCCCACTTTCTTGCCGACCAGGTCTTTCCAACCGTTGATGCCAGCGCCATTGCGGGCGACCAATTGGTCCGAAGCGGCAATGTCGTCCAAGATGTAGACCAAGCGCAGGTCCTGGCCTTGACTGGTGGCCGTGGCCAGGGGGCTAGAGCCCACTTCGCCGATTTGCACGTCGCCAGAGCTCATCGCTTTGATCACTTCACCGCCACCGCCAAACATACGCCAATTGATTTTGTAGCCGGTTGCTTTTTCTAGCTCCGAGTCCATCAGGATCCGCAGCGGAAGCTGCATGTCTTGGTGGGCAAAGGTCACTTCTTTTTTGGCTTGTGCAAACGCACCGGTCAGCCCGGTAGCGAGCACCACGCCGAGCAGTGTCTTGGCGAGAACGGGGAGAAACGTCTTTTTCATGGGTTTACCTTTCGTGAACAAAAAACAGAAGAAGCTAAGCCATGCTACGCCTCTCCACACAACTGCAGCGCATGGGCTTATGAGTTTGGCCTCAGGACTGACGAGCGTGTAGAGCCAGATCCATGCCTTTATAGTGCCAGTTAAATCCACCAACTTGCACCAGTTCGGTGCTGTCAAAAAGTACAAAATGGTGCGTTTTTCGCTGGAGAGCGGCCCGGGCAGCGACTTTGCGCTCGCCTGCTTGAGTATGCGTGCAATCTGGCGAGCGCGCGCCCGGGCGCGGGTTTATCCCTAGATGGGTTTTTGTACATTGGGGCGGCTTTGTTTCCCTTGGCCGCCTTCAATAAAGGTTTTTGATGAATTCAACCCTGCAGCAGTGGCTGCCATTTTTGCGCTGGTGGCCTCGCGTCAACCGCAGCACCTTGCGCGCAGACGTGCTCGCCGGGCTGACTGGCGGCTTGATTTTGGTTCCGCAAGGCGTGGCCTTTGCCACCATTGCCGGCATGCCGCCCGAATATGGTTTGTACGCGGCCATGCTTCCAGCGGTGGTGGCCGCGCTGTGGGGTTCGTCCTGGCATTTGGTGTCCGGGCCGACCACGGCGATTTCTATCGTCGTGTTTGCCACCATGAGCCCCTTGGCCGAACCTGGCAGTGCGCACTATGTGCAGTTGGTGCTGACGCTGACATTTTTGGTTGGGGTGTTTCAGCTCCTGCTGGGAGGTTTTCGCTTAGGCACCTTGGTCAATTTTGTGTCCCACACTGTGGTGGTGGGCTTTACCGCCGGGGCGGCGGTGCTCATTGCGATCAGCCAGGTGAAAAACTTCTTTGGTATCGCCTTGCCGCGCGGGGCTTCGGTGGCGGCGGTGTTGCAGGGGCTGGCGCAGCAGGCGCAGTCCATCAACCCCTATGTGACCGCGGTGTCGCTGGCCACGGTACTGAGCTGTGTCGCGGCGCGCCGCTGGTGGCCGCGCTTGCCACACATGATTGTGGGCATGCTCAGCGGCAGCGTGCTGGCTTATGGGATGAACCAAACGTGGGGCTTGGAGCGCACCGGGCTCGGTAGCCTGGGCGCCTTGCGTATCGGTTTTCCTCCCCTGTCCAGCCCCGATTGGAACTTCGACACGCTGCAAACACTAGCGCCTATCGCGCTAGCGGTGGCTTTGCTGGCGCTGACCGAGGCGGTATCTATCGCCCGCTCCATGGCGCTGCATACCGGCCAGCGCATCGACGGCAACCAGGAGTTTGTGGGCCAGGGTTTGTCCAATCTCGCGGGCGCGTTTTTTTCCGGCTATGCGTCCAGCGGCTCGTTTAACCGCAGCGGTCTGAATGTGCAGGCGGGTGCGCAAACGCCTTTGGCCGCTATTTTTTCAGCGGTGTTTTTGCTGCTCATCATGCTGTTTTTGGCGCCATTGGCGCAGTTTTTGCCGGTGGCAGCGATGGCGGGCATTTTGTTTGTCGTCGCTTGGGGCTTGGTGGACTTTCACCATATCGGCGAAATTCTGCGCGTCAGCCGCGCCGAGAGCGCCGTGTTGGCCGCAACCTGGCTGGCCACGCTGACAGTGCAGCTGGAATTTGCGATTTACATCGGCGTGGGTCTGTCTTTGTTTATGTACCTTAAGCGCACCTCGCAGCCGGGCTTGGACGACGTCAAACCCGTGCCGGGCCAAATGCCGCCGGCCTTTAGCGCGGCTACCGCTTTACCGGACTGCCCGCAACTCAAAATCGTGCGCCTCAATGGCTCGGTATTTTTTGGTGCGGTCAACCATTTGCAGGAAGCGCTGCAGGCCATCGACGCGCACAACCCGGCGCATACCCATGTGCTCTTGGTGGCTTCGGGCATCAATTTTGTAGATCTCGGAGGCGCACAGTGTTTGGCCCAAGAGGCGCAGCGCAGGCGCGCGCTGGGCGGGGCGCTCTATATCTTCCATATGAAAGACGAGCCCTTGGCCATGCTGCGCGCCAGCGGCGCTTTGGACACCATTGGCGCTGACAATTTCTTCACCCTCGGCGATGACCTGATGCCCGTCATCAAAGCGCGCCTGAACGCCCAGCGCTGCGCGACCTGCACCCAACGCGTGTTTGCGCCCTGCAAAGTGGTGGAATAAATAAGCTGGGGCAAGCCCCGGCTTATTTAGTCGCGTGCAGCTTTAAGCGACCAGGCGCTGCTCCAACTGCGCTTTGGTGCTGTGCAGCTGCGCGGGCAGGTGGTAAGCCAACTGGGTAAACAGCTCGGTGTGTAAAGCGATCTCGGTTTTCCAATCGGCTTTGTCCAAGCTGGTAACGGTGGCGAACTGGGCGGGCGTGAAGTCCAGTCCAGTCCAGGTGATTTCGTCAAAGGCCGGGCTCACCCCAAAACCGTTGTCCACGCCCATGGCTTTGCCTTCGATACGGTCTATCATCCACTTGAGCACACGCATGTTTTCGCCATAGCCAGGCCAGACAAACTTGCCGTCAGCTCCTTTGCGGAACCAGTTGACACAGTAAATTGCAGGCAGCTTGGCGCCGGCCTGGCCCATCTTCTGGCCGATATCGAGCCAGTGCTGGAAGTAGTCGCTCACGTTGTAGCCGGTAAAGGGCAGCATCGCAAAGGGGTCGCGGCGCACCACGCCTTGTTGGCCGGCGGCGGCGGCAGTGGTCTCTGAGCCCATGGTGGCGGCCATATACACGCCTTCCACCCAATTGCGTGCCTCGGTCACCAGCGGCACCGTGGTCGAGCGGCGTCCGCCAAAAATAAACGCGTCGATGGGCACGCCCGCTGCGTCATCCCAGGCGCTGTCCAGGGCCGGGTTGTTAGTGGCCGCCACGGTAAAGCGGGAGTTGGGGTGCGCGGCTTTGGCGCCGGTTGCTTTGGCGATGGCCGGGGTCCAGTCCTTGCCTTGCCAGTCGATCAAGTGGTCTGGCAATTTGCCATCGTCTTTTTCCATGCCCTCCCACCAGACATCGCCGTCGTCGGTGAGCGCCACGTTGGTGAAGATCACGTCATGGCCTAGGCTGGCCATGCAGTTGGGGTTGGTGTGGTAATTGGTGCCGGGGGCCACGCCAAAGTAGCCCGCTTCGGGGTTGATGGCGTACATGCGGCCGCCGGCGTGCGGCTTGATCCAGGCGATATCGTCGCCGATGGTGCTGACTTTCCAGCCCTCAAAGCCGGCCGGGGGCACCAGCATGGAAAAGTTGGTCTTGCCGCAGGCGCTTGGAAAGGCCGCAGCCACATGGTATTTCTTGCCCTGCGGATTGGTCACGCCCAAAATCAGCATGTGCTCGGCCAGCCAGCCGGTTTGCTGCGCGTTGGCGTCGGCACGGCCCATGGTGGAGGCGATGCGCAGTGCAAAACATTTTTTGCCCAGCAGCGCATTGCCGCCATAGCCCGAGCCGTACGACCAGATTTCGCGGGCTTCGGGGTAGTGCACGATGTATTTGGTTTTGTTGCAAGGCCATTTCACATCGGCCTGCCCGGGCGATAGCGGCGCGCCCACGGTGTGCATGCAGGGGACAAAAGCGCCGTCGGTGCCCAGCACCTCGTACACCGCGCGGCCCATGCGCGTCATGATGCGCTGGTTGACCGCCACATAGGCGCTGTCGCTCAGCTCGATACCAATGTGCGCAATGTGCGAGCCCAGGGGGCCCATAGAAAAAGGCACCACATACATGGTGCGTCCGCGCATACAGCCGGCAAATAAGGGCTGCAAGGTGCTGCGCATATCGGCTGGGGCCATCCAGTTGTTGGTCGGGCCCGCGTCTTCTTTCCTTTCGCTGCAAATATAGGTGCGGTCTTCTACGCGGGCCACGTCGCTAGGGTCGGACAAGGCCAAAAAGCTGTTCGGGCGCTTGGCCGGGTTGAGCTTGGTGAAGGTGCCCGCGTCGACCAGGCGCTGGCACAGGGCTTGGTATTCCTCTTGCGAGCCGTCGCACCAGTGGATGGCGGCGGGTTGGCACAAGGCAGCCATTTCGGCCACCCAGGCGATCAGGCGCGGGTGTTTGACGTAATCGGGCGCCTTGAGATCAAGGCCTGGGCTGGCAGGTGCGTTCATGGGAAGGGCTCCTAAAGTTAAAAATCCGGTTTGCCAAAACCCGTTTTTACGCGGCCAGTCTTTGGCAAACCGCCGCTTTCAGAAGGGCGGGGTGGGGATTTTAGGAAGCGGTACCCGAGTTACAAGGCGATTACATCCAATAGTTATGCAAAACTTGCATAACCCGACGCGGTGCTGGGTGTGTTTGTCTGCCCGGGCCGGGGCAGTTGGTGCTAGCGCTGTGCCAGTGCCCGCTGGATGTCTTTGCCCAGCGCGCCGTTGTCTGGCGCGGTCATGCTGGAGTAGCTGTCGATGAGTTTGCCATCGCGCCCGACCAGGTATTTGTAAAAATTCCATTTCGGACTGCCGCCACCGGCCTTGGACAGCTCGGCAAATAGCGGGTTGGCCCCTTTGCCGCTGACCACGGTTTTCTCGAACATCGGGAACTTCACGCCATAGGTGTTGTAGCAAAAATCGGCGATTTCCTTGCTCTTGCCCGGCTCTTGTTGGCCAAAATCGTTGGACGGAAAGCCCAAAACGACCAGGCCTTGGGCGCTGTAATTGGCATAGAGCTTTTCCAAGCCTTCGTACTGGGGCGTAAAGCCGCAATAGCT
>Ga0114968_10002560_pt1 | contig 13866 bp, 10 predicted proteins | sample M_130807_EF_Meta_FD_87020 | JGI IMG/M metagenome (GOLD analysis project Ga0114968, IMG submission 87020) | Freshwater microbial communities from Lake Montjoie, Canada to study carbon cycling - M_130807_EF_MetaG | ecosystem: Environmental > Aquatic > Freshwater > Lake | place: Lake Montjoie... | reverse complement strand
GCTCTGCTGTAATCGTGTACTGTCTTAGTTTGTGTATCTATGCCAAAGATGTAGCGAATGATTAATGCTGAATCTGTGGTGTTGCTCTGTATCTTAAATCCCTGTGCATACATCGCCCCTCGCAGATTTGCAAAGAAATCATCGCAGTGTTCGCTGCGCAGTACATTGTCGTAAACCTCATACGCGTCTTGTAATTGCTTGTAGAGTATTTTGTGATACTGCTGATTTAAATCACGCACTTTCTTTGCTGTTGTAGCTAATTTTTTTGCCCAAACAGTTATGAAGCCTTCTTTCGCTAATTCTTGTGCTCGCCACTCTGCCACACGTGCTTCGTGCTCTTCATTAAGCTGTATAGGTTTAGCTATAACGGCTGTAGATAGTTTTTTACTATTCGAAACTACAGTTTTACGCTTTACAGAATCAATTATCTGTTTAGCAGTTTTCTTTTTAGAAATTTTCTTAGATGCAGCCATACTAATAGACCTATGCAACAGCTCTCTGTCTAATGTCCTCTATAACCGCAAACAACTCAGTGACTTTGGCAGAAGCAAACATGCTCTCAGGTCCTGCAGCAGCAAGATCAGTAAATGGACTTTCGTATAACCTATTCTTAGTCATTGCACCATCATGTGTAAGCTGCTGCACAATCATGCGCACGAAAGCAATCTGATTCATTGTTGCACTTTTATCGCTGAGGAATCGGCTCATTGCCTCATTGGCAGCTTCAAGTTCAAGCCCTACAAGACTTCGCACGAAAAGACCCAAACCATCAGTTTCTAATTTCAGCTGCTCTACTAAAGCTGCATTACCACCTGCTTGTTCAAGCATGATACGTTCAAGCTCAGCTAAGTCTGCAGCAGTAATTGGTAGATTCTTACGCAGTTTTGCGAAAGCAATATGATCTTTGTGCTGCTTGAGGTACTCGGCAGTCTTTAATTTAAACCTGTCATAGTCGATTCCACTTGTAGCCAACGGTAATGTAACTACAGTTGCTTCGCCAAGCTCGTCTTCAAAATCAGTATAGATAATGCTGCGTTTGCGCTTCTCAATCAATTTAATCAACATACGCAACTGTTTGCGCACATGCTCTAACATGCCAACAGTAACGTCAGTCCACCATTCTTCACCTGCCAAAGCCTGTATCAATGGCATCTGCTTGTTGATGGCAGGTATGCTGTTTTGCTCTTCCAATGCCGACATTATTTTTTGAATGGCAGATTTAATTTTGTCATCAACTACTAATACTTGCAGCACACTCAGTTGTGCGCTCAATATCATGTAGTCAAAGTGTTTGGCTTCTTCTTCTGCATCGCGCATCTGCGAAGGAAGTGCCGATAACTTTTCACTAACTTCCGTAGACTCACCAAGTGTCATTCGCTTCCATATGTCTTTAACGCTATATTTTTCAACATATTGTCTTTGAGGGCGCACTATGATGTTGTCAAGTGTCATGTTGCTAACAATACCATGCAGTAAATCAGATGTTTGTGCACGTAGTTCAGTTTCTTGTTGTGCAGCTTCGCCAACAGCTTTAGGTCTGTTTACACTATCAATTTCAGTAAGCAAATTTAGTCGCATCTTAAACAGACGAGTATCTAAGCTATCTGCTTTGCTACCCTCGCCTATATTTGGGTTCTGTTTGAAGAACTCAAAGTTCTGACAAAAATCAAAAATGTTAAAAAACTTTTTATCTTTATTGGGAGCATATAGATCGGCACACAAACGTGTTCCTCTTCCAATCATCTGCCAAAACTTAGTTTTACTGTGCACCTGCTTAAAGAATACTAAATTCAGTACTTCGGGCACATCAATACCTGTATCTAACATATCAACGCTGATAGCAATATGTGGTTCACTCTCTTTAATTGAAAACGAATCAATCAAGCTCTGCGCATACTCAGTTTTATATGTGATAACGCGAGCGAACTTACCGTTATATTGGGGGTAATTGATATTAAAGCGTTTTTCAATAAATTCTGCATGATCATTATTTTTAGCAAATATAATGGTTTTGCCTAATCTATCACCACTTGCCACCTTCTCACCACGTGTCATTACATGCTCTAACACTTTATCAACCGTATCTTCATTAAAAAGCCACTGATTGATAGCGCCTGCATTAACTTCTTCGGGTGCACCACCTTCACCCCACTCAAGTTCATCCCACTGTTGTTTGTCTTCATCGCTAAGATCATCGTATTTGATGCCTTCACGTTGGAACTTTAATGGCACTGAAATAGCGACAAACGGTACAAGATGCTTTTCATTGATGGCTTCATCTAAGCTGTAGGCAAATGTAGGCACACCGCGCTCAAGCTGAAATAATTGATAAGTGTTGTGGTCAACTTCGTTCTTCGGTGTAGCAGTAAGTCCAACTAAGTAACTGTCAAAGTAGTTAAACAGTGCGCCATACTTTGAGTAGATACTGCGGTGTGCTTCATCAACGATCACAAGATCAAAATAGCCAACACCAAATTTACGTACCACTTCAGAGTTGTTGTTGATAAGGTTTAGCATTGTTGGATATGTACTAACATACACACGGCCTGTACCATCAGCACCATCAAGCAAGTTGACAATTCCTGCGCTTGCTAAGTTTTTACCAAATTCGCGTGCAGCTTGCTTTACTAATGACACACGATCAGCAAGAAAAAGTACACGTTTAACATAGTTGCAGCGCATCATTAAATCAACCAAAGCGATTACAGTGCGTGTCTTACCTGAGCCTGTTGCCATTACTAACAAGCTTCTACGTTGGTTGTGCTGCTCAATTGCTTCTGCTACGCTGCGTATAGCCTGCTGTTGATATGCGCGACCTGCAATATCTGCATTTATAGGCTCTGTCGCTAAATTAAGTTTATTTGTACGACGTTGCATCAAAAGCTCAAGCTCATCGCGCTTGAAAAATCCCTCTACCTTACGTATTGGAGCAACTGTGTCATCCCAAAAGTAATGTTCATAGCCATTAGTCAAATAAATTACAGGTCTACGACCAAACTTGGCTTCTAAGCAGTCAGCATATAGTTTTGCTTGTTGCTGCCCCTCTTTCGGATTGCGCTTAGTGCGTTTAGCTTCAACTACTGCGAGTGGCAGCCTGTCAGCACCCCAAAGTACATAGTCAGCATAGCCAATATTCTTATTATTTGGCATTCCCTCAACTTCATACTCTTTGTCATCTGCGTGATCAAGTGCAAAGCCTGCTTCATTTAACAACAAATCAATGAAGTAATCACGTGTCTGCTGTTCGTTATAGTTGTGTGTATCACGTATCTGTTCATTAATTGTTTTTACACGTGCATACTGTTCTTTAAGTTGCTCAAGCTCTGTTCGCAGTGTTAGATTCTCTTCTTTCTGCGATTTCAAATCAGATTCAACACGTTCAAGTTGAGCAATTGGAATAGCAGGCTGAGTACGAATTGCAGGTATTAGTGTTGAATTGAATTGCAGCGCAGGATCAGGTCTTGCACGTTCACCATACGAACGAGCAAGCCAATATGCAACATGAAAGAGTTCTGTAATTACTGTTAAAGCATCTGCAGGTTTTGTGCTCTTGCCGTGTGCTGCACGGTTACCGATAGTGACTATGACTGTAGCTTTGGTGAAAATTGCATCACCTGCAGTATTGCGAAAGCATGGCTCGTAAATACGCGCGCCCAAGTTCTCGTCATAGCATGTATAGTTGTTGTCATACTTATACAACCAACCAACAATTTGCTCCAATGCGATACGTGCATAGAAGCAAGCTGCACGTGCATCACTGTTAACATAGCTCTCTGCCTTCACACACGTGTCGTGTATGGCATACCACTCACGCTGTAAGAAGTCAAAGTTACTCATATCAATTCACCGCAAATGATTGATGTTGCAAAGACCTAAATAATGAAAGTAGCTTTTCTAAATTTTTTTTATGAAATAATATATTTTCGGATATCGTAGTGTATATATCTGCCAATTTCATTTGATCGTCATAAGAAACAAATGGCACTTCGAAAGCATCTAATGTTCTAAAGTTAATTGCTGGCATAGCTACCCCAACATTTAAGCTCTTTAATTTTCGTTGAAAATAGTCAGATTTAAAATACATAAGCATATACTTTGTATGAAAGTTTTCATCCTTAATTGAAATCTTAAATAAATTATTTGCAATTACTCCATTTAAACCATTACAGACAAATCCTGGCGCTCCATATCTAACCATCGCAATTTCATTTTCATTCAAATAATATTTGTTGCCTGGATTTTCAATATAACGTGGCTGTTGGTTTCCTTGCGTAAAGTCAATTATTCTTAAAAACCTTACATCGTTTTCAGTGAGTTTATTTTCATATTGCTTGGAAACATCAACTTGTAGTCCTTGCGAATAAGTACAAATATTTTTTAATTTGACTAAAGAAAGATTTTTAGAATTTATATTTAAATCGCCAAGCATATCCACAAACACACTCTGCGCAAGTTGATCTAACTTTGCGATAGCTGATTCACGCTGTTTAAGTATGCGATCTGCTGTGTCTAACAGTGATGCGATACGCTGCTGCTCTGCAAGTGGTGGTAATTGAATTTTTAATTTTTTTAAATGAGATGGACCAAAATTCTGTTGGGCAGATCCTGTAACGAGTTTTGTTATTTGACTTCTAAACTGATAACTCTGTAACCAATGTTTAAGATAACTAAGACTATTACCATTTATTGGTTTAAAGCGAATAGTACTTGTATTCATACAAAGTGGCAGGTGGTTTTTTGCAATAAATGCACCTCTCGTTCGCAGAAGTCCATCATCGTCAAAACTTATACCTGAGCTTGCAATTACTAAATCACCTTCATCACATAAGAAGTGTTTATATTTCTGCTGAACTTCTTGTTCGCTGAGATAACGAGTAGTTTTCTCTAAATCTAAATAACCACTTTTTAAAATATTTCCAACGTTTAATAACTTTATACCTGCATTTGTGAATTGTGTATTTCTTACGCCTGGCCCTTCTTGTATCCAATAAGCATCATTTAAATTAATTGATGGGATATTAGTAATCATTTAAGCATGCCCTCTAACTGCCTTAGACCTGACTGTATTTCTGCTTCAATAGCATTCAATTCTGCTAACAGCTGCAATGGCGCTACATGCTCTACATTCTCGTTTACGACTTCTTTGTATCTGTTCAAGCTTAAGTCGTATTCAGCTTCTTCAATCTCTTCACGCTTAACTGCAAAGCTCTGCTCTGAACGTGCGCGATCTCGTTCTGTGCCTTCACGTTTATGCCAACGTGTGAGCACATCAGGCAGGTTATTCTTCGCATGTTCTTCTGCAGTTAGTTTTGCGCTTGGATGAGTTCCGAGCTTGTCGGCATCCAACAGTGGTTGACGTTTGTCGTCCAAACTCCAACCATCCGCTGTCATATCGTAAAACCACACAGTGTCTGTTCCACCACTGTTGGTTTTTGTAAAGAACAACACAGCAGTGCTCACACCTGCGTAAGGTTTAAAAACACCTGATGGCAGTGAGACCACAGCATCAAGCTTTTGCTCTTCAACCAACATTCTGCGAATTTCTTTGTTTGCTTTGCTACTTTTAAACAAGACACCGTCGGGCACGATCACAGCTGCACGACCACCGGGCTTTAATAATTTTAAGAACAGCGCAAGAAATAGCAGTTCTGTACTCTTAGTATCAACAACTTTCAACAAATCTTTGGCAACGTCATCTTTATTTAAGCTGCCTGCAAATGGTGGATTAGCAAGAATCAAACTGTATTTTTCATCTTCAACTGCATAGTCCTGCGATAGACTGTCTCTGTACTGTATGTCTGCATTCTCAACACCATGCAGCAGCATGTTCATGCTGCCAATACGCAGCATGGTTGTGTCAAAGTCATAGCCGTTGAACATGCCATTGTGAAAATGCTCACGTGCTTTGGAATCTGCAAAAAGTTCAGGCTTGTTATCGCGCAGGTACTCACCTGCAACCACTAAGAAGCCACACGTACCACTTGCAGGGTCGCAGATAGTGTCTTTGGCTGTGGGCTCAATCATCTCAACCATCAACTTGATGATGTGACGCGGCGTGCGGAATTGACCGTTTTGACCTGCACTTGCAATCTTGCCCAACATGTACTCGTACAAGTCACCCTTAGTGTCTCTGTCTTCCATCGGTATTTGATCTAACAAATCAACGATGTTAGTTAACAGTGCCGCTTTGGGAATTTCAAATCGAGCATCAGCCATCAGCTTTGAATACGTGCCGTTAGTGCCTCCCATTTCGCGCAGAAATGGAAACACGTGATCGCTGACTAAAGTGAACATACGATCAGGCGATTGGTTCTTTAACCTACTCCATCGCATGTCAGCATAATCACAGCCTCTCGCATCTTTGCCTGCAGGGAATATCTCGCGCTCGATGGGTTTGCCTAATCGTTGGCTCTTGTTTTCTTCAAGTGTTTGCAGATCATCTAAGCGTTTGAGAAATAACAGGTATGTGATCTGCTCAACTACTTTGAGCGGATTGGAAATGCCACCTGTCCAAAAGCTATCCCACAACTTATCAACCTGACTCCGTAATTCACCTGTCAACATGCTAAAACCTTCAAATTATTTGTATAAATCATTAGTTAAGCCGTTGCAGACTTAGATTTTGTTTTGCGTGGTTTAGGTTGTGCATTTACAAACTCGCGCATGTATTCACGCAGTACCTGTGCTGCGGGCACATGCTTCCGTTTACATGCTTCCGTAAATTCTTCGCGCAATTCAGGTTCTACCCTTATGCGCATGCCTGCTTCTTTCATTACAGCCCCTTCGGTTACACAATGTGTATCCACACTCTAACATTTGGCTGTGACGTTGTGAATAGGTGTAAATTTTGTAACCATTTAATGGTGCAAAGCATTACTTAAGTAATACTTGCAATGTAATGAAAGAATTGGTCAAAAACACACTTTGAAACACACCATAATTAAGTCATTGATTTATAACAATATTAATTAGAGTTCTGTACTTTTAATCCGTTGGTCGCGAGTTCGAATCTCGCCCGTCCTACCAGATTAATTAGGTACGCATTAATTATATACTTACCGATCACATACTCAATACTCTGGGATCGAATGGATTTAAGGCAAGCGTCTGTAAGGGATTCTTAGCCAAGTGAACTCAATCGCAATCCCCAGACCAAACTTATTGAAGATTCTCAATGCTTTAAGTGAACAACAAAAGACAATGACAGAAATGTCCAGGCAATTATAAGATATAAAATAGAACGATGTGGTTATTACTTATCTCGTTTGCTACTAGCATCATTCTCACTGGCTTTGTGATTCGCTATCAGCACCTACACAATCACCTAACTGGCGATCATGACTTTGCTGGCCCACAGAAATTTCATACTGATATCACACCTCGAATTGGAGGTATTGCTATTTGGATGGGAATGGCGATTGCAATACTTTATGAGTGGATTGTGAATCCAGATCTAGGTAGCCTCCTATTTCTCACCTTAGCCGCGAGTCTTCCAGTCTTTTTTGCAGGCATTGCAGAAGACTTCACGAAATGCATTGGCATCAAAATCCGTTTGATGGCAGGCTTTCTCTCTGGGCTGATCCTTCTATTTTTGTTTGACATCACCACCATGCTTTTTGGTTTAGGGGCACTCGATCCGTGGCTCAATCATCCGTGGTTTGTAGTTTTATTTTTAGCCTTTGGTGTTGCCGGGGTCTCTAATGCGTACAACATCATTGATGGCTTTAATGGGCTTGCGAGCATGGTGGCTATTATTTCAGCACTGGCAATAACCTATGTTGCCCTTAGGGTGGAAGACCCGTTAGTTCTGAATCTTGCCTTAATTTTGATTGGCACGATCGCTGGTTTTTTTCTTTGGAACTATCCCCGAGGTCTTATTTTTTTAGGCGATGGCGGCGCCTATCTGATTGGCTTTAGTATTTCGTGTTTGTCCATTCTCTTGGTGACGCGCAATCCGAGCGTGTCTTCGTGGTTTGCCATTATGGTCAATGCCTATCCCATTTTTGAAACACTCTTTACCATTTGGCGGCGCAGTGTCCGCCAAGGAAAAAATCCAGGGTTACCCGATGGAGCCCATTTTCATAGTCTTATTTATCGGCGCATTATGCGCTGGGCGCATCCCGGCGATCAATCATATTGGGGCAATGCCAAGACCTCGCCTTACCTTTGGGCTCTCTCAAGCCTGGGGGTCATTCCGGCACTCTTATGGTGGGACTCCACCTTAGCACTCATGATGAGTTCATTCGTTTTTGTGCTGCTCTATAACTTCATTTACTGCCAAATAGTGACCTTTCGCACCCCTTCATGGCTTAGTCGCCCCCGCCCCTCAGAAATAGATAAAAACTAGAATTCTCCTTACGCGTTCTTAGAGAATTTTTTTTAAGAACTCAAAGACTGTGAATCACTTGAGTTAATCTCCAAATAGCGCTTATGCGATTGATGGAACCCAATAAAATCAATGGGATGGAAAGTTCGTTTTGTAAAAAGGATGTTAGCAGATCACCAACCTCCATACTTCTCACAGATCCGAATCAGGGAAGATAACACCCCCCCCTATTCGCATTAGGTTCGATCAACGCTTATGAACCCTCTTGTAAACCTTTCTTCGTCACAGTCTCATGATGATCAAGAGCCGCCAAAGCGGAATACCCCTTAATAATCCAATTCTGAAAATTCGTGGGATAGCGAGTGGATTTCTCAAAATTAATCGATGCCTCCATCTGCTCAGCCCGAAGTGCATCAATAATCACTTGGTAGCGATCGGGATCTTGTGTCCAAATCAAGTGATAGGGAAAGCGATCATTTAGCTCATTCATGAGTACGGCAGATTTAGAGTAACAGTGGATTGGCTATAGCGCTGATCCCAGGCCATGATAAATGAGCTACCCTCTTCTGCTCGCTCCATCACATATTGACGCAAGGCTGGATAGTGATCCTTTACTTGCGCCGCAAGCTGATCGGAATAATGATTTTTAAGTGCACTTACCTCATCATAGATTTCCGTCACGCGAGCAGCATGTTGTTTGTCCTTACCACCATTGTTAAAAAAAACCATGTCGCTAACTTCTCCGCTATGGCCCAGGGTAAGCCAGCATGCTCACAAAATGCTTTGGCGATTATGACTGACTGCATGATCCCAGTGAGCCTTTTCTCAATATACAGCATACACTCAATACCTAATTGCGCCCGCTCAATCGAACGCGGAAGAATCAAATGGCTTGGATCATCCGCACGCCATTGCGATATCGAGAATATTCATCCACTGCAATATACCCCTAAGGCCATTACATAATGCAATCATAATTTTGGCGGTTTATAAAAGCCCTCACCTCAAAAAACGATTCTGAAACCCTTAAGAGAAAATTAGGATAATAGGCAAAAAATATAAGTACCAATGTAAAAGTAGCCACAAAAAAGACAGCAAAAATAAAAAGATCGATGCGGCTAATAGCAATAAGTACTAGCAATAACACGGCAACCAAATCACATGCACACTCAAAAATGGATAGATATGATCAATTCAAAAGAAACTCCGATGAGAGCCGAATAGCACATTCAAACTAACCCCTCAACTTTACCTGGAGTTTCTGTAAAAACGAAACCAGGTAAGTAGACTAGAAATCCCTTTATAAATGGGGTATTCTGACCAGCCATTCTCAATAGCCAACACCAACTTATAAATCTGGCAATACAAGATATCAATGAAATTAAAAACAGAAAAGGCTAAATAGATACCAAAACTAGCATCCCATTAAAGATATTTTTTTGAGTGTCCGCCCACAGTAAAATAAAAAGATAGCAAGCCGTGATGACAGAAAACCTAATTAATGCGCCGCGTATCATCATGTCTTACTTAAATGACCAGCGTTTATGGCCAATATAGCTACTAAAAACAGGAAATAAAACTCCGGCGGCATGTGCAATTTCTGGAGCATAGTCCGTGACTCCGAGCAAAGGAAGGAGATAGTAATCTATTACCATACTAACACCCCAAGTTTGAACGGCAGCAACTACATTCACCAATAAAAAAAATACTGCAGAGCGATGAACTGACTGCACACTATCTTTAAATACAAAAAATTTTGACAAAATAAATGCGGTACACATGCCTGTAAAATAAGCTAATAATACTGAAGTTGAAAAACTCCAATACAAATTAAACAATATTCTTGAAAGAAAGTTAACAAGCGATGCGATCCCACCGGTAGCCAAGAAAACAAGGAACTGCCTTGTAAAGAAGGGTTTAATCACTGACAGCATCTTTAGCCAATTGCCGCCCAAAATGAATACTCTCAGAGATGCCCCTATCTTCTGGGTAATAATACGAGGTGTCGGCAACCCACAAGCCCTCAACAGGTAGCTTTGCCGATGGAATTGTTTCCAAGTAGCCAGGAACACCAATAGGCTGTGCAAAACGATAACGACTTGATCTGATATCTAAAAAATCTTCATCACATAATTTAGGATTAATTTTCTTTAGATAAGAACGAACCTTTTTAAGAAAAATTTCATCTGACTCACTGAATTTTGGATGATCTCCCGGCATATAAAAAGGAACGTAAACGATATGCTGATCTAGCGGGCGCAAATTAGAATACTCGACCAATCCTGGGATATCCATCTCAGGATCATTAATATTAAGCCAGAAATTATCAGTCACCTTACAACGAAGTTTAGCAATCACACAAACGACTGCAATGTTTTTGACCGACTTAAATTGATTCAAAATAGGTAGTGGTAAATCAGGTATGACTTTGGGAATATAAGGCAATGGGATAGTGCTAACAACGGTATCAAATAGCTCAATCGCGGAGGCAGTTTCTACGCCAGTAACTTTTCCACCAACTATTAAAACTTTAATAGCGGGGGATTGAAGTTTAATTTCTCCACCATTTTTCTCTATATCAACTCGAAGGGCTTGTAGAAGGGTCTCGGAGCCTCCTTCCAAGTACCCCAGCTTTTCTCTAAATAAGTCATAGCGAGATCTACCAAGACGGCGAATCCGACTCCATATCCATGCAGCAGAAAGATTGCTGGTGTAGTTATAAAATTTGTATTCAAATAGCCCTCGCCATAAGACCTCATAGGCCTCCGTGCCTACCCACCCCTTGATCCACTGAACCGCATCCACTTTATCAAGCGGTTTCCAGTTGTTTCTTTTGGTTGATAAAAAAACATGCAAACCATATCTAAATTTTGCAATAAAGCTTAGCCCACTAAATCTTAGAAGCGCATTCGGATTTCCCCATGGTTGCAATTGATTTTTATACCAATATCCCATTTTGGTTGAGACCCAATGCATTTTATCTGCAAGCCCCAACTCGTCGAGAACTTTTAAAAATGCATGATCTGAGATGCAGTGAAAGTGGTAATAACGCTCTATCGGTAGCCCCGAAAAATTAAAGGCTGCAGACATCCCTCCAATTCTATCATCCGCCTCAAACACAATTGGGTTATGTCCATCTCTTGCTAATTGATACGCTACCGCCAATCCCATAGGACCCGCCCCTAATACCGCCACCTTTTTGACCACTCTTAACTCCCGTTAAAAATCTAAAACCACTTTACTATAAATAGGATGATGAAAAGTCTCATCAACTGCTTCATTAAATGGGGTGTAAGATACCCCAAATATATTCGGCCAATCTATTACCTCAAATTCATCTTTAGCCACTAAAGCTTGAAGTTGTTGAGTTGTAAACGGGGGATTCTTGTCAAACAAACCCCATATCCAAAGCAAAACATAAAAAAGTCTGTAGGGAATTTTTAAAATTACTGTTCGTGCATTTACGGCTTTTTTAATTACCCGAATCATATCGATGTAATCAATCTTTTCATGCCCTGAAATATTAAAAATACCTCCGGGAATGCGGTTTTCGATACAGCTAATAATCACATCACAAAAGTCACCAACATACAAAGGTTGACGAATAAACCGACCATCTCCTGGAACTGGAAAGACTGGGATTTTTTGCATCAGGCGTGATAGCCAGCCCAAATGTTTTCTATCAAACCATCCAAACATTAGTGTTGGCCTTAAAATTGGGCATTCAATACCGCTTTGGATAACTAGAGTTTCTTGCTCTATTTTGCTTCTAGTATAAAAATCATCGGCCGAAGACTCAACTACAGATGAGCTGATGTGAATAAGATAAGGAATTTCTTTTGAGCGAATTTCATCCAAAATAAGATTGGTTGAGCTCACATTATTGGCAAAAAACTCTTGATAATAAAGCCCTCCGATCTGAGCCTGCAGCATTACTACAACATCGGCATCGGTAAAAAATTGTTGCCAGCTGCCAGGCTTAGATAAATTAGCGTACTTAACCTTAATTTCTGGCTGGGTGGATTTAAGAATTGCTAAATTTTTTTTATGCTTATCTAAAACAATAATATTTTTATAACCTTTGGATTTTAAACGGGCAACTAAATTTTGACCTACCAATCCAGCACCGCCTGGAAGGAGAATTTTTATATCCTTACTCATACATAACTTACTCTTCAAATATTGATTTTCTATTAATTAATTTATAAGAGACTGCGCTTTTGATTGATTGAGGCGTGTATGCACCAATGATTGAAATATAAAAGTCTACAACTTAAGCTTTATAAAAATAGCTTCAGGAATAAGTTTAATGATCGTCATAATTGCCCACCAAAACCTTGGCGCATAAAGAGTTCCCCCCTTAGAATTACAAGCTTTGACAATTTGACTTGCTACGGTGTGAGGTTTTGTCCAAAGCGGTCCCTTATTAAAATCTTTAGTCATGGGAGTATCCACAAATCCTGGTTTTATTGTGAGAACATGGACGTTTGATTTTGCAAGCCGTTGGCGAAGTCCTGAAGTAAAAGCGGAAACCATGGCCTTTGAACTTCCATAAACATAATTGCTTTGCCGCCCTCTATCTCCAGCCACAGAACTAATTACCGCGATTAGTCCAGACATGCGCTTTTCAAAGCGGTTCGCTAGAAGCGTGAGAAGTGAAATGACAGATAAAGCATTCACATTAATCTCTTGTAATGTTAATTGCGGTGAGGATTCGCATGCTATCTGATTAGATAAGGTACCGTGAGCAATTAAGGCCACATCGATTTCCCCCAAAAAAGTATAGGCCTTATTGAGCATAGTTTCCTGTTGATCAAACTGTGTCAAATCCATAGAAAATGTATCAACCCCAACCGCACCTCGAACAATTAAGTCTTTAGCTACCGCATCTAAACGCTCCCAACTCCTACCAACCAAGAAGAACCTACAGCCTGCTTTAGCCCAAATTCGCGCTGAATTTTCAGCAATTGCTGAGGTAGCCCCAACAATAAGAATTTTCTTCATTGCAATCCCAGTCTTTTTGATTGATTCGAGGTAAACTTTCCGATAGCACCATATTTGGTGCGAACTTCCTCAAATAGCTCCCATTGTGCATAGGTTGATTTAAATGTCTTCTCTGACATCAAAGAATCTTTTGTGAGATAAATCCTTCCGCCCATTTCTTCAACCATGGAGTCTAGTCTTTTGACTAAATCTATAATTCCTGGCTCCATTTTAAAATCCAACGCCAAGCTATAACCCTCAATTGGGAAGGAAAGATAATTTTCATTTCCCTTGCCAAATACTTTTAACACAGCCAAGAATGATCCCTTATTACTCTCCGAAATAAATTTAAGAATGATTTTTAACCCCCTGACTCCAACTGCCTTGGGCAATACAAATTGATACTGAATAAATCCATTTCTTCCATACATTCGATTCCAATTATTAATCGCATCTAACGGATAAAAGTATGATAGATATGGCAAATCTAATTTTTCATTGCTAAAAATAGACTTCTGAAAATAGATAAAGTTAAATACTTTTATTGAATAAGGATT
>Ga0114968_10002559_pt1 | contig 13869 bp, 11 predicted proteins | sample M_130807_EF_Meta_FD_87020 | JGI IMG/M metagenome (GOLD analysis project Ga0114968, IMG submission 87020) | Freshwater microbial communities from Lake Montjoie, Canada to study carbon cycling - M_130807_EF_MetaG | ecosystem: Environmental > Aquatic > Freshwater > Lake | place: Lake Montjoie... | reverse complement strand
GGAATCATCGGCTGCAACATGGGTATGTGGAAAAAAGATCTTCTGGAAGTTAACGGCTGGGACGAGGAGTACGAAGGTTGGGGCCTTGGGGAGGACTCCGACATAGGCTCGCGCCTCTATCATTTGGGCCGACCCCGCAAATTTGTTTATGGCCGGGCAATCCTTTATCACCTCCACCACCCGATCCTCAGCCGTGACCACCTTCCTCAAAGCCAGAATCGTCTGGACGAAACCCTGCGGACAAAAAAAGTCCAGTGTATCAAAGGAGTAAATCAGTATTTGAAATAAGGACAGGATCGGTAGGGGAGATTGTCCCTACCTGCTTTTTCCCGCAGCCATAGCTGCCCCCACAATTCCCGCTTCATTATGCAACTTTGCGGGAACAACTTTCGCACGAACCCCCTTGGAGGCTCGGGGCAACCACTTCTCCGCCCTCTTGCTCACCCCTCCTCCAACGATGATTAGGTCAGGATTGATCAGTCGGTCCACCTGCTGAAGATACTCCCGAACCTTTCGCGACCACTTTTTCCAGCTCCAATCGTTTTCTTCCCGGGCTTTTGCGCTGGCCGATTTCTCCGCATCTTTTCCCCGAATCGTCAGGTGCCCCAGCTCCGTATTTGGAATCAGCTCCCCCCGATGGAAAAGGGCGCTCCCGATTCCTGTCCCTAATGTGACCATCACGATCACCCCTTTCTCTTTTTTCCCTGCCCCGTGATGGACTTCCGCCAGTCCTGCGGCATCCGCATCGTTAATCATGATAAACTTTTGCCCCGTCGCCTTGTGAAAGATCCTTGCAGGATTTTTGCCCACCCACTGCGGCGAAAGATTCACCGCCGTCTCGACGATTCCCGCTCGAATCGGTCCGGGGAATCCCGCCCCCACCGCCCCCTTCCACTGAAAGTGCTCCATCAGCTTCTTGACCGCCCGAGTCAGTGCCGCAGGAGTGGCCGGATGAGGAGTCGGTACATGCACAGGATCCCCTTTCAACACCCCTTGGGGAAGTTGGACCAATCCCCCTTTCACCCCCGTCCCACCGATATCGATCCCTAGAATCATCATCCTCGAATATGAACCGATCCCGACGGCGCAACAGCCCCAGATTATTCCCAGCCCGTTGCCTGGGGCGAAAAACTGCTCGCAAGCAACTCCATGAAGGATGCGAACAAAATGACGCCCACACTTGTGCTCTCCCAAAAGCCTGCAAAATTTCAACTCAACTCATGGACAACCCTGCAAAACTTCAAGAAGAGCTGGAGGGGTACTGCGGTTTGGGAATGTACGACGAAGCGCTTCGCCGCATCACCCAAGCCCGCCGAAAAGGGGATCATAGTCTGACCTTGGATTTTCTACGGACCCGGATCCTCCGTGCCGCCGGTCGCTTTGTGGAACTTAAAAAAACGGCGGAACAACTTCGCCGCCAGCGCCCCGAAGAACCCGAAGTCTGGGTCTCCTTGGCAGATGCCGTCCGTCACCAAGATTCCCTTCAGCAGGGACGCTCCATCCTTCTTGAAGCTGAACGTAAATTCCCCGACAACCCCCATATCAAGTTTCAACTCGGCTGTTACCATTGTCAGTTGCGTGATCTGGATAAAGCTCGTTCCTATCTGCAGGCTGCCATTCGCCTGGATGAGTCCTGGGCGACCGTTGCCAAGGAGGACGCCGATCTTGCTCCCCTTCGAGAAAAGTCCTAAGGACCTTCCCCTCGTCCTACTCGGAACCTTCTTTCTTCTGGCGGGGTGCGGTTTTTTTCGCCCGAGCGTCGACAAAAAAACTCCGGTTGCCCAGCCTCTGGTTATCATCCTGCCTGCCAACTTTTCCACCGGATACCGGTGGGTCCTCGACCCTCCCTTGCAAACCGCTCATCTTTTAGATGAATCCTACTCTTCTCCCTCCCTATCGGGTACCTCAGGCCAACAAACCCTTCGCGTTGTTTTTCCTAGGGAAGGCCGCTTTAACTTAAAGTTTTCCTATCGGCGCCTCTGGGAGGCGTCTTCCGTCCCTCCTGTCCAAACCACTAATTTTGTTGTCCAAGTTCTCCCGGGACGCAAAAACCCCTCGCTGATGGATCAACTCTTTCCCCCACAATCTTCGGATTCGCAGATTCCCCAACCCGAAGAAGAGGCCTCCATCCCCTCGACCAATCGAATCCAGCTTCGCCGCCCTTAATACAACGGCACCAGATGCTCTGTCCGGATCCATCCGGCATCCTGGTTCGGCATCCGAATCTTACTCCAACCCAAAAAGCTTTTCTCCAAATGGGCAATCGATCCTGGGGGATATGCTTTTTCCGCCTGAGGCTCTACTTCCGTTGGAACGGAGCGTAGCGGCTCAACATCCACAATCATCACTGCATCCCTATCGGCCAATTTTCCGTAAATCCCAAGAGCCGAACTTCCTCCGCCCACTCCAAGAAGTCCGACCATAAGAGTTCCTGCTCCTACCCGAAAAAGAATCCTGCGTTTCTTTTCAAAATATCCCGATGCCAACCCAAGGCCCGCCCCGAGGGCACACACGGCAATTCCTAAAACCAAAATCCCCTGCCACCCAAAAACCCCAAAGCGGCTCGTCAGCCAAGTCGCCCCCTGATCGTCCCAAAGAGCCAGTACGGCGCCATCCAGTTGATCCGCCCCTTGAGCAAAGATTCTTGTGTTCCATGCAACCGTCGCCGTCTCGGGCGAAAGCAAATAAGCTGACAATCCGTACGCCAGCGCCCTCTCCTTGTCCCCCATCTGGTAATACGCTAACGCCAAATTGTTTCGGACGATGGGATCTCTTCGGTTTTCTGCCGACCTCTTACTCCACACCCTCTCCGCCTCGGTAAAGCTTCCCGCACGATAGAACGCCAGCGGGTCCTCTTTTGTTGCCTCCTTTGAACTCTTTATTTCTTCCTGTTTTTGCTCAGCAACGAGCGGAGTTACTTGCACTAACACGAGAAATGCTCCCATCAGCCAAGGGATCAAATTTTGCAACCGGAAAGGCGCCCAAAAGCTGAGTTTCGGCAGGTCAATTCGCATTGCCAACTGCTCCGCCTGGTCACACCAACCTCCATCTAGATTGGGATTTCGTCCATAGAGTCCGTTTTCTGAATCCTCCCAACACTTGGCCAGCTCTTCTTGGTCTGATTGGGACAAGGTCCGAATCCCTTGCGCGATCGTTCCCCAGGATGGAGTTGCCCCCTCGACTCCCAAAGTTTCCGCCACCGCCTTTTGCCAAGTCAGAAGCGCTCTCTCCCGAGCTCGTTCGTCGTCACCATCCTTACGGATTGTGGTCACGGCCTTTTTCCAGACGTCCAAAGCCTCTTTTCTCGTTCTTTCTTCATCCGTGAAAATCGCCCTTTTCTTCGCCCACCGCCACCATGCCCACAACAGGACCAGCCACGGAAAAATTCCGGCCCCTGCCACCCAACCAGCCCGCAAAGGCGCCCATCCCCTTCCTTCTCCATCCACTGGGTCTCGCGGCAAAGCAGCCTCCCCATACGAGAGCGGTTGAGCAGACCGCCCAGCAGGACTTATCCCCGTCTTTTTTTCAGCCTGTCCTGTGCTTGCAGAAGGCCCGACAGGTGGTGGCGTCAAAGCCAACCCCCCCGCTCCCCGAGTGACACTGATTTTTGGCGGCTTAGCCTCGAGAGTTTCAAAGGCTTTCTTCTTGGGGTCGAAATAGGCGAACTTCACCGGCGGCAACTCAAACTCCCCACTCTGGGTCGGAATCATTACCAGATCTTCCACAATTGCCCCTGTAAAAATCTCCGTCCCATTAAATTCCCTGCGTAGCTTTGGCTGAATGGTTCGAATCTGGTTTGGGACCGATCGAGCTGGCAGTTCCACCCCCATCGGCCAGTTGCCGGTTCCCCGCAACGTTAGGGTCCAAGTCACTGGCTCCCCCTCCCCGACCTGCTCCGGAACCATCTTCGATTCTAAAACAAACTGCCCCACCGCTCCCTTGAATCCGGTAGGTGCGTTCCCAGGGAGTGGCTCCACTTGAATCGGCACGGGGGCCGCTACCGCCTCGACCTCAACCGAGCCCGGAGCCGTGAAGAAAAAGGATCTTCCCCCCGCCGCCGTGTCGATATCCAGTTTTTGGCGAATCGACGGAAGCTCAAAAAGTCCCGCTTTCGGTACCATCGCCCGGGAGTGGAATTGCAACCCCTGGTTTCCTCCCGGCCCGATCTGTTGCCCCCGATCCCACGCCTCGGCCGTGAAGTTCTGAACGTCCCACAACGGGGTGGTCTTTACCCGACCACTCCGATTGCCCGTCATTACAACCCTATAATTCACGTCGAAAACCTCACCAATATACGGCCGCCGGGGCTCCGCCTGGGCCGAGGCTTGCACAGCATCGGGCGGAACTACCTGACTCCCTGGATTCGGAGCCTGATTCTGAAAGGGGTTTGGAGGAAATGGAAAATTCGGACTCAACGGATTCGATTGCCTCGTCCGCTGGGCCGCGCCTGCCGTGACATCCAAAGACAGTGCGGGAACCGCAATTCTCCCTTTGTCGGTTACGACTTCAAAAGATGGAATTTTAATTCGCCCGCTTTGCCCCGCCTGCACTGTGTACGTCAACGTGGTGGAGGAGCTGGTTTGAAAATTGATCATCGAAAAACTGGTGGCTCTTCCCGGTTGCCCTGAAAATTGCAGGCCCGATACGGCAGGAAGATTCACGCTTCCTTTGGGCTGACAGTCTGTAAACACAAGATCTAGCGATACCGCTGCTTCGGGGGGAATCTGCCCCGGATCGTTCCACGCCACGCTTTGTCCATGCGCTACTGCTCCCAATACCATTCCCATTGCTAACATTCGAAGAAGGTTTTTCATAAAAGTTACCATGGCTTGGCTGTCGAAGATGGCGACGGCCTTTGATCTTTCGGTTGCAGCCTTTGCTGCAACAGGGCCGGACTATCCGATTGTCTCACCTGATCCAGCCTCGCGGTTGCTTCAACAGTGTAGGCATCCGCCGAATCCTCCTGCTTCTTTTTCCCTGTTCCCCCTCCCACAGTGCGCATTCCAGATGCCGCCTCCTTTTCCGATTTTTTCGACTCGTTCTGGCCCTTGCCCGACCCTTTTTTTGCCTCTTTTTTGCCCTCTTCCTTTTTTTCCTCCCCCATGCTTCCAAATCCAGCGCTGTTGTCCTGAATCGGAGCCAGGTCATCCTCCTTTGCCCGATCTCTCATAGTTCCCTCCTGCTCCTTACTTGAACTGTAATCCTTGATCTGGTTCGGATCCTTGCCTTTTCCTTTCGCCTCTTGCTGCTTTTGATCCCCGCCTTCCCCCTTCGTTTCAGAACCCTCCCCTTGTGAGTCCCCTTTCGATTCCCCCCTTTCTCCACCTTGCCCTCCTCCACCAGGCGATGGCGGACTCTGGGAATCCTTCCCCTCCCCACCCTCACTTTTCTTTTCAGACTTCTCCCCCTTTCCGTTCTGCTCATCCTGCGGATCTCCCTTCCCATCTCCCGACTTCTTATCTTTTTTCTCCTTATCTTTCTTGTCTTTTTCAGGACAATCTTTCTTCGAGTCCTTCTTTTGTTGCGATGGTGGTGGCGGGGGCGGTTGAAGTTTTTTCAACTCATCTCGCAACCGAGCCCAGTCCGCCGCACGTGGATCGATCCGCTCTCCTTCATCCACCCCCGCCAAAGCATCCCCCACCATGTGTCGCCAAGGAGCCTGCCCATCTGTCATCCCCTTGCTGGTTTCGTTTAGTTTTTCCACCGCATCGGGTCTTTGTCCGAAACGAATGGTTTCCTCCGCCATCGTCGCATAGTCCTTCGCGGGTTTTTTGTCCTTCTCCGCCATCGCCGCAACCGCTGCCGTTAGCCCCGAGGCCGAATTTTCTTCGGTAGCAGTCTGGGGCGAAATCGCCCCACCCACACCGATCGAGCTCAGCGCGAGAATAAAAATCGTGCTCCACCCTTTCATGCGTGGACCCTCTCTCTCTTTTCTTTGGAAACCAGTTTTGTGCTCTTTTTCATCACTGGCGGCAATGCCGCCTCACCTTGAGTAACCGCGCCCATCGCAACACGGCGCCGACTCGGCAGCACGGGCATTTCTAGGGCCAGACTTAGCGCCAATAGAAAAACCGCCGGAGCTAAAGCCCACTGAAACCGCTCAGCTTGACGCACTTCCCTTGTTTTTGAAAATTCTCCTGATTTTCCCTGCTCAATCGTCTCTTGAAGGAGATCCTTCACATCGACCCAGTTGGACGCTTCGCGATATGCTCCACCTGTCTCCGAGGCCAACGCCTCTAACGTGGATGGTTCCAGCCGCGTCAAAATTGCTGCACCTCTCTCATCCTTCATTGCTCCGCCCTGTGGATCTGGCAAAAGTGCCCCAGCTGCAGTTCCAATCCCCAGTGAGATCACCTTCACCTTTTTCTTCTTCAACTCTTCTAATGCAGCTTTCCACCCAGGGTCATGAGCCTCTCCATCGCTTAAAACAATGAGGAAACGATCCGCGGCCGAACTTTGCCCAAAAGCTTCCGCTGCCACTCTCAGCATCCCTGTATAATCGGTTCCCGCTTGGGGTAGGTAAGAAGGATCCAGTCCCGGAAGAATATCTCTCAAGACCTCATAATCGGAACTGAGCGGAACTTGCAAAAAAGATGTCCCGGCAAAGACAGCCAGCCCCACTCGCTCCCCCTGAAGCTCGTCCAGCAAATTCCCAATCAGAAGCTTGGCCCGCGCCAACCGAGTTGGTTTCACATCGTCCGCCAACATGCTCGCCGACAAATCGATCGCCAATAGAACTTCCCGCGACTGATCAAACACCGTCTCTTCCAAATGCCCATATTGGGGTCGGGCCAAAGCGGTTAAAGCCAATACCATTCCTGCGCCCAACCAAAATCCTCCCCTTCGTCGCGTCGCTCCAGGACGATCCACCACCGCCCGTGCCCCTGCCCAACGCCTCATAATCTTCGGAAGGGGGAGAGCTCCAGATGCGCCGCCCTTCCCACGAAAAATCAGCCAGCACGCCACTGGAACCATTGGAAGCAGAAGAAAAATCCTGGGCTCTTCCCAGTGCACGCCAAACAAACTCATGCCGCCCTCCCCCATCGCCCGGGTCGCGCCCACGCCAATCCTCCCAGAAATGCCGCTGCTCCAGGAGCCACCCAGGCAAAATACCACTCGTGCGCCCGAAGCTGTGACTTGGCGCTAAACTCGATCCTCTGCCGTTTATCGATCGCTGCAAACGCTGCCTCTGCCGTTCCCACATCCATCGCCCGAAAGAATTTGCCGCCCGTGGTCTCTGCAATTCTTTGCAGGGTGTCTTCATCCAGGTCGGAAATCGCCTGCCGGTATCCCAACTTTCTGCCTGCATTATCAATCACCGGCATCGGCACCACCCCCGGCTGTCCCGCCCCGATCGTATACACGGGAATTCCTTTCGCCTTCGCCAGCTCCGCCGCTTGTCGCGGGGCCAGCACTCCGCTGTTGTTCGAGCCGTCGGTCAAAAGAATGATGAATGCTCCCTTTCTCTGTCCGTCTTTTTCTTTCTCCGCCTGCTCCAACCGGGATACGGCCAGCCCGAGTCCGTCTCCCACCGCAGTCGCATCTTCCACAAGTCCGACTCGGAGCCGTTGGATTTGCCGTGCCAACCACTCGTGATCAAACGTTAGCGGTGACAGGGTGTACGCTCGGCCCCCGTAAATTACCACTCCGATTCGATCGGTTGGTCTTTTTGAAATGAACGCCTCGATGATCGGCTGGATTGCCTGTACTCGATTAATTCTGCCCGCCGGCCCCTCGTAATCCTCCGCCAGCATGCTGGGGGAAAGGTCGATCGCCAGCATGATGTCATACCCTTTTTGACGGACCTGTTTTTTTTCCTCCAACTGTTGTGGCCGGGCCAATCCGACAATCAACAAGGCAAGGCCCACTCCCGCAAGAATCGAGGGCCCCCGCCCCAGAGAAATCGCGGGGTTTCCCGCCCACCGTGCTACCCGCGGAATGACCAAAACCGGACGCGCCCTCCTCCCCCTCCACCACACCGCCAAAGGAATGAGGAGCAACGCCAATAACCACAGAGGATCCGCCAATGTCCAGCCTCCCGGCAAAAGAGTCGGACTCATTTTCTTGCCCCCTGCATTCTTCGACGAAAGAAGGTGATCAACGGATCGAGCAGATCCCCTTCCGTACTTGCAGTCAATCTCTGCAACGGGCTGGGAAACCAATCCAGCCAAGCCGCCTCCCTCTCCGCCACCCACTGCGCATGCTTTTGCTGGCTTTCTCTTGTCCCTGTATCAAATGCGAGCACTTCCCCTGACTCCGGATCCACTACGGGTAAAATTCCCACCGACGGAAGCTGAATATCCCAGGGGTCGTCCACCCTCACCCCTATCATCTCGTACCGCTTCCGCAAAGCCGCCCAACCTGGACTCACCGGTCTTGGCGGAAAATCCCCCAACCAGAGAACGATGCTGTGCTTGGGAAAAGCATGGAAAAAAAGTTTCCACTCCAAAGAGGCCTCGGACCCGTCCTCCAATTTGGGAATTGGCTGGCCTAGCAGTGTTGCTGCGGTCCGGACAATATTCACTCTGCCCCGTACAGGTTGCCGAACATGGTGGCCTGCAGGGGTGGCGTGCCAAAATCCGACGCGATCCCGATTTCCCGCAGCCGTAAGAGCAAAGAGCCCCGCCAACTCCAACAGAGCCTCTCTTTTGGTGCGTTGCCCGGAACCAAATTGAAGCGCTGGCGTATCCTCCAGCAAAATCACCACTGTCAGCTCTCGCTCCTCAATGAACTTTTTTCGGTAAAGCTCCCCCAACCTTGCCGAGACATTCCAGTCCACATCTCGAACGTCGTCCCCGAACTCATATTTCACCACCTGATCAAACTCCCGTCCCCGTCCCCGAAAAGCAGAGCGGTATTCCCCTCCCAGAAAAGAGTCGGCCGCCATCCGCACGCGCCACTCCAACTTGCGCAAAAGGGCAAGCGGTGCTTTTCGAGCCACCTCGCCTGGCGCCATTGACGTACTCATGGTCTCTGTCCGCCCCACCCTCCTCAGTACCCGGTAGGGACGGGAATCCGGTCGAGCACTCCCCGTAAAATTTTATCGGTGGTCGTTTCCTCCGCCTCGGCTTCGTAGGTCAATCCCACCCGATGCCGTAGGGAGTCTAAAAACACATTCTGCACCACCTCTGGCGTGGCGTGATCCATTCCGTGCAACCACGCCAAAGCTCGACTCGCTTGAACCAGCGCCAGAGACGCCCGCGGGCTCGCGCCATACGACAAAACTTTTCCTCCATTCCCTGCTTCCGCTGCTGCCGCCTCGCGAGTCGCCCTCACCAGGGCCAACATGTACGACTGTAAAGGCGGGCTAAGATGAACCTCATCTACGTGGCTCCGCATTTTCAATAGCTCCTCTCCCGAAGAGACAGGTTTGAGCTTGGGTTGCATGCTCAACTGCCCCCACCTTTCCATCATGGCCCGCTCTTCCTGCTCCGACGGATAGTCCACCAAGATCTTGAACAGGAACCGGTCGGTCTGAGCCTCGGGCAAGGGATAGGTCCCCTCCTGCTCCAACGGATTTTGTGTGGCCATCACGAGAAATGGCTTCGGCAAAAGGTGCGTCTCCCCACCTATCGTCACCTGCCTCTCCTGCATCGCCTCGAGCAACGCGCTCTGCACTTTGGCAGGAGCGCGATTAATTTCGTCCGCTAACACAAGATTCGCAAAGACAGGACCCTGATGAACTCGAAAGGTCCCTTCCTTCGGTTGAAAAACCATCGTCCCCACCACATCGCTGGGCAAAAGATCGGGCGTAAATTGAATTCTCTCGAAATCCAGCCCCATCGCGGATCCCAGGCTCTTGATCAAAAGCGTCTTCGCCAGTCCAGGCAAACCTTCTAACAAGACGTGTCCATTCGCCAAAAGAGCGACAAGAAGCCTTTCGATCACCTCGTCCTGTCCAATAATCGCTTTTTGGACCTCGTCCCGAATTCGTTGTGCCCACTCTTTACCATTTTTCATAAGTCAGAATCCTCCTTCATCATAATATCCCCAACCCCGTCTAGGATTTCAACCCCCGCGAAGGCTCTTTTTTCGAGGCCCCCCTTTATTTCGCTGAAAAAACCACTGCCCCCTTTTCCAGCTTCTCCAACCGCGCCTCCTTTGCTCCTGGGAAAAGACTCGCCTGCTGAACAATGCTTTCGACCCACTGGTTCCACGTCCTCAGAACGAGTGCTGGTGGCAGAGGAAGTTTTCCCAAACTTGCCTCGAGCCGATAAACCTCCTCCCCTTTTTCCGACCGACTAAAAAAAAGTCGATGCCTCAAAAGAAGATTCTGCCCCAACCACCGCCCAGTTCGATCCAGCGTCAACCCCCCCTCCAGAAATTGAATCCGCCACCCTTCCGTACTTGCCGCCAAAACATCGGTCACTCCCAACGGAGCAAAGCGCAATCTTAGGTTCCACCAGGCGTTGATTTCTCCATCCGTTATTCGAACCTGCCCTGGCATCGGTTGCCCTAATCCTGCCTGCTGCCAGAGCATCTCCTCCAGTTGGGTCGCATCCGCTTGATCCGCTCCAGCAAGCCTCTCGGGCGTCGTAACCGAAAGTACCGCTGCCCGGGATACTAGGACAAAAAGAGCCATCCCCGCTAAGGCCCAGGCCGAGCCCTTCCACCAAGCTCGATGCCTCAACAACTCCACCACACCGTGAAATAAAAAACTGAAGCCCAACAACCCGCCCCCGGCCAACAGCCCAAGCCCTGCCAAAAAAAATGCCTGGCCGAATAGGAGCGGGGGCAAAGCAGGGCTTTGAATTTTTTCCAAAAAGGCGGCTTTTGCCGCTTCTTGTCGTGCCCCCTTTTCTTTTTCCCACTCCGCAGTGTCCAGCCACCGTCCCTCGAACTTTTTTTTGCCGGCTCGCTGCTGCTCCACTTCAAGCTGCCAAGGCTCAGCTAACTTCTCCACCTCCACAGCTCGCTCGGGAAACTCATTCTTTAAAGCAGCGAGTGCAGCCACCTGCCTCTCTAATTCCTCCAGCGTATAGCTTTTCCTAAAATCGTGTGGGCTGGGCATCGCTTTCTCCGTTGCCGCAGCAAAGGCCGCTTCCGCTTGAGCCAGTGCCTCCGGATCTTGCGGACTGGGCATTTTGTCCAACCTCTCTTTCCAGCCTTCCACCTCTTTCTGCAACGCTTCCTGAAGATTGGGATAGAGAGATTTGGCCTCCAATAGTTCGTTGATCACCCCCACCGCCACCTCACGAGACAACTCCTGTTCTGCTGTTGGAAGGGAAGGAATTTTCTTGAGGACTTTTTTCTTGGCCACCTCGCGCTGGGTTCCGCTGTTCTCCTTGAAAAAAACCTTCCCACTCTCCTCCTTCACTTCTTGCGCTGAAACAAGTACGGTTCCGCCTTCCGACTCCAGCACCAGCAGCTCCGCCCATCCCGCACAGGAACAGACCAACCAAGCCCCCAGAACCCAACCAGCAAATCGTTCGATCAAGAAGAAAGCTTCCGCACAGCCGCAGCGATGTCCTTCGGACCCATGCCGAAATGCTCATAGAGCTCCCGAGCACTGTAGGCTGACCGCCCGAATTCCCCATGCATCCCAATCGCCGCCGTTTTCAATCCCACCCCTTGAATCGCCAAAGCGTGAACTAGCATCGCTCCCATTCCTCCTACGATCTGGTGATCTTCTGCCGTAACCAATCGCCCCCCCGCCGCAGTCACCGCGGGCGCAATCGTTCCCAGATCGGGCCGGTTCACAAATGGATTGTCAATCACTGTGGCTTGCTTCCCCTCTTTTGCCAAAATTTCCGCCGCCTCAAGTGCCAACGGGACCATCGGTCCGCACGCAACAATCACCCCATCTTTTCCCTGCCGAAGGATCGTGGCCTTACCCCAAGGATAGCCGTCCGGACGCTCCCCTAGCCGCGCTGGAAAATCTTCCCGGCCTGCGAAAAACAGGGCGCTCTGACCATCTTTCCCCGCCTCTCTTTCTTTCGCCAGCCGTTGGAACGCCGCAAACATGAGCTCATCCGCCTGCTCCGAGCAGCTCACCGCGATCGCCAGCGTGTGCGGAATCGCACTCACTGCGGCAAAGTAAGTCGTCGCCTCATGGGAGGCTCCGTCCGCCGCATCTTGGAATCCGGCATGAGTGAATGCGCCCACAATCGGCCCCTGCGAAAGAGCGGACATGATGATCGGCAAATTCCCTTTCGTGATTCCAAATTGTGAAAAGGTGTCGGCCACGGGCAGAAACCCGGTTTTCGAAAGACCCGTGCAGGTGCTCACCATGTTGGCCTCGGCAATTCCGATATCAAACGCACGACCCGGAACCGCTTTTTGGAATGCCGCCACTCCAGTCGAGCCGGGCAAGTCCGCGCTGATCGAAATCACCGGCAAGCCCTCTTGGGCCGCTCGGACTGCCGCGCGTGCAAAGCCCGCTTGTACTTTTTCTTTTTTCACAGCAGGAGTTGTGCTGACCGCCGCCTTCTTGGTCGCCTGTTTTTCTTCCCACTCCCGCCGCAATCCCTCTGCCCACGCCTTCAACTCGGCCGGCGTCTTTCCTCCGGTAATTTCTTCCACAAACGGAACGATCTTTTCCCCGTCTTTCAGCGGAAAGCCGTGCCCCCCCGACGAGCTTTTTTCGGTCTCCTTCACGCCGTATCCCTTGATCGTTTTCACCCATAGGCACACCGGTCTCCGTGGATCGCCTTTCGCTTCGGCCAAAGCTTGCTCCACCGCTTGGTAGACTTTTTCCAAATTTTGTCCTTCTTTTACGGGGCGAACATTCCACCCAAGCTGCGCCAAACCGGCAAAGGTGGGTTCCATTGAAAAACTGTCCTCAGAAATCCGGCCCGATAGTTTGGTGTCGTTGTCGGAAACCACCAAAATGAATGGGTTGATCTCGTTCCGTCCGGCCATTCCGGGAATCGCCGCCATCGCCTCCTTCGCCTCCCCCTCCATACAGGCTCCGTCGGAAATCACACAAAAAGTCACCCGATCCCGCTTCGCCAGCTTGTCCCCCAGGGCCAACCCCTGAGCCACCGGAATGCCTGAACCCAGCGGACCATTGCTCACAAAAACACCTTCCGGATTCAGATGGCTTTCCCCGTGTCCTGTCAATTTGCTCCCAATCGAACGGAACTTTTTCAAGTCATCGAATGTCATTCCGTCAAATCCGTATTGTGAACGGAGCGCGTAAATACCGTTTTCCGTGTGTCCTGCATCGTTGACGAAATTGTATGCCTCATGCCATGGCCGGTTCTTTTCACCAAACATTACCCCATGGATGGCCGACATGATTTCTGCCAAGGCCGCAGGCCCGCCCCAGTGACATGCCGCCCCACCGATCACCGCATGCGTATCCATTAAAGCCACGAGCGCGCGAGTCATCACCGGATCCGCTAACACCACATCCGCCCCCGCAAGGTTCCGAACTGATTTCGGATACTTCGGCCCCTGGGTCGGTGTCGGAGCGAGACGATTGGGAATCTTTAAGGGCCGCAACGGCGGAACTTCGACTGACTTTACGGGTCCTACTTCAGTGGCCATGAGTGAATCTCCTTTTTACTTTTTTGGTATCAAACGGGCGTGAATCGTAAGCTTTGCCCCGCATCCTTGGCAAGGCTCACTCCGCGCGGATTTCAACAGCGCCGGGGGAAATCTCAAGAATAACCCAAGAATCCCCCTTCTGGGGTCGGTCATGCGCGCTTGCGTACAAAACCTGGCAATCGTCAGGGATCGCCCTCCAAAAAGCCCTCCGCCTTTCTTCATCCAGCTCCTTCAGCGCATCGTCCAACAAAAAGACCGGCGTTCGTTGCCTCCCCTGCTGGAGCAAAGCCAGTTCGGCAAGGCGGGCCGCTAAACACGCCGACCTTCGTTGCCCCTCCGATCCGGACCGGGACAAACTTTCACCCCCCAGTTTAAAAT
>Ga0114968_10002558_pt1 | contig 13869 bp, 7 predicted proteins | sample M_130807_EF_Meta_FD_87020 | JGI IMG/M metagenome (GOLD analysis project Ga0114968, IMG submission 87020) | Freshwater microbial communities from Lake Montjoie, Canada to study carbon cycling - M_130807_EF_MetaG | ecosystem: Environmental > Aquatic > Freshwater > Lake | place: Lake Montjoie... | reverse complement strand
TGATGAAGCCCCGCTCAGAAAAAGACAAGCCTGCTTTTTCAGCGGCGGGTTTTTTGCCGTTAGGCGTGCGCCCAGCGGGCTGTAGACGGCGCCCCTTTCTCGGCCGAGATGGCGGCGCGCAAAATGCGCATGCACTCGGGGGGGCTTTGCGTTCCAATGCGCCGGTGCTGTCCACCCCGCGGCGGGGCTTATCTAGTCCATTCTTGCGCATGAAGGGCAAGCGCACCGCCTGCGAGCCTGCCGCGATGATGCATCGTTTGAAGCCAACGACTTTCTTGGTACCTGTCTTCTCCTGGCCGTCGCCCGAGGTTTCTTCCACTTCCACGTGGTTGGCGCCGACAAAGCTACCGTAGCCGCGCACCGTGGTCACCTTGCGCATCTTGGCCATGGCCGCCAGACCGCCGGTCAATTTACCGATGACTTTTTCTTTGTGACCACGCAGCTTGTCGATATTGACCACCGGCTTGCCGAAGTCCACGCCGAGGTCGCCTAGGTGCGACACCTCATCCATCACCGCAGCCACATGCAGCAGGGCTTTGGACGGGATGCACCCCACGTTCAAGCAGACGCCACCCAAGGCGGCGTAACGCTCAACGATGACGACTTTCAGCCCCAAGTCTGCGGCGCGAAAGGCAGCGGAGTAGCCGCCGGGGCCGGCACCCAGCACCAGCAGGTCGCAATCGATGTCGGCGCTGCCGCCGAAAGACGAGGCGGTCGGAATGGGAACAGCCGCCACCGGGACAGTTGCCGTTGCCATTGCCGTTGCTGGGTGTGCTGCTGTTGCTGCGGCACTTGGCGGCGGAGCAGCGGGTGCCGCAGACGCATCAGCGCCTGACGCGTCAAGCAGCAGCACGATGGAACCTTCTTTAACCTTGTCGCCCAGCTTGACCTTCAACTCCTTCACCACGCCACCGTGGCTGGCAGGGATTTCCATAGAAGCCTTGTCGGACTCCACGGTGATCAGGCTTTGCTCAGGCTTGATGGTGTCGCCAGGGGCGACCATCAATTCAATAACGGTGACTTCCGCGAAGTCGCCGATGTCTGGAACTTTGATTTCTACGATGGCCATAAATACCTTAATCGGTTGGGGTCAGAGCACGTTTGCTGCGCAAAGTGGTCTGACCCTGAATGTCACAGCTTTTGGGGTCAGAGCACGCTTGCTGGGCACAGTGATTTGGTCCCGAAGTCTTACAAGAGCACGCGGCGGAAGTCGCCCAGAATCTGGCCAAGGTACACGTTGAAGCGCGCGGCGGCGGCGCCGTCGATCACGCGGTGGTCCCAGGTCAAAGACAGCGGCAGCATCAGGCGGGGCTGGAAGGCTTTGCCATCCCAGACGGGCTCCATGGTGGAGCGGCAGACGCCCAAAATGGCAACTTCCGGCGCGTTAATGATGGGAGTGAAATATCGCCCGCCAATCCCACCCAGGCTGGAGATGGTGAAGGTCGCGCCCGACATTTCAGCGGGGCTGAGTTTCCCGTCGCGCGCTTTCTTTGCCAACTCGCCCATTTCCTGGCTGATCTGGAAGATCCCCTTTTTGTCTGCGTCTTTGATCACGGGAACCATCAGCCCGTTGGGCGTGTCAGCGGCAAAGCCAATGTGCCAGTAGTTTTTGTAAACCAAAGCATCACCATCCAAGCTGCTGTTGAACTCGGGGTATTTCTTGAGTGCGGCCACACAGGCCTTGATCAAGAAAGCCAACATCGTGACTTTGATGCCGCTCTTTTCGTTTTCCTTGTTGGTAGACACCCGGAAGGCTTCCAGATCGGTGATGTCTGCATCATCGTGGTTGGTCACTGCCGGAATCATGATCGCGTTGCGCAATAAATTGGCGCCACTGATCTTCTTGATGCGTGACATTTCCTTGCGCTCGATCGGGCCAAACTTGGCAAAGTCCACCTTGGGCCAGGGAATCAAACCGAGCGCGGCCCCATCGCCGCCTGCCGCCGCCTTGGGCGCAGTGGCCGCTTGGGCCTTGGTTTGAGCGGTCCCCGCCATCACCGACTTGGTGAAAGCCTGCACATCGCTTTGGGTAATGCGGCCTTTGGGGCCCTGGCCCTTGACTTCCTCCAGCGGCACGCCAAGCTCACGGGCAAACTTGCGTACTGAGGGTGACGCATGGGGCAAGGCCAGTACCGATGCCACTGGCAGGTGTGCGGGTACCGTGGTGGACGTTGGGACCGCGGGGGCTGCGGCAGGCGCCGAGGTCTCGACGGCAAGCACTGACGGCGGGCTCGCAGGAGCGGCCGCTGAAATCGCAGCCGCAGGTACGGCACCCATTGCGGTGGCACCTAGCAAGGTGCCGACCAAGTCGCCGATATTGACTTTGTCACCCAGCTTGACCGCTAGGGACTGAATAACGCCGGCCGCGGGCGCTGGAATTTCCATGGACGCCTTATCGGACTCCACGGTGATCAGGCTTTGCTCAGCCGCCACGGTATCGCCGGGCTTGACCAAAATTTCAATCACGGTGACGTCTTTGAAATCGCCAATGTCCGGCACGCGCATTTCCACGACCGCTGAAGCCGAAGCAGCCGGGGCTGGGGCGGGCGCTGCCGCTACCACGGCGGCAGCGACTGGGGCGGCCACCGCAGCAGCAGGTGCGGGTGCAGATACCGCAGGCGTGGCCGCAGCGGCGCCTGCCACCTCCAGAAGCAAAACCAAGGAACCCTGCTTGACCTTGTCGCCCAAAGCGACCTTTACTTCCTTGACCACACCCGCCGAAGAAGACGGGATTTCCATGGAGGCCTTGTCCGACTCCACCGTGATCAGACTTTGCTCAGCACGCACCGTATCGCCTACTTTGACCATCAGCTCAATCACGGTCACTTCATCAAAGTCCCCAATGTCGGGGACGTGGATCTCAATCGTTGCCATTGTTCTATCTCCCAGGGCTTTAAGCGTAGAGCGGGTTGATCTTGTCGGCGTTGATGCCGTACTTGGCAATCGCCTCAGCCACTTTGGCCGCGGGCAGATGTCCGTCTTCGCTGAGCGCCTTCAGAGCGGCAACGACGATGTAGTGGCGGTTGACCTCGAAGTGTTCACGCAATTTGCTGCGGAAGTCGCTGCGACCGAAGCCGTCGGTGCCGAGCACTTTGTAGGTCCGGCCCTTCGGGATAAACGGACGAATTTGTTCGGCATAGGCTTTCATGTAGTCGGTCGATGCCACCACGGGACCGGCGTGGTCCGCCAATTGCTGTCCCACAAAGGAAACGCGCGGCGTTTCCAGCGGGTGCAACAAGTTAAAACGATCGGCGTCCTGCCCGTCGCGGGTCAGCTCGTTGAAGCTTGGGCAGCTCCACACGTCCGCCTCAATGCCCCAATCGGCCGCCAGCAGTTCCTGGGCGGCGATCGACTCACGCAAGATCGTGCCCGATCCCAGCAACTGCACGCGCTTGCCTTCTTTGGCGCCCTTCGCCGGTGCAGCGCCGGGCTTGCACAGGTACATGCCCTTAATGATTTGCTCTTCGGTGCCCGCCGTGAGGCCGGGCATCGCATAGTTTTCGTTTAACAAGGTCAGGTAATAGAAAACGTTGTCTTGCTTTTCCACCATGCGCTTCAGGCCGTGGTGCAAGATCACGCCCACTTCATGGGCAAAGGTCGGGTCATAGCTCACGCAGTTCGGAATCGTGCCGGCCATGATGTGGCTGTGGCCGTCCTCGTGTTGCAGACCTTCCCCGTTGAGCGTCGTGCGGCCGGAGGTGCCGCCGAGCAAAAAGCCGCGTGCTTGCATGTCGCCTGCGGCCCACGCCAGGTCGCCGATGCGCTGAAAGCCAAACATCGAGTAATACACATAGAACGGCAACATGATGCGGTTACTGGTGCTGTAGCTGGTCGCCGCCGCAATCCAGCTGCTCATGCCGCCCGCTTCGTTGATCCCCTCTTGCAGGATCTGGCCGGCCTTGTCCTCGCGGTAGTACATCACCTGGTCTTTGTCGACCGGCGTGTACTGCTGGCCGGCGGGGTTGTAGATACCAATCTGGCGGAACAACCCTTCCATGCCAAATGTGCGGGCCTCGTCCCCCAGGATCGGCACGACACGGGGGCCCAGCGCCTGGTCTCGCAGCAGAGTGGTTAAAAAGCGCACGTAGGCCTGGGTGGTGGAAATCTCGCGCCCCTCCGGCGTCGGGTCCATCACCGATTTGAAGGTCTCCAGGGACGGCACCGTGAATTGCTCGTCCGACTTGACGCGGCGGTGCGGCAGATAGCCGCCCAGCGCTTTGCGCCGCTCGTGCAAGTAACGCATTTCGGGCGTGTCGTCGGCGGGCTTGTAGAACGGAATGTCGGCGATCTGGCTGTCAGGCACCGGAATATTGAAACGGTCGCGAAAGGCCTTGATGTCTTCGTCGGTCAGCTTTTTGGTCTGGTGGACGTTGTTTTTGCCCTCGCCACTCTTGCCCATGCCAAAGCCCTTAACGGTCTTGATCAATAGCACGGTGGGCTGGCCCTTGTGATTGACCGCACTGTGGTAGGCCGCGTACACCTTTTTGGAGTCATGGCCGCCCCGGCGCAGCTCAAAAATTTCTTCGTCGCTCATGTGCGCCACCATCGCGGCGGTACGCGGATCCTTCCCAAAGAAGTGCTTGCGCACGTAGGCACCGTCATTGGCCTTCATGGCCTGGTAGTCGCCGTCCAGTGTGTCCATCATCAGCTTGCGCAGCGCACCGTCTTTGTCGCGAGCCAACAGAGGATCCCAGCTGCTGCCCCACAGCAGTTTGATCACATTCCATCCCGCGCCACGGAATTCGCCCTCGAGTTCCTGAATGATCTTGCCGTTGCCGCGCACCGGGCCGTCCAAGCGCTGCAAGTTGCAGTTGATGACAAAAATGAGGTTGTCCAGACCTTCACGCGCGGCCAGACCGATCGCACCCAAGGACTCGACCTCGTCCATCTCGCCGTCGCCGCAGAACACCCAGACCTTGCGGTTTTCGGTATTGGCAATTCCGCGTGCGTGCAGGTACTTCAAGAAACGCGCCTGGTAAATCGCCATCAGGGGGCCAAGACCCATCGACACTGTCGGGAACTGCCAAAACTCGGGCATCAACTTGGGGTGCGGGTAGCTCGACAAGCCATTGCCATCGACTTCCTGGCGGAAGTTGAGCAATTGCTCTTCGGTCAAACGGCCTTCCAGGTAAGCGCGGGCGTAAACGCCCGGGGACACGTGGCCTTGGATGTACAGGCAGTCACCGCCATGGCTTTCGCTCTCCGCATGCCAAAAGTGGTTGAAACCGGCACCAAACAAACTCGCCAATGACGCAAAAGAGCCGATGTGGCCCCCCAGGTCTCCGCCGTCGACCGGATGGTGACGGTTGGCCTTGACCACCATGGCCATCGCATTCCAGCGCATGTAGGCGCGCAGTCGCTCTTCAATTTCGAGGTTGCCTGGGGCGTGTGCCTCCTGGTCGGTTTCGATGGTGTTGACATACCCCGTGGTCGCAGAGAAGGGCATGTCGATGCTTTTCTGGCGCGCATGTTCGAGCAACTGCTCCAACAGAAAGTGCGCGCGCTCCGGACCTTCCGCCTCGATGACGGCCGACAGGGCGTCCATCCATTCGCGGGTCTCTTGGGTGTCGGTATCGCTGCCAATCTGAAAAGGTAACGCCGATGATGGGTGGGTTGCCGGGTTTGTCATGTCGCGCCTCGTGGTTCTGTTGTTGGTAACTAACTGTAGCCTGCCGTAAGTTTCTCATATTTTTTCAAAAATTTCAAATAATGCTTTTACATTTTGTAATATGAAATTTAGTGGGCGCCAGAAAAATCGCACAACGTGAGTGCCGCCTACACTAAGCCCCATGCCCATTGCCGAACTTTTCAGCCTGCCCGAACGCATTGAGATCCGTGCGGTCCGGCGCGTGCGCGCTTGGTGGCGGCGCCTGGCGCCCCACCGGCAAGACTGGGTTGCCATGCTGGCGCCGCTGGCAGCTGTGGCATTGTTCATGGCGGCCATCGTGGCGGCGTTGGGCTATCTGCAGTTCGAAGAAATGGACCGCGAACAGCAGGCGGTGCAGCGCGATGTGGAATACACCCAGCAACGGCTGCGGCTTCGTTTGTTAGAGCGCCAGGAACAACTCTCAAGGATCGCGCGCGAAATATCTAACCGCGAGATCAAGGCCGAGGGCTTTCGAATCCACGTCGCCTCGCTGCTGAACCAATACCCTGAACTACAGGGTGCAGCCTGGCTGGACGAACGCAAGCGGGTGCAAAGCAGCATTGGATCCACAGCGACGTGGATGTTCCAAAGCCAACCCAACGGCGGGCTCAGCCTGCAAGCCGACGGCGACGCCGGCTTCAAACGCGCACGAGACATGCGCCAAACGGTCTACTTGCAGCGCGCCAAGGAGGGCGAATACGCGCCCTTGTTACAACTATTTATCCCGGTCACCAGCGACGGGCGCTTCGCTGGGGTCCTGCTGGCCGAATTTTCCATTGACGGCCTGTACCGTTACGGCGTGCCCAGCGAAGTGTCTGCGCGTTATGCCGTGTCGCTCCAGGATGCCAAAGGCGCGGTGTTGGCCGGTGTCGGACTGCCCCTCAAAGGCAATGCCGCCCAAATGCCTTGGCGACGCAAAGCCAACACCTATTCGATGCCGATCTCGCCGGTCGGGGCGGACTTGGTGATCCGGGCGCAGGCCTACCGCGCCTCCACGGGTCTGATCGGCAGCGGCTCCTTTTGGCTTATCAGCGCGCTCAGTCTGATGACCACGTGGATGCTGGTGGCAAATTGGCGCCACACCCGCAAACGCCTGCAAGCCCAACAAGCCTTGCTGTCCGAGACCAATTTTCGGCGCGCCATGGAAAACTCCATGCTCACAGGCATGCGGGCCATGGATTTGCAGGGTCGCATCACCTACGTCAACGCGGCTTTTTGCATGATGACCGGTTGGAGCGAGTCTGAATTGGTGGGACGCACCGCTCCCTTTCCTTATTGGCCCGAAAGCGATATTGAGCAGCTTACCGCCCTGTTGGACCAGGAACTCGCGGGCAAGACCCACCAAGGTGGCATTCAGGTTCGGGTCAAGCGGCGCGATGGCGTGCTGTTTGATGCGCGCCTCTATGTCGCCCCCTTGATTGACGCCCTCGGGGCACAAACCGGGTGGGTCACTTCGATGACCGACATTACCGAGCCCAACCGGGTTCGTGAGCAACTCTCCGCCTCTCATCTGCGATTCACGACAGTTTTGGAGGCGCTGGATGCCTCAATTTCGGTGGCACCTTTGGGCAGCGACGAGCTGGTGTTTGCCAACAAGCTGTACCGCCAATGGTTTGGCACCCAGGCCGGCGGCCACCTCCAACTGGTGGCGGAAGCGGGCATGCCGCAATCCAAGACCAGCCACGATTCAAACGATGACGTCGACCTCTTTGCCGGTTTCCCCCTGAGTGATCTGCCCGAAAGCGACACAGAAAGCGCCGAACTGTTCATTGCGGCGCTGGGCAAATGGCTCGAGGTCCGGACCCGCTACCTCAGCTGGGTGGACGGCCGACTGGCGCAAATGGTGATCGCGACCGACATTACCAGCCGGCGCATGGCGGAAGAGTTGGCCGCCACCCAGGCCGAAAAAGCGCAGTCCGCCAGCCGGATGATCACCATGGGCGAAATGGCCTCCAGTGTTGCGCACGAGCTGAATCAACCACTGACTGCGATCAACAACTATTGCAATGGCATGGTTTCACGCATCAAGGACCAGCAGATCACGCCCGATGAATTGCTGGGGGCGTTGGAAAAGACCGCAAAACAAGCGCAGCGTGCCGGCAACATCATCAAGCGCATCCGCAACTTCGTCAAACGCAGCGAGCCCAACCGAACCCAGTCGGATGTCGAAACCATGGTGAATGAATCCCTGGAGTTGGCCGAAATTGAGCTTCGGCGTTTCAATGTCCGCCTGATTCGACACATTGCCAGCGACTTGCCTTCCCTCATGGTCGACCGTATTCTGATTGAGCAGGTGCTGGTAAACCTGCTGCGCAACGCCGCCGAATCGGTGGACGCCGCCCAGCGGCCCGCGCCAGAGCGCAGCGTGGAGCTCAGGGTGTCAAGCAGCTTTTACGAGGGGAAAAGGGGCGTCGAGTTTTCTGTGCAAGACACCGGCAACGGCATTGCACCTGAAGTGATGTCGCGTCTCTATGAGGCCTTCTATTCCACCAAAGCCGATGGCATGGGGATTGGTTTGAGCCTGTGCCGATCCATTGTCGAGTCGCACCGGGGGCGAATGGCAGCCGAGAACCTCTACAATGGTTTGGCAGTTTCCGGGTGCAGATTCTTGTTCTGGCTACCCGAGGGCTGACCTGCAAAGCCAGCCGAAAACATACTGGAATTCACTACCTTCTGACTTGGATGCACTCATGAGCTTAATCCCCAAAAAAGGCACGGTCTACGTGGTCGACGACGACGAGGCGGTACGTGACTCGCTGCAGTGGCTGCTGGAGGGCAAAGGCTACCGTGTTCGCTGCTTTGATTCGGCCGAGTCGTTCTTGAGCCGCTATGACGCCCGCGAAGTGGCCTGCTTGATCGTCGATATCCGTATGGGCGGCATGACCGGGCTGGAACTGCAGGCGCGATTGATTGAGATTCGCTCCCCCCTGCCCGTCGTGTTCATTACAGGCCACGGTGATGTGCCGATGGCGGTGGACACCATGAAAAAGGGCGCGATGGACTTTATCCAAAAGCCCTTTAACGAGGCCGACCTCGTTCCCTTGGTCGAACGCATGCTCGAACACGCCAAAGAGACTTTCGCGGGCTCACAACTCGCCGCAAGCCGCGAAACATTGCTCTCCAAACTCACGCTTCGCGAATCACAGGTCTTGGAGCGCATCGTGGCGGGCCGCCTGAACAAGCAAATTGCAGACGATCTGGGCATCAGCATCAAAACAGTGGAAGCGCACCGTGCCAACATCATGGAAAAATTGAGTGCCAACACCGTGGCAGATCTGCTCAAGATTGCCCTGGGCCAAGCCGTGGCCAAAGCCTGACCGCCCACCGACCCATCCGAACCCGTTGACCCCTCCCGAAATACCGACGCCGACCCATGACTGCAACTGTTCCCGCACACCAAGCTGCCAATATTGACGGCGTAGCCCTGTCCGCGCGATTGCGCGAGGACGTCACCCGCCGTACGCTGGCGCTCAAAGCCCGTGGCGTGACGCCGGGCCTGGCCGTGTTGTTGGTGGGCGACAACCCGGCATCGCAGGTCTATGTGCGTAACAAGGTCAAGGCCTGCGCGGAGTCAGGATTGCACTCGGTGCTGGAACGCCACGGCGCCGACATGACCGAAGCCGCCTTGCTCGCCCGCATTGACGCATTGAACAAGGACCCCAGCATTCATGGCATTTTGGTGCAATTGCCCGTGCCCGCGCATATCGATGCCAACAAGGTCATTGAGGCCATCTCCCCTGCCAAGGATGTGGATGGTTTTCATATCGCCAGTGCCGGCGCGCTGATGGTGGGCCAACCGGGATTTTTGCCATGCACTCCCTACGGCTGCATGAAGATGCTGGAATCCATTGGCTACGACTTGCGTGGCAAACATGCCGTCGTGATTGGCCGCAGCAATATTGTTGGTAAGCCCATGGCGATGCTGCTGCTGCAAAAAAACGCGACCGTAACCATTTGCCACAGCGCAACCCGAGACCTCAAGGCCATGACCCTCCAGGCCGATGTAATAGTGGCCGCCGTGGGCAAGCGCAATGTGCTGACCGCCGACATGGTCAAGCCCGGCGCCGTAGTGATTGACGTGGGCATGAACCGCAATCCTGAGGGCAAACTGTGCGGTGACGTGGACTACGACGGTGTTCGGCAGGTCGCCAGCCACATCACGCCCGTCCCCGGGGGAGTGGGGCCCATGACCATCACCATGCTGCTGGTCAACACCTTGGAATCCGCAGAGCGCAGCCTATGAACCCGCTTTTGCTGGCGTCTGATACGCCACTGTTTGACCAAATCCGACCTGAGCATGTGGCTCCGGCCATCGAACAGTTGCTGGCACACGCCCAGAGCGCGCTGGAGACTGTGACGGCGCCCGAATTCCCAGCCGAGTGGTCCGCCATGGCTACTACGCTGGATACCGCCAACGAAAAACTCAGCATGGCATGGAGTGCGGTCAGCCACCTCAATAGCGTGGCGGACAGCCCCGAACTGCGTGCCGCGTACAACGCCGCGCTGCCCCAGGTGACCGAGTTCTGGACGCGTCTGGGTGCCGATGAACGGCTCTACGCCAAGTACAAGGCCATGGATCCCCAGCGCCTGACGACTGAACAGCGCCAAGCCCACAAAAATGCAATACGCAACTTTGTGTTGGGGGGTGCAGAACTGCAAGGCGGCGCACGCACGCGGTTTGCAGAGATTCAGGAACGCATGGCAGAACTGAGCCAGAAGTTCAGCGAAAACACGCTCGATGCCACGGACGCCTACTATTACTTCGCCACCGCCGAAGAGATGGCGGGTGTGCCCGACGATGTCACGCAGGCAGCGCGCACCGCCGCCGTGGTTGACGGAAAAGAAGGCTTCAAACTGAGCCTCAAAATGCCTTGCTACTTGCCGGTAATGCAATTTGCCACCAGCAGCGCCCTGCGCGCCACGCTGTATCGGGCCTACGCGACTCGCGCCTCGCTGGAGGCCGCGCCCGAGGCACAGCACTTTGACAACGGCCCCGTGATGCGCGAGATCTTGACGCTGCGCCATGAGGAAGCCCAACTTCTCGGCTTTGCCAACTTCGGCGAATTGTCGGTGGCACCCAAAATGGCCGATTCGCCCGATGCCGTGATTGCTTTTTTACGCGATCTGGCCCGGCGGGCCCGCCCATACGCCGAACGCGACGTCGCCGAACTACGCGCCTTTGCGGCTGAACACCTGAACCTCACCGATCCCCAGGCCTGGGACTGGGCGTTTATCGGCGAGAAGCTGAAGGAAGCCCGCTACGCTTTCAGCGAACAAGAAGTTAAGCAGTATTTCACCCTGCCCAAAGTGCTGGCAGGCCTCTTCAGAATCGTTGAAAACCTGTTTGATGTCCGAATCTCCAAGGATGAGGCCCCGGTATGGAACCCGGCCGTTGCCTTCTATCGGATCGAGCGCCAGACGCCTGCCGGTCGCACGCTGATTGGTCAGTTTTACCTCGACCCGAGCGCCCGAAGCGGCAAACGCGGTGGCGCCTGGATGGACGATGTGAGAACCCGCTGGCTGCGTCCCGACACCGGCGCACTGCAAACGCCGATTGCACACTTGGTGTGCAACTTTGCCGAAGGCAGCGAGACGGACGGTGTTCAAAAGCCTCCGCTGCTGTCGCATGACGACGTCACCACGCTCTTCCACGAGTTTGGCCACGGCTTGCACCACCTCCTCACGCAGGTGAATGAGCGTGATGTCGCCGGCATCAGCGGCGTGGAATGGGACGCGGTGGAATTGCCCAGCCAGTTCATGGAGAACTTCTGCTGGGAGTGGAATGTGATTGCCCAGATGACCGCCCACGTGGACACTGGCGCGCCTCTTCCGCGCGCCTTGTTTGACAAGATGCTGGCGGCCCGCAATTTCCAAAGTGGCATGCAAACCTTGCGCCAGATTGAGTTCTCTTTGTTCGACATGCTGCTTCATTCAGGTCAGGCGCCGCACAACGATCTGATGGCCCTGTTGCAACAAGTACGCGATGAAGTCGCTGTCCTGCCCAGCCCCGCCTTTGCCCGCAGCATTAATACGTTCAGCCATATTTTTGCCGGTGGCTATGCCGCGGGTTATTACAGCTACAAGTGGGCCGAGGTGCTGAGCGCTGATGCCTATGCCGCCTTTGAGGAATCAGCCTCGGCGACTGGCGAACACGACCCCCTCACCGGCAAGAAATACCTGGAAAGCATTCTGGAGGCCGGTGGCAGCCGTCCCGCGATGGAGTCTTTCAAGGCCTTCCGGGGGCGTGAACCGACGCTGGACGCCCTGCTGCGCCACCAAGGGATGGCACAGGGTACAGCACTAACGGCCCCGTGCGCCGTCAGGAATCCTGCTTTAGGCGCGGCACCGCCCTGAGCAGCGCTTGCGTGTAGGCATGCTGGGGCTGCTCTAGCACCTGGCGTGCCGGGCCGTACTCCACCAACTTGCCACCTTGCATCACAGCAATGTCGTGCGCCAGGTACTCCACCACGCCAAAGTTGTGCGTAATGAACAAATACGCCACGCCCAGTTCTGCCTGCAGATCGCTCAACAAGTTCAGTATTTGTGCCTGTACGGATACGTCGAGCGCCGATGTGGGTTCGTCTGCCACGATCAGGCGGGGCTCAACCGCGAGGGCGCGGGCAATCGCCAGCCGCTGACGCTGGCCCCCCGAAAACTCATGCGGGTATCGTGTCAGAGCGGCCGCTGACAGGCCCACCTTGTCCAAGAGCGCGGCCACACGCGCGCGCCGCGCCGCCGCGCCGACCTCGGGGTGCAAGGACGCCACGCCCTCTTCCAGAATCTCGTTGACCCGCATCCGGGGGTTGAGTGACGCAAAAGGGTCTTGAAACACGATTTGGGCCGACTTGCGCACGGCACGCAACTGCTGCCCGTCCAGCGCACCCAAGTCCTGGCCCTGCAACTCCACCCGACCAGACACCTGCGCTTGACCGCGCAGCAACTGCAACAGCGCTTTGCCAACCGTCGTCTTGCCGCTGCCCGATTCGCCCACCAAAGCCAAGGTGCGTCCTGGTTGCACCTGGAAAGACACGCCATCCACCGCTTTCACATGGCCCACGGTGCGCTGTAACAAACCTTTTCGGATCGGAAACCAGACTTTGTAGTCTTGCACCGTCAACAGGGGTGACGCCGCCTCACTGGCCGTCGTCGAGGCGCCGTCAAGCGTGGTGGACACCGTCGCGGGCACCAAATTGCGGCTAGCGCACTGAACCGGCAGCGTCCCTTGGTAGATGAAGCACCGCACCGCATGTCCGGGACTCTTTTCAAGCAATTGGGGCGCCTCGGTCCGACACAAGACTTGAGCATCTTGGCAGCGATCAGCAAACCGGCAACCCTGAAACGACTGACTCAATGGCGGTACCACGCCGGCTATAGACGCCAATCGTTGGCCGCGCTTGCTGGCATCGGGCAAAGCATCGAGCAAATTGGCGGCATAGGGGTGCAAAGGCGTGCCAAAAAAGTCCTTGGCATCGGCCACCTCCACGACCTGACCGGCGTACATCAGCGCCACGCGATGCGCCATCTGCGAAACGATCGCCAGGTCATGGGTAATTAACAGCAAAGCCATGTTTTGGATTCGCTGCAAGTCCTGAAGCAGGGTCAGGATCTGCGCCTGAATGGTCACATCGAGTGCCGTGGTGGGTTCGTCGGCAATCAATACATCGGGCTCAGCCGCCAGAGCGATCGCGATCATCACCCGCTGTTTTTGCCCACCCGAGAGCTGAAAGGGGTAGCCAAGTGCGCGACGCTCGGGGGCGTCAATTCCCACCCGGTGCAGCCATTGCACTGCCTTGGCGGCACTTTCAGGCCCCCGCAGTGCCGTGTGGCGCTCGATCACCTCTTCAATTTGGCGGCCTACCGTCATCACCGGGTTCAAACTGGTGGCAGGTTCCTGAAAAATGATGCTGATTTTTCGGCCCCGGAACTCGCGCATTTGGGACTCGGGCAAAGACATCAACTCTGTGCCATCCATATCCACCCGCCCGCTGGTCACGCGACCACTGTCGGGTAAGAGCCGCAACATGGACAAGGCGGTCATGGACTTGCCACAGCCAGACTCTCCCACTAACGCAAAAGTTTCGCCCTGTGCGATGGTCAGGGACAGCGCATCGACGGCGCGGACCAGTGCCGTGTCGGTTTCGAGATCGGTGGTGAGTTGCTTGATTTCAATCATGGCGCGACTCCTGCGGCCGCTGAGGTAGGGGGCGCTTTGGTCCGTCGGA
>Ga0114968_10002553_pt1 | contig 13886 bp, 7 predicted proteins | sample M_130807_EF_Meta_FD_87020 | JGI IMG/M metagenome (GOLD analysis project Ga0114968, IMG submission 87020) | Freshwater microbial communities from Lake Montjoie, Canada to study carbon cycling - M_130807_EF_MetaG | ecosystem: Environmental > Aquatic > Freshwater > Lake | place: Lake Montjoie... | reverse complement strand
TTTAGAAGGTTTATAAAAATCCAAAAATATTAGTCAATTAAAATAATTAGTCAAATATTTTAATAAATAGTTAACCTTTAGAAGGTTTATAAAAATCCAAAAATATTAGTCAATTAAAATAATTAGTCAAATATTTTAATAAATAGTTAACCTTTAGAAGGTTTATAAAAATCCAAAAATATTATCTATAAATAAAAAACAAAACACGTTAATTATAATATATTATATTATATATAATATGGGTTATTATAAACAAAAAAACAAAAATTAAAAAAAGCTGTAAAAAAATAAAAAACATGTTTTAAAAAATAAAAAGAGCAGCAAAAAATATAAAGGAGGAAATCCTCTTACATTGGCACAGGCTAGGGAAGAACAACAAATGGCTTCTAATATGTATGATATTTTTATTGAAAAGTATTATAAAGCACGTGATGAAAACACTAGAGAAAATTTTTTTAGATGGGCTAGTAATGAAGACGTTCTTAGATCAGCTTATAATATGTATATTATATATATTAAAATGTATGATAAAAAAACTGATGCAAACACTAAAGAAAAATATCTTGAATGGTCTAATAAAGAAAAAGCTGTAATAGATAAAATAAAAAAAAATATTGAAGAAATGGGTATTGTTGGGAGTATTGAAGAAAAAGTTAAAATACATTATGGTATATATAATCATTATACTAACAAGTCTAATACCGCAACTGATGCAAACACTAAAGAAAAATATCTTGGATTGGCTAATGATGAAAAAGCTTTAATAGATAAGCTTACCCCTTAAAATACGCATTGCTATAAATAAAGGTTAAATATATCTTTAATACTTTAAATAATAAAAATATATTTAAAATGAATACAAATGAAATTATTTCAATGGTAAAAAACGCAAAGAAAGAGCAAATGTTGTATTCCACTATTAGTGTAGATAATTTGTTACAATCATTAGAAAAAGAAAGTCATGAATATTTAGAAAATAAATCATTTAAAACAATTGCCGAAGATATTGTTAACGAACTAAACCTTTTAAATATTTCTAACACTGAAATACCCGGTTTATGTAATAAATTAAATGAATATTTTATAATAAAAAATATTCATGATTTTCGTAAGTCACATTTTATTAGATATATAAAAAAAGGCGAAACAAAACTATATAATGGAGGTATATTGGTAAATATTTATAAAAACGAAAAAAATATAATGTATGTTAAATTACTTATTTTTGGTAACCGGTTTATTACTGTACGTTTGGAAGAATATGTTTTTTTCCAAAAATTAACACCTGATGAAAAAATAATTCTTCTTTCATTTGATTATATAGAAAAATTGTATGAAGATCACGACAACTCGTAATATAAATATTTTGCCATTTTTACCTATATTTTTTTCGGTAAATAATTTTGGTACTTTATATTATGGTGTATATAGTTAACCCTTTAACGTTTTTACAAACATCAAATATTTTACACAATTTATGGTGTAGTATTTACAATGATTAATTAAATTAATAAATTGTTAACACTTTGCTGATTATATCGACGAATTTGTTGGTAAATGGTTTTGTTTTTTGTAACTATATAGTTTATATTGTTTATGGTTTCATTTTTTTACAATATAAAAAAATGAAAATTAAAAAAAACGAAAATTAAAAAAATGAAATATTTAAACCTTCATAAATGGTAAAGGGTTAAACCAAATAAAAGTTAAAAAATAAAAAACGTTTTTTTATGTGTTTTTTATTTTTTATTTCATTGGTTTAAGTAAAATAATAATATATTATATTGAATATGAAACAATAGGATTTTGAGTATATACATTCGTAATAGGAGCTCGACAAAGTGGACATTTATATAAATTGCGTGTTAAACATCCTTTGATACAAGTTTTACAAAATTCATGAGAACATTCCAAATATACATATGTTTCATTATCCAAATTATTTAAACATACGGAACATTCCATTAACTCGTCGCATTTTTTCTCTGTTTTGTGAACTGTATATTGTCGCGTGATTAAAGGCGGAGGATTAGTTGTATAGAAAGGAATCGGTATGTTGTTAGTATTTGCTCTTTCTTCCCATCCATTATTTACTCTTTCAATCCACCCTGGTTCTTGTCTTTGAACAGTATTATATAGTCTATTACTTTGTGATAAAATAATGTTTGAATAAGCGCGACTTCGTTCAACTCTTTGTCTTTGTAATTCGCCATTTATTTGTTGATTACTTCGGGGTTGTAAATTTCCAACTTGTGGATGTAAAATTTCACGGGTTACCGCAGTAATACCAGGTGTTAATTGATACGGGCTAATTAAATGTCCAGGTGAAAGTGGAACAAATGCGTAATTGTAAAATCTACATGCCATAATAGTTAATATTATAATTAAATCCTTTTTATTTCCATCAATACTGGAAACATCATTTAGTTTTTTTTTAAAATCTTCAATTGACATTTTTAATTGAATAACAGTATATTTACCATTTAGTATTATTTTAATACAAATATTGAATTCATCTCTTGTTAAATTATGACGTTGTGAAGCGGTGTAAGTAGATTGTATAATTCCATTTATTTCCTCTTCTTTTACACGGGTGTTTGGATGAGAACATGCGGATTTTGTATGAAGATTTGATCTACAAAAAATACACGGCATTTTAAAGTGTGAGAAAAGTTTGTGTTAATAAAACTTTCAAATAGCGTTGTATCAAGCGTTGTATCAAGTGTTGTATCAAAATTTATAAACAATAATGACAATAATTAAATATCAAGTAAAACATATATTATACATATTATATTATAAAAAAATATAATCAATTTTATAAAAATAACAATAACAATAACAATAATAATACTTTATACAACAGTTCCACCAGTAGAACCAAACCCACCCATTCGGGTGGTTGTTGTTAACTGTTCTTTATTTGTTAATATATTTACGTATATTGGTAAAAGTAGTGGATGACATATTTGAACCAATCTTACTCCAGAATCTATTTTATATTTTGTTTCGCTAATCGTTAAATATCGAAAAGCACATAGCAAATTATTTCTATATCCGGAATCAATTACCCCAATGTGATTTGATAGCATTAATTGTGTTTTAGCCATACTCGACCGTGGATATAAATAATAACCAGTAGGTATATAATTAACTTCATTATGTTCATTTGGATTAGTTATACTAATTACATTAGTAATATTAGTTTCGGTTTGCTTTGGTAAAACCTCCCACATTTGTGTTTTAATAAGTAAATCAACCATTTGAGTTTGAAAAGGAATTGTAAATTCTACATCATCCGGTATAAAAAGGTCAAACCCTGCGTTTGGGTAAATATTATTTTCCAATTCATTGTTGTGTTTTTCAACATGTGCCTTGTATTTTTCCAACAAATCTGGTCGACTTTCATCCACATAAATTTCCAATAACACGTAACTCATTTGTTTTACAATATATTATTATATAAACTATTTTTTTAACCCGTTATCGATTTCAATTTTTTTACAAATTTTAACCCTTTATCGACAAATTCGTCGGTATAATCGGCAACTGGTTAAAAGGATAAATAATATATATATATTACTTTATTATTTCATTCTTTTATAATTAATGTCAATGGAAAAATCAACCGAAAAATCAACTATAATGAGAACATTCAATAAACATTTTATTGAATTTATAGATGATATTATTCGTATTTTTCCAGAAAAAAAAGAAATACAAATTGCCAAAACCGGATTTGAAACAATAAAACATTCAAATCCAACAATTATTATTCGTATGTGGTATTCTCATATTTATCAAAGATATGGTTATGAGGTTGATAATGGTGATATTGATTTTTTTTTTAATAAAGACTATAATGTAGATTTAATTAATACAGATCAAAATAATGAAATAATATCATTTATAGAAGAGTTTCGTGAACCATTGCGAAATATGAATTCTATTAACCGGGAACATTCTATTAAGTATATACAAAATTTAAGTCAATTATCTCTTATGTATAATAATCTTGGAAAAACAAGTACATAATTTTATTGTTGTTTTATTGTTGTTTTTGTGTTTGTTTTTGTTTTTGTTTTTGTTTTTGTGTTTGTTTTTGTGTTTGTTTTTGTGTTTGTTTTTGTTTTTGTGTTTGGTTTTGTGTTTGTTTTTGTTTTTGTGTTTGTGTTTTTATAACTAATGGTTTTGCGTGTAAAATATTTATAATATGAGTATACTTTTTCTTTAAAACATCAATTGTCGGACGTTTAAAACAATTTGGATGAACCATATAAAATAATAATTTGTACATTTTTTTTATAAAAAACATATTTTTATTATAAACCATTTTTTTACCTTGGTATTTAATTTTAATTGGTTTATCATTAAATTCCAATAACTTATATGTTTGAAGTAAAACATATAATAATGAATATCCCAACCCGTATATATCATGTGTCAACATTGTGTTATATTTAATTTCTTCAATTGTATGATCTTTATATATATTTACATTAAATAAGTTAAATATATTTTCTTTATTTAAATAATTATAATTTATTACGGGTGTAGATAAATGGCTATTATTGTATTTTTTTATTGTTACTGTATTATTTGATATATTTAATGTTTTATTTATTGGTGGAACTATATCCATTATAAAAGTAATATATGATTCCATAAACGGTTTATATGGATTAAACGGTTCAATTCCTAATTTATATTTAAACTCAGTATTTGTTAATTGTGTAATAAAATTGTAAACAACTGGATTTAAAATGTATGTTTCTGGTGGGTATGAAAAATGAACATCTTCTTTATTATAATGTTCAAAATCAGTTGTTAATCCAAAATCTATTATATTAAAACGTTGATTAACATGGTCATATACAATATTTGCCGGTCTTAAATCAGTATGAACTATTTTATTTTTTATAAAATCACTTAATGTATCTATAAGAACAATGCTATTTTTCCAAAATTCAGTTATTATTTTACTTTTACGTTTAATTTCACTTTTTTGAAATGAATACGTTGAATAAATAGATAATATAGTATGTTTATGGTAGTCCTTTTCTGTTAATTTTTTAGTTGTATTTTTAGTTAACATAAGATAATTAACGAATTTATCAAAATCAAGGCCTCCATTTTGAATCGTTAATAATGCTATTTCATTTTGAGGTAATAGTTCGCCCATATCATTAACAACAAGTTTACAACTTTTTATTAAATCTATTTGTTTAGCTTCTAAACTTGGTGTACAAATAGTAGGTGGTGGCAAATGATATTTAAATTGAGAATCGACATTATCAACCATTTTTTGTTTTTTTATTTCGTTAATTGCGTTTAATTTTGTAGTTAATTTTGTTACTTTATTACGGTAATAACTTGACGCTTTTTTTTTATTACAAATAAGAGGTGGTTTGTATACACAACCGTAACTACCTTTACCTATCATAGACATATATAATTGACAAATATTTTACTTATATTTTTTAACCCTTACTTGAAACAATCATTTTATAAAATATTTAACCCTTATTTGATTTAACTTGCTAATCCGTACATTAATTAAAATTGAGTTTTACAATAATATTTATATTGTGTTACCATTATTGGTCTTAATTATTTTATAAAATCCTATAAAATAGAAATTTATAAAATGCTTGTTATAAATAAGGGTTAATGTGCGGTTTAACCCTTTGTCATTTCTGGACTTTTAAAACCTTTTATTTTTTTTATATTGTAAAAAAAATAATACCATGTAATAAAAATGATACTATAAATGGTATAAACTATATCTTGTTACAAAAGACAATTTTCGTCAATATAAAAGGTAAAGGGTTAAATAAGGTGTAAATAATTAACATTTATTTTTATTTTTTATTATTAAGTCATAGTTTAACCAATATAAAATGGATTTTATAGGCATTTCCCATACATACTCATATACAAAATTACGGGTTATTTTTTTCTTCTGTCCCGCCTTTAAGAACGGTAAATATACATTATAATGTAAGTGATTAATATGAAAACTGTATTGATACGGTATATTTCCATTTAAAACATCCGGTTTTTTTAAAATATATTTATTTACGTAATACCAATAAATACTATTAACAAATATATTAAACTCCTCTTCAAATTTTAAAAATAAATCGGTATATTGTGGAAAAATATAAATAAACTCAGCTAAACGGTTCGAAAAAATTAATTCATAATACTTGTATTTGTAACTTGGATGATTTCCACGCAATTCCTTAAAATATTTATATATAGTGTTTTCAACCTTTGTACGTGTTCCGGTTTCTGTATCGGTAATCATAATACCCATTGTATAGTTAGTTTCATTTTCATCAACATTATTAGTATCTAAATCCATTACCAAAGATGATGAAAAATTAGCAATAGCATTACCCGTTTTTATATTTTGTTTTTCAATTTCCATATAAATATTTTCATATGTTGAAATACATTCAAAAATCATTGGAAACTTTATATTCGATTTTGGTAAAATGTTCCATTTCATAAATACAGTTTGTGGAATATACTTTACCTCCCAATCCCCCGTTTTTTCATAAACTGCGACTAAATACAATGTCGGTCTTAAAACAGTATGAACAATATGATTTTCCGGGTGTTTAATAACAAAACTATAAAACATGTTTTTATTTAAATTTGCCATTTCATCAAAATTAGGTGATTCAAAACCACCAATAACATCTATAAACATTTCTTTGAATGTTTTCTGTTTTTTAACCAATGGATTTTTAAAATATGTATAGTTACCTGAAACCGCCTTTTTCGTTGAAATTTCCCATTTTTCTTGTTCCAAATCCCACCATAAATTAATCATCGTTCCTTCAATAATTTCTGTAATAATAAACTTTGAATCGTTTAAATATTCGTATTTTTCTTTAAAAATATTAATTGAAACCGATTTGGGTAAAGAAAACGACAATAAACGTGTTTCATTTTCATTTACAATAACAGACCTCATTGTTCCAGCTGGTGTAAACGACAAATTAATATTTCCTATTTCTTCTTCTGGTCTTTCATATTCTTCGCATTCTACTTCATCTGAATATTCGTTTTCTTTGTTACTTTCGTCTAATTTGGTTAAGGTTTGTTTAATTAGCACTTTCGGTAAATCCGCTGATATAACAGTATATGTTAATGACTGATCTTTTAATGTTACTTTTTTTTTAAAAATAGAATCTAATTCAGATATTGATTTAATATTATAATAATGTTCCATTCGTTAAATATTATAATTGAAAATGTAAAAAACAGATATAATATATAAAGCAAAATCTTTATACTCATTTTACAATAAATTTACGTTTTAATATTGGAACGGTTGTATTAAGTAAAAAATCTGTTAAATTAACGATATTATTTTTATAATTTTCTGTATTTAATATAATTTCTTGAATTCTTTCTTTCATTTCTTTAAGTTCGGTATACTTAAATGAAGGAGTTATAATACTAAAACGAGGAGGTTCATTTTTTTCAATTAATGCTGGTGAACGAATATAATAAATATAATCATGTATATTTCCACCACCTAAAAACAACCAATCAACACCTTCTACCATATTTTTTAATGTGGTTGAATTAAATAAAATTATAGGAATTTGTACTTCAATTGAAATTATCCAATAATCTAAATTTGTTAAATAATAATCCTCGCTATATATCAACGTTTCAAAGGAAACAGTACCTTTACTTACTTTATCAATAAGGTCAACTTTTCCTTCTTTCTTTAATATATACATAATTTGTTTTTCAAATGTTTTCATATATTTAGAATATCCAATCCATAGTATTTTTCGTATTAGTTGAACAGTAATTTCACCTTTACCCTCTAACCTTCTTCGTAAAATATAAATTATTGGAGAATAAGAACAAATAACCGTATTTTTAAATCCAATTTCTTTTGTTTTTGGATTTGCCGCAAATTCGCGACTCCATGTTCCAGCAACTGAACGTATTGAATTTACACAATACTGTTCATCTTCATTTTCATTATCGTCGTTATTTATACCTTCTATTTCATTTTGTGTAATTTTATTACTATAAGGGTCAAATATTGCCGGTTCAGCATAACTATATTCCGTATTTTGTATTTGGGGAGCAGTATTAAACTGCTGAATATCCTTAAAATATTCATGTGTAAGCAATGATTTTAATACTAAAAATTCATCGTTATTAATACTATATTGTTGGTTTGGAATACTTAAAAAATACTTTGGCTGAAATAAAAATAGTCGAATTCTAGTATATCTTAATATTTCATCCGCTATTTTTGCGTAATATAGTATTTCATTGTCGTAATTATTAATTAAATTAAATTTTGGAACTATTAAAGAAAATCCAGTATTAGAAGAAAATATACTATATTTCTTTGAAATGTAGTCGGTTGTTGTTTCATTTGCTTCCGTTTCATTCGCTTCCGTTTCATTCGCTTCCGTTTCATTCGCTTCCGTTTCATTCGCTTCCGTTTCATTCGTTTCCGTTTCATTCGTTTCCGTTTCATTCGTTTCCGTTTCATTCGTTTCCGTTTCATTCGCTTCCGTTTCATTCACTTCCGTTTCATTTGCTTCCGTTTCATTCGTTTCCGTTTCGTTTGCTTCCGTTTCGTTTGCTTCCGTTTCGTTTGCTTCCAAATTTGTTGTATTTTTTATTATTTTTTCCGCCATTTTTATTTCCATTTCTTTAAATTCAACCGTTTTTTCCAATAATTCCTTTAAAATTTCAATTAATTTCTTTAATTTTTCTTTATATAACAATGACATCGTATCAATAATTTCTTGTATTTTACCAACAATAAATGTGTTTTCATATTTAGTAAGTAATATACGAACAAGTGAACGAAACATAACATAAAACTGACTTTCCAAAGAAATACCAAGTATTACGTTTTCACGTTCTTTGTCTTCAAAACTAACTGTATTTAATGTTTTATCAGCAATTATATAATTTGATCCAGAAACTATTTCTATAGGTAAATTACCATCGATTGTTATAGTGTTTTCTACTGTTTCTGGTTGTGATAATTGTATAAATTGGTTCGTTTCGGTTAAAATACCTACCACTAAACCGTCTTCTACTACTTTTAACTTGGGTTCTACTAAAAGTAATCCAGATGTATTTTTTTGAATATTTCGTAATCGGTGAATAGTTGTTTCATAATTTTTATATACAATATCTTCTTCGTCCGCAAATTTAATAGGTATTACTGGAGTTTTAATTTTCGAAGATGGAAAAACTGGAATATAAACACCTTCATCTGGTAATTTGTCCGAATTTACGTTTTTTACTGTACGGTGTGTTACATATAGTCCTATTATTTTACCTTGATAATTTGATAGTTGAAGTTGAATATTATAGTCATTTTTTTTTAATATACGATATATTTGGTCGGCCTCGTAATTTTTTTTAAAATGATATATTTTTGGACGACTTGGTTGTGAGGCGCAGTATTTCTTTGATAGTGATTTTATTGTTTGTATTGTTTGTATAACCGGTTTAATTGGTGATTTTTCTAAAAACGCTTTCGTAACTCGAATCATTTTATCTTTTTCTTCATACAAATAAATTGGTTCATAAAAATCATCTTGTTTAATTAAAATAACTGTTTCTCGATTTGTAAAATCAAATGACTTATTTGACATTGACACGGTTGGGCATATTATTTCTACATTATCCGTTAAATCGTCGTTTGGAATTTGTAATATAATAAGATTAATACCGTCTTTAATTAATTCGGGTTTATTATCTGTTATTGCGTCCCATAAAAATGTATGATCAATTTCAACATCTGGATCTTTTAAATAAGACAGAAATCCGCGATAGGCATAAATTATTGTTTTAATATATGATATTTTTGAAAAGAGTTCATCATTTTCGTCGAGTTTTTCTTCTATAAAGTCGGTAATTTTTTTTTCAGTAAGTTTTGTGGTTTCTTTATCATTAAATGTATTTACCCATATTTGACTATTTTGAAAACGAGTAAAATCATTAAAAGTAATGGTTTTTGATATTGAGTTTTCTTTAAAAACGGATATTAAAGAACCATTATGATAATTTACAAAATCGTCTACTGATATTGTATTACATAGTATATTTTTCATTTCCGTAATTGTAGGTGGAATTTCAAGTTCTTGTTTATAAGAATAAATTTCGGCAAAACACGCAATAAATGATTGTTTGTTTGAGTTTTCCACACCATACCGAAGTAAACATGGTGTATTCGGTTTTATATTTGCCGTATTTGAACGTATAACCAGTTTTGATACGTCCATTTGAAACATTTTTTGTATAGAAATTGGAAGAAATCCAAACCGATGTTGTTGAATTGGATAAGCCAATGAATTAAAAATATAAAATACATCTCCTTTTTTGGCTGTTTTAGTATTAATTGGTGGTGGCAGTGAAGTTTGTAATGGTGGTATTAAAGAATTATTATCATTTTCGTTTTTGTCTTTGCCGTTGTCATTATACTTTTCTTTGTTTTTAACCTCTATAATATTTGTTTTTTTTGTTACTGTCTGTAAACATTCTTCTCGTCTTTTACGTTGTTGTGGTTTATCCCAACTGCCTTTAAAACAACAGGGAATACATTTTCCATTGGGGTGTGAATCCGCACCTAAAAACCCAGGAACATTATTTATATAGTTTCCTTTCGCATCCAAATGCTGTTTTGTTCCTGAATTAAATTCATAAACATACGATCCAGATGGTATTATAGTAGCATCTTTTGGAATAATACCACCACAAACACCGGAATTAACTTCCTCTTCTGTAATACTTGTATTTGTTTTTAAACACCAATATCGTGGACAAATATACCAATATTTTTCATCGTCCGTTCCATATCGAACGGAATGGTTATATGAGTTTGGGTGATTTTTATCTATATCTTCTTTTTCTTCTTCCGTTAAAATAACTGGTTGACGTTTAAGGTTAGATTCACACATACGTGAATATGTTTCGTATTTACCATTTTTTTTTGAAAGAAAAAGTGATGGTTCGCGTGTCTGTAACCTTTCTAAAAATGATATAGGCTGTCCATCCAGATTTATATCTATTAGTGTACCACCTTTTTTTATTGATTTTCTTTGATTATTGTTGCTGCTTTCATCGTCACTTTCATCTAATAAAATTAAATCTTCATTAGTAGATTCGCTTGAGGACTTACTCTTTGATTTTTCGGGTTCATCTTCTAATAAAATTAAATCTTCATTAGTAGATTCGCTTGAGGACTTACTCTTTGAATTATCGGGTTCATCTTCTAATAAAATTAAATCTTCATTAGTAGATTCGCTTGAGGACTTACTCTTTGATTTTTCGGGTTCATTATCGGGTTCATTATCTGGTTCATTATCGGGTTCATTAAAATTGTCTATATCAACTTTATTATTTATATTTTTTTTAAATTTTATAATAGAATTATTATCATCTGTAAAATCATTTGTAAAATCATCTATTTTATTTTTACCAGCATAGTTAATATCAGTTTCGCTTTCAATATCAATGTCGTCAGTTGAACTATTACTAAATAGGTCATCATCCTCTTCTGTAAACTGTATAGCCTTAATTGGTTTTATAGTTGATTTTACAGCCTCTTCAATTACTTCATGTCCGGCAAAAAATCCAGTTGTTTTTTTTAATTGAACTGCCCAACCTTTTTTTCCAACCAACTCTTCCGGTTTTAAAGATGAGTTCAAATTTATTTGTAAAATACACTCTATATAAACATGTAATATATCCAAATATTTTAAAGAATCTATTTCATCTACAGTTACTATTAAAGTATTATTAAAAGAAACTTGTTTATTAAGTTGAAATATTGTTGGAAAACCCGCACTATCCCGTATATCGTCCAATTCGTATTTGTGTTCTGTAATAAATGTAGTTAACCGAGTTTTTGCCTCTATTTCGCTCATATTAAAGTTTTCTTTTAAAACATTTAATATAACATCTGTGTCCTGTGTTTTTTTAAATAATTCAGTAATTAATATAGTTTGTTCGTCATTTTCTTTAAAGTTATCAACCCTTTTAAATCGTAATATAATTCCTTTTGAAATATCATCCTTAAATCCCCCATTTACACCTCCTTTTACTTTTGTTGTATCTTTATTTCCTATAATTGTAAATATATCATTTAATCCGTTTATTTCTGTTAAAGAAATATTATTATTTAATTTAACATTTTCTACATATTTTATATTTTGAATTTTAATATTATCATTTTCCAAACCGTAAAATTCAAAAACAGGATAACCATATTGATTTAATAATCCGTTTAATTGAGAAAATATATGTTTTAATGAAATATAAAAAATATTATTCCATTCTTTGACAGACAAAGGTGAAGTTGGATGAGTTGAACGAATATGAATTTCTCCCGTTTCAGATAATTCCATGTATATTTCAACTTTACTACCCTCTGTAATTGGGTAATTAAAATATTCTTTTTTATCCGTTAATTTAACACCTTTAAAACTTTGGTGGCGTTGGTTAAAAGAATTTAATAATATATATAATCCTATTGTTTTTGGAGTACTTAATTCTTTAGAAATTTTGGATATTTCATTTTCTTTAAGAAATGGTATTTTTTTTCCATTTTTTGAAATTTTATTTGTATATAATCTTAATATTGACTCTTTTTTAAAACGAGGATTAAATGAAATAAACGGTACAATAATCGAAGCATGTATATTTTTAAATATGCTTTCTAATGGTAGCATTTGTGAAGTTAATCCCGAAGACCAAAGAGAAAACTCAATTCTTTGAATTCCACGTGAAATATAGGGTATTTTATAAAACGTATTTGTTGTTTTAGAGTTAATTGAATCTAATAAAAACGAATTATTTGTTTTTTTATACAAATTATAAAAGGAATCTATCGTTTGCCATTTTTCAGGAACAGTTGTTTTTTTGACTTTTGTAATTATTGTTTCATCTGTTTTAAATAGTGGAAAATATAATTCTGTTATATAATCCGTTTCTATTGATGTGGTTTTAAAAGAATAGTTTGTTACATTATCGTAAAAACAGCAATATATATTATTATTAACCAAGTTACCATAATTTAATAATATTGTATTTTCATTAAATTTTAAAGTATTTTTTGAAGTTTCATTCGAATACCGGTCTTCGGTAGTATTAATAATAGTATATGGGTTGGCAACAAACGTATAGTCACGGATTGATTGTTGAAAATAAAACCCAAGAGGGGTTGCTATATTTTTTATATCAATTTTTGTTTTACCATTTAATGTAGTAAATGCCTTAATAAAGTCTTCATATTCATAAAAATCCTTTACTTCTATTTCACTATATTGTTCGGAGGGTATGTTGAAATTAGATAAAATTTGTGCGAATAAATCTTTGCTAATGAGTTTTTTGTCATTTTGTGTAATTGTTTGATATATTTTTACTAAATCGATCGTTTCATTTAAAAGCGAAAATAGGTAAATACCGGAAGATTTAATGGAAAAAGGAAAATCTGTTGGGTTTTTGTAAATTTCGTATATTATTTTTTCTTTAATAGTTTTAATTGTATCATCCAAATGAATTGTCAAAGAAGACCATATAATTTGAATTGAGTTTTTTTCAATTTCCTCCACTTCATTACTTGTAAAATAAGGTTTAATTTTATCAATAAAAGATATTTCAAGATCTTGTTTTTCCTCTGTAAATATAATTATTTTATTAATATTTCCGTTTAAATCATATAAAAAAGTTTTATATATGGGTTCAACAAACGGTAGTTGAAAATTTTGATCCATTGGTTTTGTTTGATCCATTGGTTTTGTTTGATCCATTGGTTTTGTTTGATCCATTGGTTTTGTTTGATCCATTGGTTTTGTTTGATCCATTGGCTTTGGTTG